>OIYX01000641.1_pt1 | contig 11837 bp, 12 predicted proteins | sample 1588431 | NCBI WGS metagenome assembly OIYX01 (sample SAMN03283241) | human gut metagenome | biome: human-associated habitat; material: feces | host: Homo sapiens | place: Peru | collected 2012
ACTCAGTTGAATGAGTGAAAAAACGGCACGAAAGATTCGGCGGCGGATTCGTCTTCGCCCAGGTGACGCAATTCAAAATGCGGAAATCTAGTTCATTCAGCATCTGCGCAACCGAACCAAGTTTGCAAACAAACAAGTTGTAATCATTCAAACTCATAGTAAAAATATCTAATAGTAGCAAGGACTTCTTCAAAAATATTTTTAGGAATAAAAATTTTTTTCAAATATTCGCTTGTCACTTTGCATTGAGAAGCGCCTGCTTCTATGGAAATTAAACTTGATTTTTCTTCTTCCAATCCTAAATCCAAGAGAACAGATTTCAAGATGATTCTAGGGTCTTTATTATCTGAATTATATTTTTTGAATAAAAAGGAAATTTTGTCTTCAATCGAATAAAATTCATGAGTTTTATTATTCTCTTCTGTCAACAATTTCAATTTTCTCAAATGTTTTAAAATATGATTGTCAACATTTTTGCCTGACACAAGACATTCTTCATAGTCTTTTTCTTCATCTTTCCAAAGATAATCGACAACAGTTTTTATGGAAGCTAAAGATTCTTCTGTTAAAATTTTCTTTGAAAGAATTTTTTCTGTATCAAAGCCATATTTTAAAATCCAGTCATTATTTACAAGAAGACACTTTTTTGCAATTTCCAAGTTTTCAGCTTTTTCAAAACCAAGTATCTGCAAATTTTCACAATTATTTTTATCTGGAGATTGTGTAAATCCTTCAAAGGTATAAAACATATATTCGTTCATACCAAAATATTGATCGAATTTTAATTTTGATCAATCCGTAAAATCAAATTTTTCTGTAATGACCGTTGCCTAAAAACTCTATAAATCCTTTATCCCGTAGGTATTGCAATTGCTGACGCAGCTTGTCTTTTATGAAATTATTTTCCGGATGCTTTATTTTCAGTTCATTTTCAAAGGAATAAATTTGATTCAAAGAAAATTCTTTTTCAGGAATTTTTTCAACGCAAGAAAGAGTATCAAGAAGCCAGCCTCGAGTTTCAATGTTTGAAGTCTTCAAGGATTTTGTTTTTGCATATTTCTTGATTACATCTTCATGGTTGAGTTCGACATTATTTTTTACAATGAAAATTTTTCCAGACTCAGGAATTGATGAAATATCAATATTGCAGCCAACCCAGCCAGCCCGTTTTGCTGTTGGAGCAAGAGGTTTTCTTTTTTCAATAATCCGTGGAGTAAAAAAGTGATTTGGTATCAAAATAAAATTTGAGACTGAATAATTTTTATAAGTCATAAAAAAGAAATTAGGATTTCGTGATGATGTGATTCTTGAAATCATTGTGTCATAAGCACCATCATTTATTTTATTTGATATTTTTCCTGAGATGCATTGCTTGCTTTTTAATTCAAAATCCGATTCACAGTCAGAACAGAAAAAATCTCCAGTAGGATGATTGTTTTCATATCTTTCAATTTGTGGCTGTCCGCAAATCGGGCAATACAGATTTCTTTCAACCCAGTCTTCTGTAAGAACTCTTGTCTTTTGAGAATTGTTATGATATTTTTCTATCAGTGAAACATCAAAATCAAATGTCATTTATGCTGTTCTTGCGTGAGGGATTGTAGCACCGAAGTTCCAGAGCAACCAAAGGTTGCGGCGGAATGAGCGTGAGCGAAGTGCGGAAAGCCCGACGGCTTTAGCCGGCACGCCCTTATTTTCTGAATACGACGTGAACGCGGAAGTTTGCGTCAGAGGTCGATACGGCGGGTCAAGATAAACAAAAGTCTCTGAATCAATAAAATCCTTACAGTCGGAATAATCGCCGGTTTTCATCTGCACATTCTGCAAAAGTTCTGAACACGCTCTTAGATTTTCTTCATCACAAATAAGCGGATTTTTTGCATTGTTGAACGGAACATTGAATTCGCCTCTTTTGTTCACGCGGTAAAGTCCGTTGAAGCATGTTTTGTTCAGGAAAATAAATAGCGCGGCTTTTTCAAGATTTTCAGCGTCGTTTCTGTTTATTTTTAGTTCGTTGTAGCGAAGGCGTTTTTCATAAAAAAGAATTTTGTTTTTTTCCAAAGACTGACTTTTATAGTCCTGTTGAAGTTCAGAAAGTTGTTCTATCAAAAGTTTGCAATCAGTTTTTATCTGCAAATATGTGTTTATCAGTTCCTCATTCACATCGTTCACAAGAACTTTTTCCGGGCGGCATTTTTGAAGCACATCAAACAGCACAGCTCCACCGCCGACAAACGGCTCGCAGTATTTTTTTATTCGGTGAGGATAATGTTTTCTGATTTCAGGCAGAAGCTGAGTTTTTCCGCCTGCCCATTTTACAAATGGATGTGCTGTGCTTTGCATAAAATTACTATACACGTTTTTTGGTAAAACTTCCATAGGAATTTGCAAAACGAAGTTTTACGGCATGAGCGTAATCTGCAAAGCAGATGAAGTGAACACACGTTAGGGATTGTAGGGGCACGCCGCAGGCGTGTTCCGAAGCGTAGCGCAGGAATGGAGGCGAAAGCCGTAACCCCGGAAAGCCCGACCCATGCGGCGGTTGAGTTTATCGAAACCAAAGCATGGGTAACGCCCAAATAAAAAAAACAGCAGAACCGGATTGGAGACTTGATCCGGCTCCGCTGAAAAAAAAGATGGATTTTTGTTGTATTTAAAGATGATTTCTACTGTGCGACTGGAGCAGAAACATCGTTGTTCTGTGGAAGTTCCTCATGAACGGCGGCTGGATTTTCACCCTGCAGAGCGTCCTGTCCGGAAAGATTTTCTTCTGCCGGAGTTTCAGCTGGAACTTCAGTCTGAGCCGCGCTGTTCAATTCATGCTGAACCGGAGCTGTTTCCTGTGCGGCAGGCGCATTCTTGTTTGTTCCGGCGCAAGAGAACATCATTGCGGCGAATCCAATCATTGATACGGCGATAAAATCTTTTTTTGTTGTTTTCATAGTTTTCCTCTTGTTTTATAGTTTCTTTTGTCAGTGCCGGGCTTGAGCCGGCAATCCTGGTTACCGATTTTTTTCTACTCTGCAAGCGCTACAGAAGTTGACTCGCTGAAGTTGTTTGCAAGGCGAAGAACTGCGACTTTGTCGTCCGCGCTTTCTGCAAGACCTGCGACTTCAACGTTGTTTATAAGAACCGCAGAATCCTTTACTTCAACCGGGAGTGTTTTGCCTGAAAGTGTCTGAACGGAACTCTTTGCCTCAAGGTTTTCCTTTGTGAGTTTTTCAGGAACGATGTAGTCGGAAATGCTCTGGGTGATTTTTCCTGTGTCGGCGATTGCGTCAATCGGGGCAAGAACTGTAACGCCGGAATCAGATGCGACTTCCTGGATTTTGTCGGAAGAGTTTTTTAGGATGTTGGCAAAGATTTTTATTCCGTCAACTTCTTCAATCGACTTTGAGATTTCCTGAGCGGAAAGAGTTTTGTCCGCTGCGTTTTCAGAAAGAGCTTTCTGATTTGCACCTGCCTCGGTGTTTGGTTTTGCGTTAAGTTCGCCGAGCACCGATGAAGAAGGATTGAATTCCTGCGCAAAAAGCGCAGCCGCGACCAATGCCGATACACCGAAAGTTAAAACTGTCTTTTTCATAGATTTTTCCTTGTCATAAAACAGAATGCTTTTACGACGGACTTTGACGCTCAGGCATCTGTTCCATCCCCCTCTCTGCTTTTGACATCGCCATAGTAGAATTCCTGTTTCAAGATTTTTTTTCGGAAATGTCAAGATTGTGTGAAGATTTAAGAGAAATGAGGAAAAATAAAAAAACAGCCCCTGCTATAAGACAGAAGCTGCCTGAAAAAATCAAATCCATGTGAACAAATCCGCAACACGCAAGTGAGAAATCCATATCCACGCATTGCGAATTAAAATATCACAGGACAAAACCGAAAAAAAAACATAGAATGAGATAAAAAAAACGTTTCATATCAAAATGAAGTTTTCTGCAAGTCAACTGTCATTTTCTAAAGTTCTTATCTTATTCCTTGTGATTTTTTAGATTCCGCAATGCAAGAACTGCAAAAAGCGCGGCTCCGCATAAGGCGACAATCACTCCTAGAACTGAATCCTCTTTGCTTATTTCCAAAAATGGCTCGCCTCCCAAAACGTTCGCAATTCCGTCTACGCTCCACATTATTGCGGCAGCCCAAAAAGCGAGCGCCGTTGTAAAAAGAGGCTTGGTAAATTTTCTTAAGCTGGAAGTTTTTGGATTTTCCGCGCCGTCAGTTTTTTTTGAGACAAAGAACAGCACGGAAAACACAATCGCCGCGGCAACTGCAATCAGAAGACACATCAGACAGCCTCCCCGGAAAATCCAATTCCGTCTGCTGATTTTTTCTTCAGATTTTTCACTAATGCCGAGATTCCGATTCCTGCCGCCCAGACCACAGTTGTAAGCAGAGCCATTCCAACTCCTACGGTCGCCATTTCACGCAGCATTTCAGGAATTTCAGCCGGATTTTTCATTGCCGTTAAAAATGGCGGAACAAGGCTGATTTCACCGTGATACAAATGCTCGACTGCAAGAAGAAAACTTCCGCCGTAAAGCATTTTCTCAAGGATTCTGAATTTTTCTTTAAGCACTGCGATTTTCTGATTTTTCGTCATTTCCGCCTCATTGATGACAGAATCCGCATTACGCTTAAAAGCAATTTTCTTAACGGCTGTAAGAACAACAGCCTCCGCCAAAGGAACAGTAAAACACGCCATAATTTCCTCCCAAAAAAACTCAATGAGAAAACTTCAATTTTCGATTTGAGTTTTTTAGTTTTTTCGCAATGAAATGAGAAACAACAATTGATATAGAAAGTTTGCATCGCAAACTTTTGAATAAAAACTTTGACGCCATCTTAGGCAAAGTTTTTATTATTCCCCCAAAAAAATTTTTATGAAATATTATTCAGTGCAATCGCACTCGTTCACAATTTTATTGTAGACTTCGCCGAACGGCTTTTTTGTCTTTCGTGCAATTTGTGAAACGCTTTCGTATTCTGGGTAAAAACGCTTTTCGCCGTACACGTCCACAACCTTCACATCCGCGCTTTCTCCAAAAACTTCCACAGAACACTTCGAACGTGCAAGGCAGGTGCGTTCCATTTTTGCCTTTCTGATTCCGATTGTCGTTGTGTGCGTAAAAATGATTTTTTCCATTTTCGCCGCATCTTCAACATTGCAAAGCACAACCAGAAGCCACGCTGGGCGGTTCTTTTTCATAAAGCACGGAAGATACTGAACGTCGAGCGCGCCTGATGCAAAAAGCTCGTCCATCACAAAGCCCAATGCCTCGCCGGTTGAATCGTCAATGTTCGTCTCAAGTTTTATAATCTTGTCGTGAAAAGCGGAAGTAAGCTGATTTTCAGGATTGTTTTTTTCCTCCGTTTCAACAAGCATCGCACGAACAATGTTAGGAACGCCGTAATCCCGTTTTCCGGCTCCCATTCCGATTTTTTTAAGCACAAAATTTTTCGGCAGACTAAATTCCGTTGCAACCGCAGCAACAAAAGCCGCCCCAGTCGGAGTAACAAATTCGCCGCGCTCCCCAGTTATTTTTAGCGGAACGTAATATTCCTGCATAATGTTCGCGACCGCCGGAACTGGAACAGGAAGAATTCCGTGCTGACATCTTACAGTTCCCGTTCCCTCGCACAAAAACGGAACAAAAACTTTTTCAACGTGAAGGCTGTAAAAGCAGACCGCAAGCGCAATCACGTCAACGACAGAATCGACCGCGCCGACCTCATGAAAGTGAACTTCCTCAACCGGCTTTGAATGAGCCTTGCTTTCCGCCTGTGCGATTATCTCAAAAATTTTATGCGCAAGTTTCCGCGCGTTTTCTGTCATCTCTGTCTTGTCGATTATTTCAAGAACATCATGCAGATTCCGGTGCTCGTGGTGATGAACTTGTTCACCGTGATGAATTTCATGCTGTGCCGCGTGAGAATGTTCTTCTGCCTCAGAATGATGATGGGTATGCCCGTGGAAATGTTCGCCATGCCCGTGATTATGTTCCGCGCTCTCATGTCCAAAAAGATAGTTCATGTCGTGATCGTGGTTTTCGTGTTCTGAATCCAAAATCACGTTGAAATCAAGGCAGGAAACGCCGTTTTTTTCCACGCGCTTTATTTCAGTTTTAAATCCTTTTACCGGAATGCTCGCCAAAGCCTTTTCAAGAGCCGTTCTGTCCGCACCTGCATCAAGCAAAGCTGCAACCGCCATGTCGCCTGAAATTCCATAGTTACATTCAAGATATAAATCGCTCATTTTCCACCTGCCTGATTTTTTACGCTTCCACTGATTGCAAGACGGTTTATCTGCGTCGCGATGTAGCCAGCACCGTAGCCGTTGTCTATGTTCACAACGCTGATTCCGTTTGCACACGAGTTTATCATTGTCAAAAGAGCCGAAATTCCGCCCAAGTTCGCGCCGTATCCCACCGAAGTCGGCACTGCAATAACAGGAACACTCACCAAGCCGCCAACAACGCTTGCAAGCGCGCCTTCCATTCCGGCAATCGCGACAACGACATTCGCCTTTTCAAGTTTTTCAGTCTGAGAAAGCATCCTATGGATTCCAGAAACGCCGACATCAAAAATGCGCTCGACATACGAGCCGAAAAATTCCGCAGTCTGGGCAGATTCTTCTGCAACAGGAATGTCCGCAGTTCCAGCTGTGCAGACCGCAATGTTTCCAATAAGTTTTTTCTTTTCGCCCTGAACTTTTATAATTCTTGAAACGCTGTCGTAAGTCGCCTGCGGAAGAATTTCCTTTACAAGCTCAAACTGCTCTTGCGTTGCACGAGTTCCAAGAACTTCGCCATTCGCTTCAAAAAGCCTTGAAAAAATATCTTTCAAAAACTCATTTCTTTTTCCCTGGCAAAAAACAACCTCGCCAAATCCAGTCCGCTCTTTTCGTCCTGTGTCGAGCTTTGTAAATCCCAAGTCGCAAAAAGAATCTTTCATTTTAAAGCCTCGTTCATTGCGCCGGTTCTGTAGCCCTGCAAGTCAAGCGAAACGTACAAGAAGCCAAAACTTTTTAATGCACCCATAATTTCTTCCCGGAGCAAAAATGCCTTTTCCATTTCCGCAGGGGAAACTTCGATTCTTGCAAGGTTTTCGCCGTGGATTCTTACCCTAAGCTGACAAAATCCTTTGTCGAGCAGAAACTGTTCCGCTCTGTCAACCATCAAAAGTTTTTTCTTGCTTATTTCTTCGCCATAAGGAAAGCGCGAAGAAAGGCACGCGAACGACTGTTTTTTCCAAGTCGGAAGATTCATTTCCTTTGAAAGCGCGCGGATTTCTTCTTTGTATAAATTGCAATAACGCAGCGGACTTTTTACACCGAGTTCCGCAACCGCCTGCAAGCCAGGCCGATAATCTCCGTTGTCATCCATATTACTTCCCTCGCACACAAAAGTTATTTTATTTTCTTTTGCAAGCGCAATGATTTTTGTAAAAATCTCTTTTTTGCAGAGATAGCAACGGTTCTTTGGATTGCGGCGGAATTCCGGAATATCAAGCTCCTCAGAATCCACACTTATATGACGGATTCCTTCTTTTTTACAAAATTCTTCCGCCTCGTCTGCCTCGCGCTTTGGGAAACTACAGGATTTCGCCGTAACAGCAACCGCATTTTCGCCAAGAACATCGTGCGCTACTTTCAGCAAAAACGTTGAGTCGACTCCGCTCGAAAACGCAACAATCACGCTTCCAAGCGAACGAAGATAATTTTTAAGATTTTCAAGTTTTTCGTGGATTTCCTTTTCAGACATAAATTCTCCGTCATCTACAAAATCAGACTCACAGCAAATCCTGTAAAAAATTAAAACAGAATCACGTATATAATATAGAAGAAAAAATGCTTTGTTCCAAGCGCAATTTTTGTCAACCAATTTTTCCTTTCCGCCCAGAACGTCAAGAGCCGCAAGATAAAGCCGCCTGTTCCTGATGTACTCGGAAGGCGTCATCTCCGTCAGAATCTTGAATCCGCGCTGAAAATAAAACGGAGACATAAAGATTTCCGCCGCAACGTCATCGGCCAAAATGTCATCCAAAAGATGCGCCTACATAAAATCAATTGACTTTTTAATCGCCGTAAGCCATTCCATTTTTTTCTCCTTGCTGAAAATGAAGTTGATTCATGCCACGAAAGCACAATAAAAGAATACAGTGGAAACAAAATCTGCTCCTGACATTTTCTGCACAGTTTTGTCATGCGTAAAGGGAAATTTTACGGGCGTTTCCCTCGCTCTGTTTCGGCAAGCTCAACAGCCGTTCGGGTCGGGCGTTCCAGCCTTCGCTAACGCTCATTCTTCCGCTGCACTTTGTTCCGCTACAGAACTTCGGGCTTTCATGCCCTAACGCAAACTCAAAATCAATTATCTTGCCAAAAACATTGACACAATAGTTTCAGAGACAGAAAAAACATCGGGCAGCACGTAAAAATTTTCGAATGAGCAAAAAGTGCGCCGGGCAGCAAATGAAATATTTTCGCGCCATCTGCCATACGTTTTCTCAACCGCAAATATCTGCTATAATTTTTTGTCATGATTCCACGGGAGACAATCAACAAGGCGATTGACTACATTCTTCTCCACCTGACCGCGCAGATTTCTGTTGACGATGTGGCGGCTTTCTGCGGCTGGTCGAAATTTTATTTTTGCCGGGAATTCAAGCGGCACACGGGGCAGAGCGTGCATTCGTTCATCAAGAGGATGCGCCTTGGGCAGATTACGATGAAGCTCAAGACTAGCGGCAGAACAATCAGCGACATCTGCCTTGACTACGGAATCAGCCCTTCGAACTTTGTTCCGGCGTTCAAGAAACAGCAGAAAATCTCGCCGTTCTATTTTCGGAAGGAAAGCGTGCGCCGTTCTGTTGAGCACGATTTTTTTCATTCTGCGGCGGACGGAAAGGCTCAGCTTGCAACTTTTGAAGAAGTTTCGGAAAAAGTGACAATTGAAAATCTTCCGGATTATTTTGTGATTTACGAGCGCAAAATCAGGAACTACCACGACATGAGGGGCGACTGGTGCGTGTTCCTAGAAAAATATCAATCGGTAGCAAAAAAAGGCGCGATCTGCTTTGAACGGACTTTTGATGATCCGTCATGCTCGGACGAAAACCGCTGCCTTTATGATTTGTGCATCGAAGCGGAAAAGGACTGCACGCTTGAAAACACGTGCGTGATTCCGGGCGGAAAATTCGCAGTCTATCACTTTAAGGGAAGCCACAAGGAAATCTACGCGGCGTACCAGAATATGTTCAACGTGTGGTTTCCAAAAAGCGGCGCAAAATTCGCAGACCGCATGGGATTCGACAGATACGTCTACGTGAACGACGACGCAACCTACATGGAAATCGACCTGTGCTTTCCGGTTGAATAGATTTTAAAAAAGCAAGAATTCATAAGTATTAAATTATTCTTTTCTGTAACATAAGAAGCGTAAACGATTCCGGCGCGCCAAAATCAATTCAAACAATTTTCTCTTTTTTTTACTTAGAGGTATTTATGAATTCTATGAACGTCGATTCAATCCGCGCAAACAGGACGCGTGCGATTTTGGCTTTTTCTGTTCCGGCGATAATCAGCATGGTGCTTACTTCGCTCATAAACGTGGCGGACGGATTTTTTATGGGAAACTTTATCCACAAGGATGCGATTGCGGCGGTGAATTTGGGGCTTCCGATTATCTATCTTTTTCTTGCGACAGGGCTTATGGTTTCGGTGGGCGGCTCGGTTATTGCTGGAATGTTGATGGGAAGAAAGGATGAAAAAAGCTGCCGTTCTGTTTTCAGCCAGACGATTGCAACCTGCGCGGTGGCATCCGTGCTTTTGAGCGTTGTCATGTTTTTTCTTTTGCGGACGATTCTTGCCGTTCTTGGCGCGGAGGGAAAAGTCGCAGAATATTTTCTTCAATATTATACGATTCTTCTTTTTGAGCTTCCGGTTATGACCGTGAACGCCTCGCTTGGAATGTTTGTGCGTGCGGAAGGACGGCCGCAGTTCTACATGGGCGTTACGGCTTTCACCTGCGTGCTGAATATTCTGCTGGACTGGCTTTTTACGGCAGGCTTCGGATTCGGTGTACGCGGAATTGCGGCGGCTTCTCTTGTTTCGGCTCTGCTTGGATTCGCTTTTCTTCTTTTTTATTTTCTGAAAAAGGCGCGAGTGTTCAGGTTCGTCAGGTTCCGCTTTGACCGCAAAGTTTTCCGCGACACAATGCTCAACGGACTTTCGGAATTCATCGGCGAGCTTTCTATGTGCATCAGCATTGCGGCTTACAACTTTGTGATTATGAGACGGATTGGAGTTGACGGCGTTACGGCGTTTACGGTCGTTGGCTACACAACTTATGTTTTCAGCATGGTTGTGTGCGGATTCGGTCAGGGAATGGCTCCTCTTTCAAGCTTTGTCTACGGCGCAAAGGAAAAACTTCTGGCACGGAACCTTTTTACGCGGACAGTTCTTCTTGTGCTTGCGGCAGGATGCGCGACAGTCGCGCTCGTCGGATTCGGCTCAGGCTGGTATAGCAGAATTTTCGTGAGCGACGCAGAGGTTCAGCAGATGATTAAAAGCGGAATCCTGATTTTCATGTGGAGCTACATTCTCTGCGGACTAAACGCAATCGCCTCGTTCTACTTCACGTCAATCGGAAAAGCGAAAGAGTCGGCGGTGATTTCAAGCGCACGCGGACTTGTGATTCTTCTTGCGGCAATCTTTGTTCTTCCGGCAATTCTTGGCATGAACGGAGTGTGGCTCGCCTCACCCGCAACTGAAATTCTCACGCTCGTAATCACTCTGTTCTACCTGAAAAAGGACAGAAAGGAAATTGACGACGCAAAACAGGCGGAATAATTATAATCCCAAGATGACTTTGCCGCGTCCGTTGCATGAAAAAAAATTACGGATGTTGCAAAATTTTTTCAAATCAAGCAAAATGAATTTTTCCGTTTTCAATAATAAAACCATAGGTATTTTTCTGCGAGCTTCCCTGAATCAATGCAATTTTCAAAATAAAACTCCTTTTTAACATTGCGCTGATAAAATTTTAACTCAATTATGAAGATATTTATAAACAAATATACAGTTTTGGAGTTTTTAATTCCATTCAGTAAATATATTTACAAAAACATTGCCAAGATATATTATCTGCTTTGAAGGTAGAATTTACAAATGAAATCTATAAAAACCATTGTTCTTACATTTTGCATTTCACTCATAGCAGTTGCCAGCATCGGAATAATAGGCACGTTAAAAGTTGGAATTGGAAAAATTCAAAAGTTCAGCACAGAAAGCGTAAGATTTGAGCGAATGAAAGGCTACGATGATTCTGTGAAATTTCAAATCCAAAATGCCATTTCAATTTTAAAGACTTTTTATGAAGAAGAGCAAAACGGAATACTTTCACATGAGCAGGCGCAAAAAGAAGCAATAAAAATTATAAAAAATATCCGCTACGGAGATGACAGTTCCGGCTACTTTTGGATTGACGCAACAGACTGCACACTCATCGCCCATCCAATTCTTCCACAGAACGAAGGTCAAAACCGAAAAAATCTTAAAGACAAAAACGGCGTAACAATAATCAAAAAAATTCTTAGTGTTGTAAATGAAAATAAAGAAGGCGGATTCAGTGAATTTTATTTCACAAAGTCAGACGGAATAACTGTCGCGCCAAAAAGAACATACTCAATGCTGTTCAAGCCGTGGAACTGGATTGTAAGCAGCGGAAATTATTATGACGACATAAACGTTGAACTTCAGCAAATTGAAAATGAAGTTAGAACGCACTTTTCAAAACTTTTGCTTTATATTTTTGAAACAATGGCAGTTGTGCTGGTTGCCG
>OIYX01000645.1_pt1 | contig 11728 bp, 8 predicted proteins | sample 1588431 | NCBI WGS metagenome assembly OIYX01 (sample SAMN03283241) | human gut metagenome | biome: human-associated habitat; material: feces | host: Homo sapiens | place: Peru | collected 2012
GCTCGACTTAAACAGCGTGTTGTAAATCCAAATATTGGTGCCGCTCATGTCGCCCAAGTTCACATCGTAGCCCAAACCGTAACTGATGCTGTTCATGATTTTGCAGTCGAGAGGCATCAGCGAATTTTTCTCATCGTTTTGGAAGAACGCGATGTTCGGTCCCTCAATCGCCGCAAACAGATAGTAGTTGGCAAAGGTGCACTGTGTGGCGCGGATTTTACCGCCCATAAACGCCACCACGCCATCGGGAGCGTCGCTAAACTCGGTGCCTTCCGCCTCCACCCAAGCGTTGATGGTGAGCATACAGTATGATTCGGAGTTGTGCACCACGCTGTTGAGCAAGTGCAGCGAACGCCTTTCGGGATTGTTGCTTGCCACCTGTATGCCGTATTGTGAAGGTCCACGTATTGCAACTCATTGTCGTGGCTGCCGGCGAAAATCAGCAAGCCGCCCCATTGCCCCGACATGATGTCGAAACTGATGTCGCCCACCACATGGTCGAGACGGTCGCCACGCATCACTATCTGCTTGTCTTTCGTGCCGATAGCCTTCAGCGTGCCATACACCTCCAGTAGCGCCTTGTCGTGGAAGAGTAGGGTGGTGCCGGGGTCGATGGTCAGCGTCACGTTGGGGCTCACCACCAGTGAGTCGTAGATGATGTATGGCGTTTCGTTGGTCAGGTGTGTGTCTTCGGTGAGCGTCACGGCTTTAAGGGTGCGCACATCTTGCCCCCAGGCGTTGAGCGCCACGCTTTGCGTCACACCGTTGGTCACGAAGTCGATGCGGTCGTTGATTTCCTCCGGCTCGTTTTTGCTCAACTTATCCACATACCCCTCCACAAACACGTAGATGCTGTCGCCGCCGCGAATCTCAATATCGCGAAACACGCTGCCCTTCGTGCCGTCCACGTTCAGATAGAAGTGCGCCTTGCTGATGCCAGTCACCTGTATGTTGGAGATGTTGATTTGCTTCTTGCTCCTGTTGTAGATCACAAACTGCTTAGTGGCAGTGCCTTTCGTGGTCATCACCGTGTCGAATTTCACCGTATCCACCGAGAAAGTGAGCAAATCGGAGGGGTCGGTAGTGAACGAGTCGTCGATGCAACTGCCCAAGCCCAAAGCGCAAACTATGGCCATGGCTATGATATGTAGTATCTTTTTCATTCTAATATTGATAATAATGCCTTATTAATAAAGAACGTGAAGCAGGAATAATTATTACATTCTGTGATAAAAATGTGTACATCTTTTTTGTCAATCCATCTAAAAAATATATCTTTGTGTAAAATAAATAGGAGAATGATAGTAAACATTATTAATCTTAAACTTAAACATATATGAAAAGAAAAATTTTTGCGATTTTAGCATTTTTACTTTGTGTGACAAGTGTGCATGCTGCTGTGGGTCAGGCTGTGATAGATGGCGTGAATTATGTGCTTAGTTCCGATGGCGAAGTCAACACTGCTACAGTGGTGGCGGGAGACAAGAAATACGCGGGCCACGTGGCGATACCAAGCAATGTCACTTATGCAGGCATACAGTATAAAGTGACTGCTGTCGATAACGAGGCTTTCAATCAGTGTGACGGTTTACTGTCGATAACTTTTGGCGATAATGTGACCACCATTGGCGATGCTGCATTCGAGGGTTGCACTAAAATAACGGAATTGGTTTTGCCGCAAGGCCTCACTTCAATTGGAGCGTATGCCTTCTGCTATTGTTTTGGATTGAAAACTATCGACATACCCAACTCTGTGACTAACTTAGGAGATTGCTGCTTTATCCAATGCATGAACATCACTTCACTGAAGATAGGGAGCGGTGTTAGCACTATTCCTTCATACGCATTTGCACTATGCAACAGTTTGACCAGCGTGGTGATACCAAAAAATGTGAACTTGATAAAAAATTATGCTTTTGCGGACTGTATCAAGTTGGCTTCTGTCACAATTCTTTCAGATGCTATATCTATTACTGGAGCAAATGTGTTTCAGAATTGTTCAGTTCTCGATTCGCTGGTATTTGGTGAAAGTGTAAACACTATCCGGAGCAGTTCGTTTAAACTTGGCAATCGAACTAATGTGATAAGCCTCGCCAAGTATCCGCCAGTGTGTGAAGGCGACACCTCGCCATTTGCAGGCGTGAGCCCTTACTGTGTGCTTTATGTGCCAAAAGGCCGTGCCGCCGACTATCGCATGGCGAAAGGTTGGGCAGGGCAGTTTCGCGCAGTTGACGATATGAACGACTCCAGCCATTCTGCCAATTGTGATGTGAATGGTGATGGGGTAGTGGATATCGCAGACGCCACGGCAGTCATCGAATGCATATTAGGCAAGTAGCCAAACCACTTACTAACCCCAAGGCTCCGTTACAGGTCTGTTATGGGTCTGTTGTGGGTCTGTCGTGGGTCTGTTACGGGTCTGAAAAAAACACCTATTTAATCCATTAAAAATCCATTAACACCCGATTTTTATTATTTATTTTAATTCGGTGTAAATCGGGTTTTAATGGATTAAATAGGTGTAAAAAATCGCATTAAAATGGATAAAATGTAAATGGATGAAATCGGTGAAAATTGGGTTTTAATGGATTAAATAGGTGTAAAAAATCGCATTGAATTCGGTGTTTCTCACACCCAGTGTCCAGTAGATTACCAACAGACAAAGCCATCGTCTTAACTTCTTTAACTTCTTAACTCCTTAACTTCTAATCTAATTTCTTGATAGAATATTCTCCTGCTTGTGGGTAAATTTCATTTTTTTTTGTATATTTGTAGTGTAATATGCCTATTTGTGCGCTAACAGATTGGGCGTATGGTTTAATGAAGACAATAAACATTTAAAACTTAAAGAGTTAAATGAAATCTGATAGCTTAATTATTATTCCAACCTACAACGAAAAGGAGAATATAAGCAACATTATCCACGTGGTTACCAATATGCCAGAGCATCAATTCGATGTCTTGGTAATCGATGATAATAGCCCCGATGGCACCGCTGCTATCGTGGAAGGCATTATCGCCGAAATGCCTGGCCGTGTGCACTTGGTGAAGCGTGCCGGCAAACTCGGACTGGGCACCGCCTACATCGCCGGCTTCAAGTGGGCACTTGAGCGCGATTACCAATACATCATTGAAATGGACGCCGACTTCTCGCACCGCCCCGAAGATTTGATTCCGTTGCAGCGTGCGTGCGCCGAAGAGGGTGCCGATGTGGCTGTGGGCTCGCGCTATGTGAATGGCGTGAATGTGGTGAACTGGCCTATGGGACGTGTACTGATGAGTTACTTCGCGTCGAAGTATGTGCGCATCGTCACCGGCATGAAGGTGCACGACACCACCGCAGGATTTGTGTGCTACCGTCGCGAGGTGCTTGAGGCGATGGACTTGGACATGGTGGAATTTAAGGGCTATGCTTTCCAAATCGAGATGAAGTTTACGGCTTACTGCATGGGCTTCAACGTGAAGGAAGTGTCGATCATATTCGTGAACCGTGTGCTGGGTACCAGCAAGATGAGTGGTGGTATCTTCAGCGAGGCTCTGTTTGGTGTGGTGAAACTGAAATGGAGTTCATGGTTCAATAAGAAGAAATTCACCCGTCGTGTAAAATGAGCAACCTTTATTCTGTAAACCTTGAGGCTGTGTCGGGGGGATATAACCCGTAACCGACACCATAACCGTAGGGACATGCTTATAAGCCGCCGATACATCGTACTGCTGTTTTTTGACATTGCAACGTGCCAAAGGCGTGCCTCTGCATGAACACGAAATCAATTTTTCCGGCACATCCTCATTAATTATTCCTTACCAACTATGAAAAAGATTGTTTACAATGGCACCGTTATTAATGAGGGTCGCCGCTATTTAGGCTATGTAGTGATTAGCGATTCGCTCATCGCAGAGGTGGGTGAAGGTCGTCCGTCGAACTGTCTGTTAGACGAATGTGACGAGAAATTTGATGTGCAAGAGGCATTGATTCTGCCTGGCGCCATCGACGCGCATGTGCATTTCCGTGACCCCGGCATGACACACAAGGCCGACATCGCAAGCGAGAGCCGTGCCGCAGTCGCAGGGGGCGTTACTTCCGTGATGGATATGCCCAACTGCAAGCCAGCCACAGTAACCATCGCCGACCTTGAGGCGAAATACGCAAAGGCGGCTGAAAACAGTGTGGTGAACTATAGCGCTTACATTGGTGCCACCGATACTAATTTCGACGAACTCAAAAAAGTGGACTTCTCTAAGGTGTGCGGCATCAAGGCATTTCTCGGCACTTCCACCGGCGGAATGCTTTTGAGCGATGCCGACGCTAAACGCAGAGTGTTTAGCGAGTTTGGCACGATTATTGCTGTACATAGCGAGGACGAGAGCATCATCAACGCCAATCGCGAGGCTCTGCTGAAGAAGATGGGCGGCGATGATTTGCCTCTGGGCTATCACAGCAAGGTGCGCTCGGCTGAGGCGTGCTACGAGAGCACCCGCCGTGCCGTGGATTTGGCTCGTGAGTGTGGCACCCGACTGCATGTGCTCCACATTTCCACCGCCAAGGAATTGTCGCTGTTCGACAGCGCACCGCTCGCCGTGAAGAAAGTCACTGCCGAGGCTTGCGTGGCTCATCTGCTCTTCACAGAGGCAGATGGCGCACGACTGGGCGCACGCATCAAGTGCAACCCATCGGTGAAAACGCCAGCCGACCGTGCTTCGCTCCGCAGGGCACTGCGTGAGGGCGTGATCGACGTGATTTCCACCGACCATGCGCCCCACCTGCTCACAGAGAAGGAAGGCGGCTGCCTGAAAGCGGCTTCGGGAATGCCAATGGTGCAATTCTCGCTCGTGGCTATGCTGGAGTTGGCGCACCAAGGCATATTCACCCCCGAAATGGTGGTGGGCAAGATGTGCCATGCGCCCGCACTGCTCTACAGGGTGGACAAGCGAGGCTATTTGCGCCCCGGCTACAAGGCCGACATCGCCGTGGTGAAGGAAGTGCCTGAAGGACTCACCATCACCGATGCCGATGTGGTGTCGAAATGTGGCTGGACTCCGCTCAACGGCTCCACCGTTCATCACCGGGTGGTGATGACGATGGTCAATGGCGAGGTGGCTTATGCCCACGGCAAGGTGAACGACTCCGTCCGTGGCGAACGCCTCACATTTAATAATTAAAAAATATAGATGTCAATTTCAGAAAAATTCGGTTCGGGCAGTGTGGCTGGGCTTTCTCAAGCCCAGGTGGAAGAAAGCCGTGCAAAGCACGGTAGCAACACGCTCACACCGCCCGAACGCACTCCGGCTTGGAAGCAATTCCTAACCACATTCAACGACCCACTGATCATCATCTTGCTTGTGGCATTGATGCTGTCGGTGGGTATTGCTCTTTATGAACTGTTCTACATTCCGAGCAAGGGCTTTGAGGCACTGCTTGAGCCGCTCGGCATTTTCTTCGCCATCATTCTTGCCACGCTGGTGGGATTTCTGGTGGAGTATAATGCCAATAAAAAGTTTGACGTGCTCAACAAAATCAACGACGATGTGCCGGTGAAGGTGGTGCGTGGTATGACCTTGGCTGAGGCTCGCCGAAAGGGCACCATCATGCAAGTGCCACGCCGCGATGTGGTGGTGGGCGACATCGTGCTGGTGGAATCGGGCGAGAAAGTGCCTGCCGACGGCATTTTGCTTGAAAGCATGTCGCTGGGTGTGGACGAAAGTTCGTTCACTGGCGAATCGGTGATTTGCCACAAGTCGGTAGATACCGAAAATGCCAAAAGTTCGTCGGCTTATCCTGTCAACAAACTCTTGCGTGGCTCGAATGTGAAAGAGGGCTATGGCGTGATGCGTGTGGAGGCTGTGGGCGATGCCACGGAATACGGCAGCATCTACAAAGACGCAAAAATCGAGCACGATACCGAAACGCCGCTCATGCGCCAGTTCAACAAGTTGGGCAAACTCATTGCCCGCTGTAGTTTCGTGGCTGGCCGCCATTATCGTGGGGCGTGTGATAGTGTATGGCGTGGCAGAGAACTGGTCGTTCGAGTTGCTGCCCACTATTGAATATTTCGTGGAGACGGTGATGCTTGCCGTCACGCTCATTGTGGTGAGTGTGCCGGAGGGGCTTCCGATGAGCGTAACGCTCTCGCTGGCGCTGAGTATGCACCGTATGCTCCAAAACCAGAACCTGGTGCGCAAGATGCACGCTTGCGAAACGATGGGTGCCACCACGGTGATTTGCACCGACAAGACCGGCACGCTCACGCAAAATCAGATGCGTGTGTTCCGTATGCATTTCTATGGACTTGAGGGCGGCGACGCGCTATCCGATTCGCAGCAGAGCCACATCGCGGCTTGCGCTTTGGCTTGCAATTCCACCGCCTACCTCGATTGCAGCGATGCGGCTAAGGCGCAGCCCATTGGCAATCCCACCGAGGGCGCTTTGCTCCTGTGGCTGAGGGATAAGGGCGTGGACTACGCTTCGCTGAGGGAGAGTTGCCCAGTGGAGGCGCAGTTGCCTTTCTCCACCGAAAACAAGTATATGGCCACGGTGGTGTCGTGCGCCGCTTTGGGTGGCAAGCGACTGCTGCTGGTGAAGGGCGCAAGCGAGATTATACGCGCCTACTGCAAGAATGTGGAAGGCGGCATCGATTTCAACGACATTCTTTCCGAACTCCAAAACTATCAGAATAAGGCGATGCGTACCTTGGGCTTTGCCTACCGTGTGCTTGCCGACGATGAGCCTTGCCCCATCACCGAGGGCGCAGCCAACCTCGGCGGCTTGACCTTTATGGGCATTGTGGCTATCAGCGACCCCGTGCGCGACGATGTGCCACACGCCATTGGCACCTGCATCGACGCTGGCATACAAATCAAGATTGTGACCGGCGATACCCCAGGCACAGCCAAGGAAATAGGCCGACAGGTGGGCTTGTGGACTGAAAATGAAAACGATTCGCACCTGATTCTCGGTGAGGAATTTGCCGCGCTGCCCGATGACGAGGCTGCCCGACGCGCCGAGGAAATCAAAATCATGTCGCGCGCTCGCCCTGCCGACAAGGCGCGCCTCGTGTCGCTGCTCCAGAAGCAGAACGAGGTGGTGGCGGTGACTGGCGACGGCACCAACGATGCCCCTGCGCTCAATGCCGCACAAGTGGGGCTCTCGATGGGCGATGGCACAGCCGTGGCAAAGGAGGCAAGCGACATCACCATTATCGACAATTCGTTCACCAGCATCGCCAAGGCGGTGATGTGGGGACGCTCGCTCTATAAGAATATCCAGCGCTTTATCGTGTTCCAACTCACGGTGAATGTGGCGGCTTGTCTGCTCGTGGGCATCGTGTCGTTTATCAGCGAGAAGCAACCTGCGCTCACCGTCACACAAATGCTGTGGGTGAACCTGATTATGGACACCTTCGCCGCGCTGGCGCTGGCTTCGCTGCCACCGAGTGTGGAGGTGATGCGCGACAAGCCTCGTGGCAATAAGGCAAACATCATCACACGCAGCATGGGCAAGTTTGTGATTGGTGTGGGCGTGCTATTTGCCGTGGCTATGATAAGCCTGTTTGTGCATTTTCTGCTCAATAACGTGGGCGAAGGCGGACGAATGTTGCAGAGTGCCATTTCAATGGAGGAACGCACCATCATCTTCACGGTGTTTGTGTTTATGCAGTTCTGGAATCTGTTCAATGCCAAGTCGTTCGGTAGCGGACACTCCGCATTCCACAACATCAAGGGCAGCGGTTTGTTCTTTACCGTGGCTTTGGTGATACTCGTGGTGCAAATTCTGATTGTGGAATTTGGCGGCTTGATGTTCCAAGTCACTCCACTTCCGCTCACCACCATTCTGTGGTGCCTGTTGTGCACAATGCCTATCATGCTTGTGGGCGAGGTGTACCATTTGTTGAAAAAAATCAAAAAATAAAATATAAATATGCGTGCTTTCAAAACCTTATGCTGTATGATAGCCACCTGTATGGCTTTTGCGGTGTGCGCACAGCAGAACGAGAATGTACCGCCTGTTCGCCATTCCCGAATAGGCGATGTGGCGAAGTCGGCTGATGGCTCTATCACGCTGAAAGTGGTGGGGCAGAAGTTGAACTACGGTGGCGTGAAGCCAGAGTTGTGCGACACCGATGTGTGGTCGCCCAAGTCGGTACATTTTCACCCCAACGGCAAGAAATACTACATCAATTCGCTGGAGGGCTGCCGCACGATGGTGTATGATGCACGCACCAACAAGAAATTGGCGGTGATTCATCATAAGTTCACCCCCGCCAACGCTCATCTTTGGGCGAAGGAGAGTGGTTTTTTCCCTTTCACCCATTATACGAATAAGAAGAACCTCAACACCTTCTGGGGCAGACCGGTGGAGAGCACTTTTTCGCACCGTGGCCGCTACCTGTGGATTCCCTACTATCGCCGCAGTTACGACATCAATGCGCAAGACCCTTCAGCCATTTCGGTGATTGATACGCGCACCGATTCCATCATTAAGGTGTTTGAAACCGGACCGCTCCCCAAGATGGTGGCTACCACCCACAGTGGCAAGTACCTTGCCGTTACGCACTGGGGCGACAATACGGTGGGCATTCTCGACATTTCGAGCCCGAACCCCGACGATTGGCACTATGTGAAGTGTGTGGTGGTGGATTATCAACTCAAACTCAATTTGAGTATGACCACAAAGGTGGACCGCGACTGCAATAGCGGCTATCTGCTGCGTGGCACGGTGTTCACCCCCGACGACCATTATATGCTCATCGCCTGTATGGGCGGTGGTGGCGGCATTGCCGTGATTGATATGCAGAAAATGCAGTATGTGGGTAGACTCACGGGTGTGTCGAATGCCCGTCATCTGGTGGTGAAGAATGGCTATCTCTACGCCAGCCTGAATGCGGCGGGCATCGTTCAGCGACTGCCGCTCACCAAGGTGGAGGCAGCCATTAAGGCGATGAATGGCAAAACCGCGCCTATCAGCGGTTGGCAAACTTGTAAGGTGGGCGGTGGCGCACGCACCATTTCGCTCTCGCCAAGCGGCAACTTCGCCTTCGCGGCGTGCAACAGTGCCAGCCAACTTTGCGTGGTCGATACTCGCACCATGAAGCAGGTGGCGACACTCACCATCGATTCCTACCCTGTGGGGCTCGACATCTCTGCCGATGGGCGTTTTGTGGTGCTCACTTCGCAGGGACGCAGGGGCCACGGTGGTAATGCCGTGAATCTGGTGGAGGTGACGTATAAGGAGAAGGAACCCACCTCGGCGCTCATCGACGAGCAGAAGGAGGAGGAAGATGCCGCAGCGGCAAAAGTAGCCCAAGAGCAGGAGCAAACCGATGCGCAGTCGGGCACAGATTGGTGGTATATCGGTGTGGCTGTGGGCTTCATTTTGGGGATGCTGGCAGTGGCGTTCTTTCGTGGTCGTAAAAAATAGTAAAACAGAAGATTGATAATTAATGGCAAAATATTTTATCATAGCAGGTGAGGCAAGTGGCGACATACACGGCGCAAGCCTGATTCGTGCACTCAAGCAGGAAGATGCCGAAGCGCAATTTCAGTTTCTCGGCGGCGATATGATGGCTGAGGCCGCTGGCGTGAGGCCACTTATCCATTACCGCGATATGGCATATATGGGGTTTGTGGAGGTGCTGAAGCATCTTCCCACCATTCTCGGCTTTATGGCCACGGCTAAGAAGGCGATAATGGACAATAGGCCCGATGCCGTGATTCTTATCGACTATCCGTCGTTTAACCTGAAAATTGCGAAATTCGCTCACGATAAGGGCATTCCTTGCTTTTATTTCATTTCGCCCAAGGTGTGGGTGTGGAAGGAGTATCGCGTGAAGCAGATTAAGCGTTACATTGCGCGCCTGTTCTCCATTCTGCCTTTCGAAACGGCATTTTTCCGCAAGCACGATTACGAGGTGGAATATGTGGGCAACCCCTCTGTGAAGGAAATCGACGAGGCGGCGCAGCAGTTCACTCATTTTTCCACTTTCGTTGCCGACAATGGGCTCGACGACGAGAAACCCATTATTGCCATTGTGCCGGGTTCCCGACGCAAGGAAATTCGCGACAATTTGCCCACCATGGTCGAGGCGGCGCTTCGTCACCCCGACTACCAACTCGTGATAGCAGGTGCGCCAAGCATCAGCCAGCATCTTTACGACGAGGTGCTTGAGCCGCTGGGCGTTCAGGTGCCGGTGCTTCATGGCAAATCGTTTGAATTGGTGCATCATGCCCGTGTGGCACTCGTCACCAGTGGCACCGCTACGCTCGAAACCGCCATTTTGGGCACTCCGCAAATAGCCTGCTACCGCATGAACGGCAGCAAGTTTATCTATAAGTTCTATCGCCGATTGCTCAAGGGCAAATATGTTACGCTCCCCAATCTCGTGACCGATGAGCCTATCATTCCCGAATTGCTGCTGCATTTTTGTTCGGCAGATGCCGTCGATAGCCACCTCACGGCTCTCTTGGCTGATTCAGCCGAGCGCAAACAGATGCTCGATGGCTACAGTCGAATGAGGCAAATTCTCACCAATAAGGATTGCACCACATGCACGGCGAAAGGCATTGTGGAATATTTGAAAAAGCAGAAATGAAACGACCAAACCACTCCGAAATAGCAGATTTTCTCGAAACTTGCATTGTGCCGCTCTACGACGGCTTTGATGCAGGGCATCAGCGCGACCACGCCCATGCTGTGATGCGCACAAGTCATAAACTGGCGCAGTATTATCCCGAAGTGGATGAAACCATGCTGCTGGTGGCTGCCGCCTACCACGATGTGGGCTTGGCAAAGGGGCGTGAGCACCACCACACCGACAGTGCCATCTTTATGCGTGCCGACGAGCGCTTGCGCCAGTGGTTTACCGACGATGAAATCAATCTCATGGCAGATGCCGCCGAGGACCATCGCGCTTCGAGCAAACATGCGCCACGCACCATCTATGGGCGTATTGTGGCAGAGTCCGACCGCCAAATCATTCCCGAAACGGTGATTCTGCGCTGTATGCAATACACTCGCAGCCACTTCCCCGACCTCGACGAGGAAGGCGAATGGAATAGGCTGGTGGAGCATCTTCAAGAAAAATATGCCGAAGGAGGCTATCTCCAACTGTGGATTCCGGAGAGCGACAACGCCCAACGCCTTGCCTACCTCCGCACCATCATCGCCGACAAGCCTCGCCTCCGCCAAATCTTCCACCGCCTCCTCCCCACCCTCTAATCCCCAACCCCCCATCCCCTTTTCCCCACACAAATCCCACAGATCTCACTGATTTCTTTGTGGGTGGAAAATCTCACGGAGGTGGGTGAAAAAGGTCGTGTGGGTCGTGTCTGATTACTCCGATTACTCCGAGTGCTCTGAGTGCTCTGATTACTCTGAGTGCTCCATTTACCAAGGCTCACACAGATCCAACGAGATTCAACAAGATGATTATTTGTGAAAATTTGTGTTAATTTGTGGCAGAAAAAAAACACCTATTTAATCCATTAAAAATCCATTAACACCAATTATTTTTTTAACCTCCATACCCTATTGCTCGTTGACCTGTTGACTTTTTTAAAATCGGTGTAAATCGGGTTTAAATGGATAAAATAGGTGTAAAAATCGGATTGAATGGCTTCCAAGAGCAGTCGTAATCCTCTGTGAGATTTTACGTTAGGCGTGCAAATTCTGCGAGATCTGCTTTCTATGTTAATTTCCAAATTTTTTGTTGAAAAAATTAGTCCATTGCGTATC
>OIYX01000646.1_pt1 | contig 11716 bp, 7 predicted proteins | sample 1588431 | NCBI WGS metagenome assembly OIYX01 (sample SAMN03283241) | human gut metagenome | biome: human-associated habitat; material: feces | host: Homo sapiens | place: Peru | collected 2012
TTTTGCCCCAAATCACTGCAAAAATAAGCAAAATTTTCTATTTATTACTATAATAATGCGCTTTTTTCTACAAATAAATCGGTTTTTCCAAGATTTTTGATTATTTTTGCCGAAAGGAATAAACAAAAAAACAAGATAACAATGAAAATAGCTTTGATAGGCTACGGCAAGATGGGACACATGATCGAAGAGATCGCCTTGCAGCGTGGCCATGAAATCGTATGTAAGATTGACGTAAATAACCCTGAAGATATCGACAGCCCGGAGTTCTGCTCTGCGGATGTGGCTATCGAGTTTACCAACCCTACTGCCGCTTACGGCAACTATCTCAAGGCTTTCTCCCACAATGTGAAGGTGGTTTCGGGTTCTACCGGATGGATGAAAGACCATAAGGAAGACGTGGAGAAACTCTGCGCCGATGGTAAGCAGACCCTCTTCTGGGCTTCTAATTTCAGTATCGGAGTGGCTATCTTTTCTGCCGTCAACCGCTATCTGTCTAAGATCATGAACGGGTTCCCACAGTACTCTGTATGTATGCAGGAAACCCATCACGTACATAAACTCGATGCTCCTTCTGGCACTGCCATCACCCTGGCAGAGGAAATCATCGACAATATCGACCGCAAGAAAGACTGGAAGCGCGGCGTGACTTACTGGACTGAGGACGGTCATCACGACGAGGGCGATCAGAACATCACTGATGAGGATTTGGTGATCAACTGCGTGCGCGATGGCGAGGTTCCTGGAATCCATGCCGTGATGTACGATTCTGATGCAGATATGATTACCATCGAGCACAGTGCTCATTCACGCAAGGGCTTCGCGCTCGGAGCTGTGCTTGCAGCAGAGTTCACAGCCAACCATTCCGGTCTGCTTACTACTTCAGATCTCTTTAAGTTCTAAATGATAATACAAGTTCAGATTGGTTCTAAAGATTAAGTGCAGTTTGGCTTCTCAGGATTATGTTCTGATGGAGCCTTCTAGCAGTTCTTCTATAAAGTTCTGATCTGATAAGCAGAAAAAAGAGAAAAAAATGATAGATAAAGAGAAACAAAAACTGAATATGAAGGTGCAGTGGACGAAGTTTGCCATTGTGATAGTACTGTACCTTACATTCCTCATCTGGTTGAAGAGTTGGCTGGGACTGATCGTAGTGCCATTCATCTTTGATGTGTATATTACCAAGAAGATACGCTGGCAGTGGTGGAAGGACTCAGAGGGGCCTGTACGCTTCATCATGAGCTGGGTAGATGCCCTGGTATTCGCCCTCGTGGCAGTATATTTCATCAATCTGTTCTTCTTCCAGAACTATGTGATTCCGTCTTCATCTCTCGAGAAGAGCCTTCTCACGGGCGACTATCTTTTCGTGAGCAAGGTGAGCTACGGTCCACGTATTCCTCAGACTCCACTCACCATGCCTCTCACCCAGCACACCATGCCGCTGGTCAACGTGAAGAGCTACTGCGAATGGCCTCACTGGGATTACCGTCGTGTGAAGGGATTGGGCAATGTGAAGCTCAACGATATCGTGGTGTTCAATTATCCTGCGGGCGATACTTTGGTGAATGAAGAGCGCTATCAGGCACAGGATTACTACCAGATGGTGTATGGATTCGGCGAGCAGATTTTGGAGCAGAACGGACTTTCCAAGGACGTGAGAAAGATGAATCCGCTGCAGCAGCGCCAGTATTTCGAGCAGGTTTACCAGGTGGGCAGAAGCTACATCGTGAGCAATCCGGGCGAATATGGCGACATCATCAGCCGACCTACCGACCGCCGCGAGAACTACGTGAAGCGCTGCGTTGGTTTGCCAGGACAGACCCTGCAGATCAAGAATCGCATCGTATATCTGGACGGCAAGGCCAACAAGGAGCCAGACAATGTGCAATATACCTACAAGATGAAACTCAAGGGCGAGTTCCCGATGGATTTGGCAGACGAGTTGGGCATTACCAATGAGGACTTGCTGACCTACAACCAGTCGGGTGCCATTCCGCTTACCCGCAAGGCTTATCTCGCTCTGAAGGCCAACAAGAATCTGGTGGAGAGCATCTCCATCAATACCGATGCTACTTATGGCGACCTCTATCCGCTGAATGCCTATACGGGTTGGACGCGCGATAATTACGGTCCGGTATGGATTCCTAAGAAGGGCCAGTCTATAGCCCTCACGCTGAAGAATCTGCCTGTATATGAGCGTTGCATCAAGGTGTATGAGGGCAACGACCTGAAGGTGGACCGCCAGGGCCGCATCTTCATCAACGGCAAGCAGGCGAAGAGTTACACCTTCAAGCTCGACTATTACTGGATGATGGGCGATAACCGCCACAATTCAGCCGATTCCCGCTATTGGGGCTTTGTGCCTGAGGATCATGTAGTGGGCAAACCTATCTTCATCTGGTGGAGCCACAGTCCAGACCATCCGGGCTTCTCGGGTATTCGCTGGAACCGACTCTTCAAGTTTGTCGATAACATCAAGTAAGGTCGATAACAAAAGTAAGACTCAGACGGTTTGAAAATAGCATTCAAGTTCCTCCTCTCATTGGTGCTGGCATTGCTCTTAGCATGGGGCATCCGCACCTATGTATTCACTGTCTATTCTGTGCCCGAAGGTGGGCTTCCTCCCCAGCTGAAGGAGGGCAACAGAGTGATAGTGAACAGGATTGACTGCGATATTTTCAGCCGTGGCGAGACAATAGTTTTCACCGATTCTGTGGAGTGCCTCATTACTCCGAAGTCGAAATATACGGGCAGGGAGAAGGAAGGCTCTTATGTGCGGGGCTGGATGGAAGCCAATTTCATCGGAGTCATCGAGCAGATGCCTGGCGATACGATTCGCATGGGCAGGGAGCGATACGTCATTCCTACCATCTGCTGCAAGCGCTGCGGCTGCAAGGATTGCCGCTTCTATCTCGTGCGCACGGCGAAGGGAAAAACCATTGTCCACAAGCATCAGATTATCGGAAAAGCATATAAGTTGTTTTAGACAAGTATAGAAAAATAAACTGTTAACTGTTGACTGTTGACAGTTTATTTTTATTTTGAACCAGTTTTCATCAGTTGGTTTATCCCAATCAAGTTGTTCAATTTCATTTTATAGAATAAGAGACAGAAATTTCAAGAACCCAGAAAATAAAAATAAAAAGATTTTGAAAGCAATATTATCTTCCACGTATTTCGGTCCTGTGCAGTGGTATCAGAAGCTGAACCGCTATGAGGAATGCCTGATAGAGCGCCATGAGAGCTTTATCAAGCAGACTTACCGCAACCGTATGATCATTCCTACCACCAATGGTCCTCTTTCCCTCACCATTCCTACCAATCACGACACTTCGCTGGCGATGAAGGATATTCGCATTTCCGACCATGCCAACTGGCGCCACGTGCATTGGAATGCGCTTCTCTCGGCTTATGGTGAGAGTCCTTTCTTCGAGTATTATCAGGACGACATCCGCCCTTTTTACGAGAAGAAATACGAATTCCTCTTTGATTTCAATATGGAAATCATGGAGAAGATGATAGAGTTGCTCGACATCCGTCCGAAAGTCTCGGTTACAGACCGATACGTTTTAAGTGAAGAACGAAGAATGAAGAGCGATGGAAGTGAAGAAGGAAGAGTGAAGAGCGAAGAATTCAATAGCCCAGAGGCGCAAGCCCAATTCAACACTCAACACTCAACATTCAACGCTCAAATAAGGGATTTCCGTGATGCGATTCGTCCGAAAAAGCCACTTCCTGATGCAGATTTCATTCCTCAGCGCTATTATCAGGTGTATGAGCAGAAACATGGTTTCCTGCCCAACATGAGCATTCTCGACCTGCTTTTCAATGAAGGCAACGAGGCGATATTCTATTTGTAAAGCTGCTTCCTGCCAAGCATCACCAAGCAGATCAAGCATCACCAAGCAGATCAAGCATCATCAAGCCGATCAAGTAGATCAGGCAGATCAAGCAGCATCAAGTGCAACAGTCAACAGTTAACAGTTATATTTTGCGTACCCCCACCCCCATCTATAAAAAAGTATATATATATATTATTTATTATAATAAGGTGTAAAACATTCCGAGTATCGAAATCGAACTGTTAACTGTTAACTCTGTTGCAATCACTTTTTGCGCCTTCTTGCATCTTTTTGCGTTTTCTTGTATTCTTCTTAGTTTTTCTTCTCATCTTCAAATGGCCTTCTTGTCTTCTTCTTTTCATCTTCCTTGTCTTTTTCTCCTCTTCCCTGTATCCCTCTTCTCCTCTTCCCTGTATTCCTCTTCTCCTCTTCCCTGTATTTTTCATTGAATCCTTCTTCGTTTTTCATAGAAACCTTCTATGTCTTTTTATTATGATTTATACCCCCTTTTGAGCCCTCTATTACGGCCAATATTCATCATAATAGTCGACCTCTTTTCCTCATGATAGGGGCACTTTTTTCTCTTTCTTCTCATCCCCCTCATCTTCTCTGTTTCCCATGTTTCATTCATCGGAATTTTATTCGGAGATTTTTTATTCATCGGATTTCACGGAGTAATCGGAGCATTCCTGCTTATACGATTACTCACGGAATTTTAATCGGAAAAGACCTTGCGGTCTCTGACAGATACCCCATATAGCTTGCTAACTTCATTTGTCATTTCTCATTTTATCGTCTTCCCCTCTCAAAAAAATCTGGGATTGTTTTGTCGTTTCATAAAAATGTAGTACTTTTGTTGGCAACAAATAATTAGAACGATAACTAGCAAATCTGAATAGACAAACTAGCTAATCCTAAAAATCAATAAGCATGAAACTGAATATTAATATCGTGGGACTTACCCATAACGACATAGAAGGGGACTGCCTCCAATATGTGCGAACGGCTACGGGAAAGCAGCTGAAACTCGTGTTTGAAGAACAGAATGCCTGCGACTCGCTCGCCGTAAAAGTGTACGACGGAAGGCTCTTCTTAGGGTATGTGGCAGTGCAAGACCTGGAAGACGTTCACGCCATGAAGATAGTTTCCGGACGCAAGGTGCTGCGTGCTCTCTGCATGGGCTATGGCGCCAAGGAAGACGGAACGGGAATCTATCTCAAAGCCCGACTGAAATGCCACATCCCGAATGAACTCTCTGCCGGTGCTGGACAGTCTGCTGATTCAGGACAGTCTTCCGGTGCAAAAATCTCTGCCGCTGAAGAACTGGAAGTGAGCGGAGGCAAAATCGTAACCATGAGCCCAAACGGCAGTTTCTATGAAATGCCAGAGGCGCTCAAGGAGGCTTATCAGCATATCTATAATGACGAGGAACTGGAGAAATGGCACTATAGCGGACCGCTTTATAGCATCGACAAGCTGGCAAGAGTGGAAGACTGCTCTGACATGCTGGAGGATGCACTGGAGGACTTTACGGCGCAGTTCATTGCCCTTTCTCGCTATCCGACAGATTGCAGAGGAAGGGTAATGGTACAGGAAATGCAGGATGAATTTCAAGAGCAGGTCAGCGAACTGAAGATGCTGGCAGAGGAGGCTGAATTGCAATTGGATTGCTTCATGAACAATCACCGCTTCGACTATTCCCGCGAGATGACGAATCTCCGCAAGCATATACAGACCCTGCTGCAACTCCAGAAAAATGACCGTTTCCTCTCGCAGCGAAAAACTCTCCTATCCGATATGGGCTTCATCACCTGCTCGGATTTCCGAAACGAGTCTGCCCGGAATTTCTTCATCCAGACACCTATAGAACTGCTCCGGAAGCAGACGGGAACCTATGATTACAGCGACCGCCTGGACGAGATAGAGCAGGAACTGGAGGCTTTCCCTTACGATATGTACCGCAAGTTCAAGGCCGACCCCGTGGATTTCCTCCGGGAAATCTACTACAAGCATTTGCCCCGCAAGCAGATGAAGCAGTTGCTCTCGGGCATCATCCTCATGATCATGCACGGTCGGGTGAATGATGTGAAGTGCTGGGGCAAGTATAATGACTTGGAAACGCTCGAAGAGATGAAGACGCTGAGGCTCCGGCATGTGCCAGGAGGTAAGGAAATGAATCCGAAGAGAGCAAGGCAGATGGAAGTGCTGGAAATCTGCGTGAAGGAAATAGCACTTCGTAGGAACCCCCATACACAGGAACTGCTTATCCGAAAGCAGTCCGACTGGTATCCGATATTCCATCTGTTGACGGACTGGAAATTTTTCACCAGGAACGACCTGCAGCCTTTCTGCGATTTCATAGCCCGTCTTCATCCGTTTGGCAGTGATGCGGTGTCACCTTGCAAGAAGAAGGATCTGGAGCAGGCTAAACCCTGTGAGGAACTCCTATATGAGTCAGCCCAGTACTGGAAATCTCTGAAGCCAGATAAAATCAAGATTCAGAATGCTAAGTTTTATCGCTATTTGGATATTATTGACGCCTTTCAGGAAAGTGTCAAGAAGCATGCTTTTGAAATGAAAGTCAATGTAGGTGAATTTTTTAATGAGTACTAAACCTTTTTTGCATTGTTTGTTTATAAGTATATAAAATAGGGGAAATTTGCTCATTTGGGGGCAAAGGAGTTAAAATCATGGCTTTTTGGGCTTGTTCTTCAGGCAATAAGACCTACATCTTCACTCTTTTTGCTCCCATTATTTCTTCTTTTCTTAAACTTCATTAACGTTTAAGTGGGAATAGATAAGGAATATGCCTGGAAACTCCAACATATTCCTTATGTCTTCAAAGTGAACTTCAACTTTTATGCCAGAGTCGTCAGTTTTTATTCCCAATATCTCAACTTTTATACTTTTTTATTCCAGCGTTTGTTCGCCTCGTTTCGCTGTTTAATCTGGTGGGCGAAAGTTTGTTTTTAGTCGATTTTTGTATTATCTTTGCACCGCCTTTTGAAAGTCAGGAGGTGTTTTGTTTAATCTTTTTAATTTTTTAAAATGAAAGAATACACAAATTTAAAACACTTAAGCAATCGCTTGATTGCAATGAATGCAAGTAGAAACGGAAACAAGGGACAGATTTCTTCCTATCTCTTCGATTACTACAAGGAACTGACACGTCAGCCTTGGCTTTCTCAGCTCGTGGGACAGATTCGTGACCTTACTGCCCAGCAGCAGAAGATGCAGGAGGCTGCAAAAGCAGGAGAGCCTCAGTATGAGCAGATTGGCAAGCAGATAGAGGAGCTGAAGAAGCAGTTGCCTTTCCGTTCTCCTCACTACTTCCATTTCTTCGACGATCATCGTGCCCAGAAAAGCATCGACCCGGAGTCCTTTACCTTTCAGACTACCGTAGATATTGACCATCTCGACGAGGTAGAGGAAGCAGTCAAGAGAGCCCTTCTCCTGAACGGAATGTTCTTCTCTGAGGAAGAGATGAAGCATCGCTCCCAGGAGTTCTCTGATGCCGACCTGCGCCTATGGCAAGGCAAGGTGCTCCACATCGAGCGCTCAGCTCGTGGCAAGGCTCACATCGACATCCGCATTCCTGTAGGTATGACCATCGCTGAGGCTCAGGCTGCTTTCTGTAAGCTGATCCACGCCACCGAGGATGAGAGCTGCATCACTCCTGAGCGCATCATCTTCATCACGGATGCTGCCAGCGAAATCTATGTAGCTGACAACTGGTACAAGCGCCTCTCTGAAAATGAAATCGCTGAATACCGTGAGGCTTATCGCCAGAGAGGACTCGATATTGATGGAAGAGCTTTGGCTTCTTCCTCATCTTCTTCAAAAGGGCAATTTGTAAAGGGGAGCCCAACAGTTAGTTCTGAACCTATTACCGGCGGAGTAGGGAACGGTGCTGTGAACGGAACCGGAAATAGTGCCGAGGATGGAACAGAAAACAGTGCAGGGAACGGAACCGGAACTGCAAACCAATACGAGCAGACTTATGAGGGAGTGCCTTATGAAGCGATTGTCAAGGCGCTTGTCGAAGTGATGGGCGGTGCGCCTGCCCACGGCTCCCGCAACAACTTTATCTTCCGTGAAGCGTGCCTCCTGCGCTACATCTGTAATAGCGATGCTGAATGGATCAAGCAGGTAATCGACATTTTCGGAGAGGACGAGAACAAGGCTTTCGCCACCGTGGAGAGCGCCTGCAAGGTGAACCAGACGGCTGTGGTTCCGGAACTTGTAAAGCATGCTATAGAGATAGCCCGCAAGCGATTCCTTGCCCAGCAGGCCACAGAAGATTCCGGCATTTATGCTCCGGTTCCACCGCAGTTGCCAGCCCGTCTGCCTAAGTTGATGAAACTGCTCACCAGCAAGGTGCCTGCCGATTTCAAGCCAGCCGTAGCCATGGCAGTCTTCCCAGCTCTTGCCGCCCATCTCAAGGGCGTGAACTTCCGCTACATCGACAATCAGGTGCACGAGGCTGCCATCATGAATCTCCTCATAGCACCGATGTCTTCCGGCAAATCACTCGTCAACGGACCTATCGACTGCATCGTAGAGGACATGGCTCTGCAGGACAAGATAAGCCGCGAGAAGGAGCAGGAATGGAAGGACGAGGTGAACTGCATGGGCGACAACAAGAAGAAGCCTGTGCGCCCAGAAGGTCTCTATATTCGCATCGTATCGCCCGACCTGACCCGTGCTGCCTATATCCAGCGCCTCGATGATGCGCAGAAGGCAGGCAACGGCTATCTCTACTGCAAGATGGACGAGGTGGATATGCTCAAGAAGTTCAACGACCCAAGTCAGCTTGTACGCCTCTGCTGGGACAATTCTGAGGACGGACAGGAGCGCGTGGGAACCAAGAGTGTAACTGCCCGTGTGAAGACCCGATTCAACTGGAATGCAAGTTCTACCATCGCCGTGACGCAGAAATTCTTCAGTCTGAGAGAGGTGGCAGATGGCGCCGTAAGCCGCCTTTCACTTGCCACCATCATCCGTCCCGATTTCGCTCCACGTCCTGTAGTAGGCGAGTATGATGCACTCTTCAGAGCCACTCTTCTGCCTTACATCCACCGTCTGAACGGTGCGCAGGGCATGGTGGATTGCAAGAAGGCGCGCCAGTTGGCAGAGCGCCTGGAGGCTGACGTGATGGAGACAGCCCAGCTGGCCGACAACAAGGCTTATGCTGAGTTTGCCAAGCGCTCCCTGGCTAATGGCTTCCGCAGGGCCATGGTGCTCTATCTGGCCAATGGCGAGAGATGGGAGAAGTCTATCGAGGATTTCGTGGAATGGACGGTGAAGTACGACCTCTGGTGTAAGATGCGTTTCTTCGGAGCCCAGATGCAGGAGGCGATAGATGGCGACAATCGCATGGTGACTCGCTGCAGCGGTCCGAGCAATCTCTTAGCTTATGTGCCTGATACATTCACTCTGCAGGATATTCAGGTGGTTTATCAGGCCCATGGCAAGACAGGCCGACTGGCTTCCCTGCTCAGTATGTGGGTGAAGCGAGGCCATATCGTGAAGAATGCCGACGGCACTTATTCCAAGACAGTGAAGTTCACCAATAAATATGGTCGCTACGGTACGCCTGTTGTAGCTGCGTAAAGATGCTATTCACCCCGGTTCTTTGACTTAAATCAAAAAATCGGGGTGTATGGAAACTTTTCTCTTAAATTATTTGTGCGCGCACACAAAAAGTTGTACCTTTGCACCAGAAATAAGAAATAAGGATAAAAGATTGTTAGGATAAGCATAGAACGAGCTTGGAAGGCATGAAGAGATTGCTAAGAAGAGCATGAAAAGATTGCAGGAAAAGTTAAGATAAAGGCAAAAGATTGCAGATAGGATAACAAATGAAAGTTGACCGGCTCTTCGGAGTCTTCAATATAGAGATAAGATTATTAGGATAACTTGAGGTTGTCTTTCTTCGGGAAGCAATCTCTTAAAAAAAGAAAGGTAAAAATTATGTTAGTTTTAGGTATGGTTTTCGCAGTTTTGGTAGCTGTTGCAGCTGAGGTTGGTGCAATCAAGAACGACCTCGCTTAGGCTTAGCCAAGAAGGTTTCCTAAGAGGGAATCATGCGAACGGAGCCGTAGTCATGGGCTTCGAAAAAAAAAGTTTAGTTAGAATTGGAGATGAAAGTCTCCGCGTTTGAAAGTAGTTTTTGAACGAAGAGGAAGCCAAATGGGCTTCCGCAATTGGGGGCGGGATGCTCCTTTTTTTGTTTTATTGCGGTTGGGTTTCTGAAAAGATAAACTTCAGAAAGGCTTGTAATGCATCGGAAAAGGTCTATAAAGCTTCAGGAATGGTCTGTATGCATCATATAGTTCTGTTTGTTGGCCGAACCGGATGAAAATCAGTTTTTGAAAGTTTAAAAAGGCAGTTATTAATTCAATTAGGTAATATAAAAGGCAATTGCAGGGGTTTTGTAGGTTTCCCTTCGCAGTTGCCTTTATTTGTCAACAGTCAACAGTTAACAGTTCTTTTTTCCCTTATCATTTTGTCGTAGCAGCTTTATAACTATGTCGTAGCAGTTCATTTATAGTGCAGCAGTTTCCTTTATAATTTTGTCTCAAATGGCTTTTTACACTTTATCATTTTGTCACAGCCACTCATTTTCCTTATCATTTTTGTCGTAAATGATCTTTTCGGCATTATAATTTTGTCGCATCAGTCTCGACTTTTCCCTTATCATTTTGTCGCAGGAAAACAGATGCGCTTTTTATAATTTTGTCGTAGCACATCTGTTTTCCCGTTTGAAAATCTGTAATAAGCTCTGTTTATGGCTGACAAGAAAGGGCAGGAAACCTAAAAACATAGTCCTACAGATATCACAGAATGTGATTTATGACACACACATTATTTGAAAATCAGGGTGATGAGTCTGTCTTTGTCGAAAAGTTCCCTTGCCACGTCTTGAATCTGTTGGCTGGTGATGGCTTCCACCTGTTCGTAGAGGCAATCAACGTTTTTCTCCCAACCATAGTGGAGGAAACTCTTACCGAAATCGAGGGCGAAGTTCTCACGGTTGTCGCAGGCAACGCCAATCTGACCCTTAATCTGCTTTTTGGCAGCTTTCAGTTGGGAGTCGGAGAGCGGTTTCTCCATCATCCGGTCCAGTTCTTTGCGCACCAGTCGCAGGCAGCGCTTGATGTCGTGTTCATCGCAACCGAAGTAGATGCTCCAGGTTCCTGTATCTCCGTAGGCCACCATCGTGCTTTCCACGGTATAGACCAGTCCGTTGTGCTCTCTCAAGGCGAGATTGAGTTTAGCGTTCATGCCCGGTCCGCCGAGGATATTGTTGAGCAGATAGAGCGGCATTCGTCGGTCGTCGTTCACATCGTAGGCTCTTGTTCCTATCATCACATGCGCCTGATGGGTATTCTTCTGCATCACAATCGTCTGCCCGGCAATCTCTTCCCCCACAGATGGATAATTTTTAGGTCCCACAGATTTCACGGATTTTTCTGTAGTAATAGAATTCTCATCCCCTGAAATCTGTGTCATCTGTGAAATCTGTGGGAGAATTCCTGCAGCAAGCTTGCCCGAATCATCATCTGCGAGTGCCCTCCCGACAAGCTTCACCAGCTTCTTGAAGTCAATATCCCCGTAGGCGAAGAATATCGCATTGTCGGGGTGATAGAGCTTGCGGGTGAATCGCAGCGCATCCTCAGTAGTGAAGGAGCGAACCTGCTCGGCAGTGCCCAGGATATTATGTCCTAAGGACGAATCCTTGAAGAGGATATTCTCAAACTCATCATAGATCAGTTCGGCAGGCGAATCGTTGTAACTCTCAATCTCGTCGCAGATCACCTCCACCTCCTTGTCGATTTCCGCTTGCGGATAGACGGAGTGGAACACGATGT
>OIYX01000648.1_pt1 | contig 11703 bp, 9 predicted proteins | sample 1588431 | NCBI WGS metagenome assembly OIYX01 (sample SAMN03283241) | human gut metagenome | biome: human-associated habitat; material: feces | host: Homo sapiens | place: Peru | collected 2012
TCCAGCTGAACACGAAGAACATCCTCTTCATCTGCGGCGGCGCCTTTGTCGGCCTTGACAAGATTGTCGCCAAGCGTGGCGGTGCGCGTCCTCTTGGCTTTGGCGCCGATGAGAAGCCTGCGTCGGGGCTTGCGATTCCCGAGGAGGAGCTTGCCCGCAACCCCCTCGACTATGTCGAGCCGGAGGACCTGATTACCTTCGGACTCATCCCCGAGTTCGTCGGGCGCCTGCCGGTCGTCACCGCGCTGAAGGAACTCTCCAAGGACGATTTGCTCCACATTCTGACCGAGCCGAAGGACGCGATTGTCAAGCAGTTCAAGGAGCTCATGTCAATCTCCGGCGTCGATCTTGAGTTCACGCAGGACGCGCTGGAGGCTGTCGCCGAGATTGCCTGCGTCCGCAAGACTGGCGCCCGCGGCCTCCGTGCAATCATCGAGAAGAGGATGCTGGACGTCATGTTCGACATTCCGAAGATTGCGAAGAACCAGAAAGCTAGGTGCGTCATTGACGGGCAGATAATCAGGGGCGAGAAGAAGGCCGTCATCACAATCGAGGAAAAGTAGCCACGCAAGGGGAACGATGAAACCAGCTGCGGCAAAAACACGACTGCTCATCGCAATCGCCATCGTCGCGCTTCTAGGCACGCCGGTGATTGGGTTCGCCGCGCCGCGCCCCCCGCTTCCCAGGCTCCCCGATTCGGTTAAGCCCGCGCCGCGCCCCTCGCAGCCCCGCCCAAAGGCGCCCGCCCCTCCTGCGAAAAAGCCTGTCCAACGGAAGCCCGTTGTGCTGAAGGAGACTACGCTCTCTGGGCGTAAGTATCTGAATATCAGACAGATAGGTGAAATGTTCGGCTTCCGGGCAACCGTCTCCGTCAACAAGGAGAAACTCCAGGCAATCACCTTGACAACTCCGCGTGGCGAGAAGATTGTCTTCACTGCGAAGAAGCCTGTCTTCCAGGTTTCGGGGACGAATGCGACCCTGAGCTACCCTGTCGTCTACCAGAGGGGTGTTTTCTTCCTTGAGAAGACCGACTACACGGAGTTTCTGGAGCCTCTTTTGCGGACGTCGCTGCTTCCGCGCCGGGAGATTCTCCGCATTGTGATAGATGCGGGCCATGGCGGGAAGGACCAGGGCGCGTCTTCGGGTTTGCTCCTTGAGAAATCCCTGAACCTGATCATGGCCCGCAGGGTAGCTGCGATTTTGCGCAAGCGTGGCTACAATGTGATAATGACCCGCAACACCGACAAGACGGTCACCCTTGAGGAGCGCTGCAAGGCCGCCGCGGCGGCCAAGCCGGACCTCTTCCTTTCGATTCACTGCAACTCCGCCGAGGATTCCTCAATCCACGGAATCGAGGTCTTCATCGCGAATCCGCCGGGAGTCCCCTCCTTTGGGACGACGAACATCGGCAAGAAGGGCGCCTCCACCCCGCACCAGCGCACCAGCGCCCTCTGGGCATACTACACCCAGCGCGCGCTGGTGGCGGCCACGAAGGCCGAGGACAGGGGCATCAAGCGCAAGCAGTTCAAGGTGGTCATTGACACGCCAGCCCCCGCAATGCTGGTGGAACTCGGCTTCATCTCAAACAAGGCCGAGCGCGCAAAGCTGATACGCGCGGACTACCAGGACAAGCTTGCAGTCGCAATCTGCGACTCCATCGACAAGCTTAAAAAGACTCTTAAACCAAAGAAGTAACCCATTGAAAGGCAACCTATTATGAACGAATCAGAAATTCTGAAGTACATGTCCGAGACAGGCGCCCTGCTGAACGGGCATTTCCTCCTGAGAAGCGGACTCCACAGCGACCAGTACTTCCAGGCCGCCCTCCTTCTCCAGTATGCCGATATCGCGAGCAGGCTATGCGCCGAAATGGCCAAGCCCTGGGCAGGGGAGCAAATCGACGTCGTCCTCTCGCCGGCCATTGGCGGAATCGTGGTGGGTCAGGAGGTCGCAAAGGCGCTCCAGACACGGGCAATCTTCGCGGAGAAGGACGACCAGTCCAACCTTATCCTCCGCCGTGGCTTCACGCTGAAACCCGGTGAAAGAGTCCTTGTCGCCGAAGACGTGGTCACCAAGGGGGGGCGCGTCCAGCAGACAATCGACCTGGCGCGTTCCTACGGCGCAATCCCCGTCGGCGTCACTGTCCTGGTCGACCGTAGCAAGGGCGACGTCGACTTCGGGATTCCCTTCCGCAGCCTCGTCAAGCTCTCCCTCAAGACCTACAATCCTGCGGAATGCCCGGTCTGCGCCCAGGGGAAGCCCCTCGAACACCCGGGATCGAAGTAGGAGGAGAGCCGGAGGAGCTGCCCGCTCCCTGCCTTCCCTGGCTGACGGCATGGCCGCGGCGAAGGCGTCTCCCCGTTTCTTCTCCTCGCCCACGGGCACGCGCAGTCTGACATATCACCACACAACATTTCACTAGCATGTTTCTCGATTGGATTATAAAGAAGCTCTTCAGCAGCCGTAACAAGCGCGTTGTCAACAAGCTCTGGCCGCTGGTCCACAGGGTCAACGAGTTGGCGGAGTCCTACAAGGCCCTGAGCGACGAGGAGCTCAAGGCCAAGACCCCCGAGTTCCAGGAGAGGCTCAGGAATGGCGAGACCACCGACGACATCCTCTGCGAGGCGTATGCCGTGGTGAAGGAGGCGTGCCGCCGCCTGAAGAACTCCACCAACGAGGAGGAACACTTTGTCGAGGTGACAGGCCACCGCCTGGAGTGGGACATGGTGCCCTTTGATGTCCAGATCATGGGCGGAATCGTCCTGCACCAGCATAAGATTGCGGAAATGGCCACCGGCGAGGGCAAGACCCTTGTCGCGACGATGCCGCTCTACCTGAACGCCCTTACAGGGAAGAACGTGCAGCTTGTCACCGTAAACGACTATCTTGCGAAGCGCGACTCCGATTGGATGGGGCATCTCTACAAGTGGCTGGGGCTCACGGTCGGATGCATCCAGAACAACCAGTCCCCCGACCTCCGCCGCGAGCAATACAACTGCGACATCACATACGGCACGAACTCCGAGTTCGGCTTCGACTACCTCCGCGACATGGGCATGGCCCATTCCAGCAAGGAACTGGTCCAGCGGGACCACTACTACGCAATCGTCGACGAAATCGACTCGATTCTCATTGACGAGGCGAGGACCCCGCTCATCATCGCAGGCCCCGCCAAGGTCTCCACCCACATGTATGACAAGGTGAAGCCACTGGTCGAATCCCTCTACAGCCGCCAGTACAAGCTGATGGCGAACCTCCTCCAGGAGGCGAAGGAGCTGCTGGACAAGCCGGACGCCACGGCGGACGACAAGGACCTCGCGTACCATCTCCTCGCAAAGGTCCAGATCGGCATGCCGCGCCACAAGCTTCTCAGGCGTTTCATGGAGGAGCCGGCTGTCCGAAAGGGGCTTGAGCGCGTGGATGCCGAGTGGCACTCGGATGTCAACCGCGGCCTTCTCCAGCAAATCAAGGAGGAACTCTACTTCACGGTTGACGAGAAGGGCGGCGAGTCCGAGCTCTCCGAGAAGGGGCGCACGGAGCTGATGCCCTCCGACCCGCAGGCCTTCGTCATTCCCGACCTGCCCACCATCTTCAGCGAACTGGATGCGGACACCACGCTCTCCGAGGAGGAGAAGCTGGAGCGCCGCAAGAAGGTGCAGGTGGAATACGACAACAAGGCGGAACTCCTCCACAACATCTCACAGCTGCTCAGGGCATACTGCCTCTTCGAGAAGGATGTCCAGTATGTTGTCCAGGACAACAAGGTGATCATCGTCGACGAGTTCACCGGCCGTCCGCAGCCCGGGCGTCGTTTCTCGGAGGGTCTCCACCAGGCCCTTGAGGCGAAGGAGAATGTCAAGATTGAGCGTGAAACCCAGACTCTCGCCTCGATTACAATCCAGAACTACTTCAGGATGTATGAGAAGCTGGCGGGCATGACGGGCACCGCCGCCACCGAGGCGACGGAGTTCAAGTCAATCTATGAGCTGGACGTGGTCACAATCCCCACGAACAGGCCCTGCATCCGAGTCGACTACGACGACAGAATCTACAAGACGCAGCGCGAGAAGTACCGCGCCATCATCCAGGAGATTTCCGAGTGCAACAAGAAGGGGCAGCCCGTCCTGGTCGGCACGATTTCGGTCGAGGTCTCCGAACTTCTCTCCAGGCTGCTCACACGGGAGCACATCATTCACAATGTGCTGAACGCAAAGCACAACCAGAGCGAGGCAGAGATTGTCGCGCGCGCGGGACAGCGCGGCGCCGTCACAATCGCGACCAACATGGCCGGCCGAGGCACCGACATCAAGCTGGGGCCTGGCGTCAAGGAGCTGGGAGGACTCCATGTCATCGGCTCCGAAAGGCACGACGCACGGCGTATCGACCTGCAGTTGCGCGGACGTTGCTCACGCCAGGGCGACCCCGGCTCCTCAAGGTTCTACATCTCCCTAGAGGACAATCTGATGAGGCTCTTCGGCTCCGACCGGATCGCGTCCATCATGGATCGTCTTGGCCTGGAGGAGGGGCAGGAGCTCTCCCATCCCATGCTGAGCCGTTCTATCGAGAAGGCGCAGAAGCGGGTGGAGCAGCAGCATTTCGGCATCAGAAAGCGCACCCTCGAATACGATGACGTGATGAACAAGCAGCGTACCGCAATCTACGGCCTGCGCCACGAAATCCTCACCACCGAGGACTCCCGGAAGCTGCTGATGGACTTCATCAGGACGGCAGTGGGCGAGCGCGTAGACGCGGCATTCGCCGCGCGTCCCAAGGGGGAGGCTCTCGACACCACGGAACTCCAGGGATGGCTCAACCGCACAATCCCCTTCTCCTTCGCAAAGGAAATCTTCACCGACGAGAAGAACCAGAAGGAGAACGAGGCTCTCATCGATGCAATCATGGAACGCATCGACGAGGCGTACACAATCAAGGAGACCGCGGAGGGACCCGAGGCAAGCCGCTGGCTGGAACGCTATATCATGCTAAACGCACTCGACAATCTCTACCAGATGCACCTCTATGACATGGACGACCTGCGCCAAAGCGTCCAGCTGCGCTCATACGGACAGAGAGACCCGCTCGTCGAGTACAAGCAGGAGGCATACAACCTCTACTCCACGCTCCTGGGAGGAATCAAGGACGCCGTCTGCACAAACATCTTCAGATACAGGCTCATACGGCGGACCGCCGACGACAGCCGCGACGTCGAAAGCCCGGACGGGCAGAGCGAGGACACACGCCGCAAGCAGGAACGGGCAAAAATCCAGATGATGCACCAGAGTCTCGGGCAGTTCGAGGGGGATTCCGGACCCGCAAGGCCAGCCAAGACGGTGACGGTCCGCAGGGAACACCCGAAGGTCGGAAGAAACGACCCGTGCCCATGCGGCTCGGGAAAGAAGTACAAGGCGTGCTGCGGACGCTTCGAGTAGAATCCAGCTCACACATGCAAGACATGATGCCCGAATCCCACGACTTGTCAATCGCGGACCATATAAGGGAGGTCCTTAAGCTCTCAGGGGAAAACCCCGACAGGGAAGGACTGCTCAAAACCCCGGAAAGGGTCCAGAAGGCCTTCGAATTCCTCCTCCAGGGAATGAACCAGAACCCCGACGACATCGTCGGGGACGCAATCTTCAGCGAAGAGTGCAACCACATGGTCCTGGTGAAGGATATCGAGGTCTACTCGCTCTGCGAACACCATCTCCTCCCATTCTACGGACGATGCCATATCGGATACATCCCAAAGGGAAAGGTCTATGGCGTCTCAAAACTGGCCAGAATCGTGGATTGCTTCGCACGAAGACTCCAACTCCAGGAAAGGCTCACACAGCAAATCGCATCATATATCCGCGAAAAAATCGGCGCCGAAGGAGTTGGAGTTGTCATGGAATGTCATCATTTGTGCATGATGATGAGGGGAGTCCAAAAACAGAATTCACTCATGGTCACAAGCGCGGTCCTCGGGTCGTTCCGGAGCAGCCAGGCAACCAGGAACGAATTCCTGGACCTGGTCAGGTGAGGACACGCCGTCTCCCCTCCCCGGCAGGGCGGCGGCCTGAAGGCCAATGCGTTCCCCTCCATGATTATTTCCTCCTTGTCTTGTTAAAAAAATATCATGAGGGACTCGCGTATCGCGGTTCTTCCGTTACATTATCCGTGTTTCCGCCACGGCAGGGGTTCTGCCGTGACAATCTTGAACGGCAGTCGGAGGTGAATCCGTCATCCTTTTGCGTCGTCATTTTTCCTTGGCGCGTGCGGGTTTTGGGTTTTCCTCCATTTTCAGGAGCATCAGGGAAATGGCAAGTCGCATCATTTTGAACGAGACTTCGTATTTTGGCAAAGGGGCGATCAACGAGGTTGCCACAGAGATCAAGGCGCGTGGCTGCAAGAAGGTCATGCTCTGCACCGATCCCGATTTGATCAAGTTTGGCGTTGCCACGAAGGTCACCGACGTGTTGGACAAGGCTGGCATTGCCTACAAGGTCTACAGTGGCATCAAGGCGAATCCGACGATTGAGAATGTGAAGGAAGGCGTTGAGTTCTGCAAGGCCGAGGGCGCCGACATTCTGGTTGCGGTTGGTGGCGGCAGTGCGATTGACACCTCCAAGGCGATTGGCATCATCATGACCAACCCCGAGTTCTCGGACGTGCGGAGCCTGGAGGGTGTCGCCCCGACCAAGAAGCCGTGCCTGCCCATCATCGCGGTCTCCACCACGAGCGGCACGGCGGCCGAGGTCACCATCAACTACGTCATCACGGACGTTGAGAAGCACCGCAAGTTCGTGTGCGTCGACCCCCATGACATCCCCGTCGTCGCGATCATCGACCCCGACATGGTCATGTCGATGCCCCGCGGGCTTTGCGCCGCCACTGGCATGGACGCGTTGACCCACGCAATCGAAGGCTACATCACCAAGGGCGCCTGGGATTTGACCGACATGCTCCACATCACCGCCATCAAGATGATTGCGAAGCACCTGCGTGACTCCGTGAACAAGGATGCCGACGCCCGCGAGAAGATGGCAGTCGCCCAGTACATCGCCGGAATGGGCTTCTCCAACGTGGGCCTCGGAATCGTCCACTCGATGGCACATCCGCTCTCCGCGCTCTATGACACCCCCCACGGCGTGGCCTGCGCGGCAATCCTGCCCACCGTCCTCGCCTACAATGCTCCCGCCACAGGCGAGAAGTACAAGGACATTGCAATCGCGATGGGAGTCGAGGGCGTTGAAAAGATGACCCAGGACGAATACCGCAAGGCCTGCGTCGACGCAGTTCGCCAGCTCGGAAAGGATGTCGGCATCCCGCAGCATCTGGCCGAGGTCGGAGTCAAGGAAGCGGATCTCGACTTCCTGGCGGATTCCGCGATGGCTGACGCGTGCACCCCCGGCAACCCCAAGGATCCCACCAAGGAGGACATCGTCGCACTCTACAAGTCGATGCTCTAGCCTAGTGCTGGAAGCCTGAAGATATGCCCTCGGCGCGGAGACGCGTCGGGGGCTTGCCGTATACCGGCGGCGCGGAAGAAGACGTGCCTCACGACGCGAGCATCTTCTCCAGGATGCTGCTGACCTCCCGGGACGCGCGCCTGATAAAGGCGCTTCTGAGTTCGGGGGACGAGGCGAGCATCCGGCAGCATGCATGGAAGCGCTGCGCACACAAAAGCGCCTCGTTGGGCAGGGGCTTCAGGTAGGCGTTCACATTCGCGGCGCCCATCCTTCCCAGGAGCGCCTCGTCATAGAGTCCGTCAACGAAATTCCTCACAAGCGAGGCGTGGCGCTGCAGGCAGCGCTGGGTCTGCCCCAGCTCCCATTTTCGGACAGTCCCCCATGAGATTCCCAGGAACCTGCCGAGCGCGACGTATGTCAACCCAAGTGACATCCTCTTGGTGCGCAGGGAGTTGCGTAGTTCATTGGTAAATACCGCTCCTTCATTTCCCGATTGCTTCATCAAAAACTCCTCTTTTCTGGCGGCGGCTCCATGCCAGTCGTCGGAATCGACTATATGCCTCCTTTGCCGCATGTTGTGCAAACGGCCTTGTAGTCATGAAAGTCATGGAGTCTCTTCGCGCCATTCCGCCCCCGCGGTCGAGTTATATGGTGTATTAGCCATCGTCAGGCCGCCTCCACCAGGATATATTCTTCGAATTGTCGCCATAACCAATCCAAGGAGTTCCCACTATGATTCATGTATTTGCCCGTGCGGAAATCAAGCCCGAATGCCTTGACGCATACGTTGAAATCCTGAAGGACATAGTTCCGAAGGTCCGCCAGGAGCCTGGCTGCGTCTACTACGCGCCGTGTTTTGACTGGCGCAAGCCCGGCGACGATTCCGGGAAGGTCTATGTCACCATGGTCGAGTCCTGGAAGGACAAGGCTTCCCTTGACGCCCACGGCGCGGGTCCGGTCCTTGCGGAGTTCAAGAGGCGTTTCGAGGGCATGCGGGGCAGTGCAGAGGGGTGGGTGCTCCAGAGCATCATAGACTAGTTCCCCGGCTTTCCCATGAAGCATCCCTGGATTGACACAAACTCCGTCTTCGCAGATTTCTGCGCATCGCTCCCGAAGGGGCGCCCCGTTGCGCTCGACACGGAATTCAATTGGACGGTCACCTACTTCCCTGAGTTCGCCCTTCTCCAAATCGGGCTTGGGCGGGAGGAGGCGGCGCTTGTGGACCCTCTGGCAATCACCGACTGGTCACCCCTTGTCGAAATACTCGAGGACGCATCACGGGTCAAGATTCTCTTCAGCGGCGCCAACGACCTCCCAATCCTCAATCGCGCATGCGGCGGAAGCGTGATTCCCAGATCGGTCTTCGACATCCAGCTGGCGCCGGCATTCTGCGGCGAAAAGAACAACCAGAGCCTCAAGTCCGTCATCGAGAAGAACCTGGGAATTGTCCTGCCGAAGAGTGAGACGCGCAGCGACTGGCTCCACAGGCCGCTGAACGGGAAGCAGCTCGAATACGCGGCCGACGACGTGGAGCTCCTCCCCGAACTCATGGAACTCTACAAGGAAAAGATGGCCGCCTGCGGGAATCTGGCGGATTTCCAGGAGGAGATGGAGAATATCTACGGCAACGGGAGGCTATATGAACTGCCGCCCGTCGAGGATGCGGCCATGCGCATCAGGCCAGCCCACGGATGGTACGACGACTCGCCGGCCATACGCCAGCGGACACTCGCCCTGGCAGTCTGGCGCGAAAGGCGCGCGCGGGAGCTCGACATCTCACGAGGCAGAATCCTCTCCGACGAGCAACTGCACTGGTGCGCGCACACCGCCCCTGAGGATGAAAGGGCACTCTTCAAAATGCCAAACTGCTGGACAAAACGGGTGCGGCGCTTTGCAGGGGAAATCCTCGAAATCGTCGCAAATCCGCCGCCGGTGGCGCCGAAAGGCAGCGAAACAAGGCACACTCCCCACGACACCACGCTGGCAAAGCAATACACCGAGCGAATCCTGGGCATCACGCGAAAGGCCGCCACTGAAAGGCAAATCGACTCCACAGTCCTTTGCCCGAAACACCTCGCCGAATCCACGTCGTACGGAATTGTCTGCAACCATCTCATCAGCGGGCGTCTCGTGGAGGGATGGCGCGGCGAAATCCTGCGCGAAAGGCTCTCGGCCGCACTGGAAGTCAAGTGCGAAGCGAAAAGATGATTTCTGGAATGCGTGCGAAGGGGGCACGTCGAAGCGTATGTATGATTTGAGCATTGGCGGGTGGATTCTGGCGACGGTATGCGGAATTGTCGTCGGCATGGCGAAATGCGGCATTCCCGGTCTTGGGTCGCTGGCGGTCCCCATGCTGGCGAGCGTCCTGCCCGCAAAGACTGCGACCGGAGCCTTGCTTCCCATGCTCGTCGCAGGTGACGCATTCGGCGCATTCCACTTCAAGCGCAGCTGCAACTGGAAACTCCTCCTGAGGCTCCTGCCGGTCTCATGCGCGGGAATCTTCATAGGATACCTCCTCCTCGGAGCATCCTGGATGGACGACACGGCAATCCGATACGCCACCGCGTGCATCGTCCTCGTACTGCTTGTGCTTAACCGCTTCAAGGGGACGTTGAGCAGCATGGTGAGCGACCGGAAGGAGAACCGGGCCGCCATGTGGTCGATGGTGGTGTTCTTCGGATTGCTGGCCGGCATCACGACAATGCTCGCAAACGCGGCCGGCCCCGTCGCACTCATCTATCTGCTGGCAATCGGGTTGCCAAAGGACGACTTCATCGGGACAAACGCCTGGTATTTCCTCGTGCTCAACTGGATTAAGGTCCCGTTCATGGTGGGGCGGGGAATGATCAATGCGGAGAGCCTCCTCTTCAACCTGAAGCTCATCCCCGCGCTCGCAGTCGGGTGCGTCCTCGGAGTCGCCCTCAGCCGACGGCTCACAAACGAAAGATTCCGCATGTGCATCGAAATCCTCACCGCGCTGGCGGCAATCCTGCTGTTCCTGCCACCAGGGGCGTTGACTAATGTCTTCCGGACAATCCTGCCATTCTCCGGATAGCTCCCTTCGGCCCTGATGATTGTCCCGGGCAGGGAGGAAGCGCGGGGGATTCGCATGATTGCATAACTTATTGGAAATGAGGATGTTATGTAGTTTCGCCCTCCGTTTCTCGCTCTTCCGGGATGGTCTTTTCTCCAGGAAGGCTCCGCCTGCGGGCAAGCAACCATAGCAGCGCGGCGTAGAAGAGTGTTGCTTCGGTGGCTGTGAATCTTCTGACTGGGAGGCACGCCGTGCTCGTGGCGCCGCATGACGCGAGGAATCTTGTCAGGTGCATTGCCTTTTCGAGGACGGATGCCGCCAGGTCGCACCCCGGTGGCAGCGCTCCCTCCGCCAGAATCTTCAGTGGGCAGAGCATCAGTGTCAGGTAGACCATTGTTCCGAGGGGGATGTTGACAAGCGGCGCCGCGAGGCTGGCCCTTCCGTTGATTCGGAAGGAGATTCCGGAACTGCCAATCCAGGCGATTGTTGAGACGACGAGTCCGGAAGCGCACCACCGCAGGAGATTCGTGGCGCGCCGTCTCCTGCTTTTCCGTGGAATCCACCTCTCCCGTTCTGAGATGACCTTCATCCACCTGGCGAGGGCAGGCGCTAGCCAGATGAGCAGGGCGACAGTAGCGTATGAGTATACAAAGCCGACATTGCCAATGACCCGCGGGTTGACGAGCAGCGCGGCGCATCCGGCAAGACCGATGGTGTTCAGGTACGACGGCATCCGCCAGCGCATGTTCGCGTAGAGGACAAGCAGTGTCATCACCAGGGCGCGGACTCCCGAAGGGGCGGCGCCTGTCAGGATTACGTAGACTCCTGACAGGAATCCCGTCAGGAGCCATCGCCAGCGAAGGGGGACTCCGGTCCATTTCAGCAGAAACGCCAGCATCAGCGCAACCATCCCCACGTGCATCCCGGAGATTGCGAATACATGCACCGTCCCAGAGGCGACCTGCTCCTGGCGGAGCTCCGTCGGGATGAACTCCGCAAGCCCAAGCCCCAGCGCCAGGAGGAGACGCGCGTCATCGCCGTCCCTGATGCCGCGGACAAGACGCAGTCCCAGCTCCTCGCGGGCGCATCTGACGGCGCGTGTCCAGAACACCCCGGGCGACTCGTCCTCGCCCGCCACCCGCCACCGGTCCACGATGAGCCCCCTGAAGATTCCCCTGGATTTGAGATACTCTCCGTAGAATCCGGCGGGCGAATCCGGCG
>OIYX01000652.1_pt1 | contig 11671 bp, 5 predicted proteins | sample 1588431 | NCBI WGS metagenome assembly OIYX01 (sample SAMN03283241) | human gut metagenome | biome: human-associated habitat; material: feces | host: Homo sapiens | place: Peru | collected 2012
CCCCCCCCCCCCCCCCAGGCAGGTTAGGCTGATCGGGATTCTCTGCCTGTGCGCGGCGGCCGTGTGGTCGCCTGCGGCACGGGCGGCAGATGCGCCGCGCGCGTTTCCCCCGGCGGACGGCTTTGCCCTTGGCGTCAACTACTGGGCCAGCCACGCGGGGATGCACATGTGGCGCGACTGGAATGCCGCGCAGGTCGAGCGCGACCTTGACCGTCTCGCGGCGCAGGGGCTGTCGGTCTTGCGCGTCTTTCCGCTTTGGCCCGACTTCCAGCCGCTGACGGCGGCTTACCGCGCGCGCGGCGTGTTCCGCTGCTGGACGCAAAACGACGGCGCGCTGAAGAACGATGCCGCCGTGGACGACGAGATGGTGGATCGCTTCCGGTTCCTCTGCCGTGCGGCGGAGAAGCGGGGACTGGGGCTTGTCGTGGGCCTTGTCACGGGCTGGATGAGCGGGCGCATGTTCGCGCCTCCCGCGCTGGAGACGAAGAACGCGCTGACGGACGCCGAGTCGATCCAGTGGCAGACGCGGTACGTGCGCTACCTGGTGGAGGCCCTGAAGGACGAGCGGGCCATCGTCGCTTGGGATCTCGGAAACGAATGCAACGCGATGGGGACGGCGACGCGCGCGGAGTTTCGGAACTGGATGCACGCCATCTCGTCCGCGATTCGTCTCGCCGATCCGTCGCGCGCCGTCGTGAGCGGCATGCACAGCGTTTCGTCCAAGGCCGACAGCATGACGAACGTGCGCGACCAGGGCGAGCTGATGGACATCCTCACGACGCACCCCTATCCGCTCTGGACGCCGGGGTGCAACACGGAGCCGTTCGACACCCTGCGCAACGGCTGCCACGCGGCGTGCGAGACGACCTACTACGCGGATCTCGCGGGGCGGCCGGCGTTCGTCGAGGAGGCGGGCTCGATGGGCCCCGGCGTCGTCTCGGAAGCCCGCGCCGCCGCGTCCATGCGCGTCGCGCTCTTCAGCTGCTGGGCCGCCGGAATCAAGTCGTATGTCTGGTGGTGCGCCTTTGACCAGAACAGGCTGACGTTCGCGCCGTATGACTGGGCGGCGATCGAGCGCGAGCTCGGGATCTTCAGGGCGGACGGGACGCCCAAGCCGCAGGCGCTTGAGATGAAGCGGTTTCGCGCGTTTCTCGATGCGCTGCCGTTCACGTCGCTGCCGCCGCGTCAGGTCGATGCCACGGTCATCGTCTCGGAGCAGGAGGACGCCTGGACGACTTCGCTTGGGGCGTGGCTGCTGTCCCGGCAGGCCGGGTTCGACATCCGCTACGCGCTCGCCGAGAACCCGCTGCCGGACGCCGCGTTCTACATCCTGCCTTCGGGCAAGACGTACGATGCGTATCTTGGCCGCACGTGGAACGACTTGCGCGAGAAGGTGAAGGCGGGCGCGACGGCGCTCCTGACGCTGGGCGACGGCACGGTCCTGTCCGATCTCGTCGAAGTCGCGGGCGTTGAGGTCGAGAACCACTGGCGGGCCTCGGACCGCGTTGCGGTTGACTGCGGGGCGGAGTCGTTCGCCTTCACCGAGCCCTTTGCGCGTCGGCTGACGCCGCAGGGGGCGACCGTTCTCCTGCGTACGCGGGAGGGCCGCCCGTTCATGACGGAACACGCCTACGGGAAGGGGCGTATGCTGTTCGTGAACGGTGCGATTGAGCGCAACGCACCGTTGGCGGCGTGGCCCGTCTACCGGCTCGCGGCGGAACGCGCGGGCGTGCGGCGTCGCGTCACGCGCACCGATCCGCGCCTTGGGCTGACGGAGCATCCGACGGCGGACGGGCGGCTCTATGCGGTCGCGGTCAACACGGCGCCGGAGGCCGTCGCCGTGCCGCTGAAGGTCGATGGCGAGGTCGTCCGCACATGGAATGGTGCCTATGCGGACGGCGTGCTTTCGCTGGGGCCGAACGAGGGGTGCGTCCTCGAAATCCGAACGCTTTGACCTGAAAAGGCTAAACCCAAAACAGAAAAGGAGATGACATGAAAATGAAAACATTCGTCTGGACGCTTGGCGCGGCGGTGGCCGCACAGGCCGTGTGCGCCGCGACTTGCATCACGTCGGGTGACGTGGCGCAAGTCGCGAAGGCCGGCTCGACGTCTGCGGCGTCTGGCGCCGTTGCCTTGAACGCCGGCACCTTGGCGGCGGCGGCCGCCGCCGCGCCGCTGGAGGCGCGCGACCGGACGTCGAACGTGTCGGAGGCGAAGCCCTTCGACTTTACGCCGGGCGGCTGCGCCCTGATCATACGATAGGATGTTTCGGACTTTGTCTGAAGCATGCACAGAAACAAACACCGACAAGAACACAGGAGAAAAACCATGAAGAGACTGATGACGATGTTGGCCGCGGTCGCGGCCGTTTCCGCCGTGACGGCGGATCAGGTGCCCGAAATCTCGGGCGTGACGATGGAGCAGCCGACGCATAGCCGGCGGGTGACGATCGGCTACACGCTCGCGAACGCCCCGGCGGTCGTGACGCTCGACGTCCAGACGAACCGGACCGGCGCGGCAACGACGGACGAGGCGGACTGGGTCTCGATCGGCGGCGAGAACATCCGCTTCGCGACGGGCGACGTCTGGAAGAAGGTCGAGGCGGGAACCCGCACGATCACATGGCGCGCCGACCAGTCGTGGCGCGGACACAAGGTCGATGCCGCGCGAGCGGTCGTGACGGCGTGGTCGCTCGACAATCCGCCGGACTACATGGTTGTCAATCTGTCGGATTCGGCGACGGCGAACACCGAGACGTACTACCCGTCCGAAGGGTGCCTGCCGGGCGGTCTGCTGACGAACCCCGACTACCGCACGACAAAGCTCGTCCTGCGCAAGATCCCCGCCAAGGGCGTGACGTGGACGATGGGCAGCGCGGAGAGCGAGCTTGGGCGTGACGGTGGAAGCGAAGCCCCGCATGACGTCACGTTGGACGCGAACTATTACATCGGCGTCTTCCCCGTCACGCAAGCGCAGTATCTGCGATTCCAGACGAAGAAGTTTGACTTCGCGGTCGAGGGGACGATGCGTCCGGCGGGCAATGTCAAGTACTCCGAGATCGACACGGCATTCTTGCCGGCGCTTCGGACGAAGACGGGCCTTTCATTCGCCCTGCCGTCGGAGTCGCAGTGGGAGTTCGCCTGCCGTGCGGGCAACGGTTCGGGCTATTGGGGTGACGGATCGCCCATCTTGACGACGAGCGAAGACGCCAACTTGGCCAAGCTGGGGCGCGTCGTTTACAACGGCGGGCAGGTAAAGGGCGACGATGGCAACTACACCTACCCAAGCAGCACGGTTGGCCCGGAGAATGGCCCGGCCATCGTGGGTTCATACGCGCCGAACGCCTGGGGCCTTTACGACATGCACGGCAACGTGTGGGAATGGTGCCGCGACCTGTACAAGGCCGACATCTCGTCGCTCAACGGCGCCGTGAACGAAGACGAGGGAACGTTGCGCGTTCGCCGTGGCGGCAGCTTCAACTCCGCAGCTTCACCTTGTCGCGCGGCTTATCGCGGCTCGCGCGTCCCGGAAAATGACAGCGCGGACACTGGCTTCCGTCTGGCGTTGCCGATTGCGGCGGAATAGGCTATAATGGACGCCCCAACAGAAAGGGACTTGTAACGTGATGCGATTTGCGACCTCGATCTTCTCTCTCGCGCTCGCGGCTTCGGCCGCAGGCGCGGACATGCCGGCGGAGAACTCCTACGGCGCGTGTGCGCACCTGACGCGCGGTGAGCCGACGACACCCACCTGCGACCTGATCCGCCAGATGGGCGCGGGCTGGGTGCGCTGCGACTTCGACGGGCGCGTGGTCGAGCGGCAGCCGGGCGTCTGGGACTTCGCCCGCTACGACGCGATCGTGGCCGCCTGCGAGGCGGCGGGTCTGCAGCTGCTGCCGATCCTCTACGAGCCGCCGAAATGGTCGTATCCCGCCTACGAGCACCTGGACGCTTGGGGAGATTACGTGCAGCGCGTGGTCGCGCAGTACGGACAGCGTCTGCCGGTCTTGGAAATCTGGAACGAGCCGAACATCAATCCGTTCTGGAAGAATCCGAACCCGACGAACTACCTCGCCGTCTTGCGCCGCGCCTATGAGGTCGTCAAGGCGCACGACCCGTCGTTGCGCGTCGCGCTCGGCGGCATGGCGGGCGTGCCGCTCGACTTCATCGAGGAGATTTACCGCTTGGGCGGCGCACGGCATTTCGACATCATGAACGTGCATCCCTACACGAACCTGCGCGAGCCCGAAAGCCGCGCGGACGCCTGGCTGGAACAGCTGCACGCGCTGATGGCGAAATACGGTGACGCCGACAAGCCCCTTTGGATTACGGAAATGGGGTGGCCGACGCACCGGATTCATGTCAATGACGCGGAAATCCTCAGAGCCGGACTGCGCGTAGCCGATCCGTCCAAGACGGCGTGGCGCGCGGTCTATGTGCCGGCTGAGCCGGATGGGCTGGACGGTGCCGTCAGGGCTGTGCGCGAAGCCCTGCCGGCGGGTTCGACGGTAGAGGCGTGCCGTGCGCCGAAACTGGCCGAACGCCTTGCGCACGGCGATGTGGACGCGGTCATCCATCCGTTCACCGAAGACTATCCCTCCGACAGCCTTGATGCGGTGGAGGCGTTCGTCAAGACGGGCGGCGTGTTCGTGGACTTCGGCGGCATGCCGATGTTCAACGCCTATCGGACAGACGCAAACGGCCGGGCCTGTCCCGATCCGAAGGCCGACAGCGCGCGCGACCGGGCGCGTCTGCGCATTCAGGAGGTGGCGTGGTGGATGGACGCGCGGTATCCGGCGGGCGCGACGGTGCGTCCGACGGACGCGATGGACGGGTTCTGTCCGACCGGCCAGACGTACGCGGCGTCGCGCTTCCTGACGCCGGCGCGTCTGCGGCCGGGCGATGCGTTCATTCCGCTGCTCGCCGCGCAGACAAACGGCGTTGACCTCGTGGCGGCCGCCGTCTACAAGTTCAACAGCGACTACAGGGGCGCCGTCGTCGTCAATGCGCGCGTGGAGTGGGCTTCGGGCGCCTCGGACGAAGCGCGTCAGGCGCGCATGCTGGCGCGTTCGCTGGGCCTCTTCTTCGCGGAGGGCGTCGAGAAGGTCTTCTGGTACGAGTTCACGTCGAAGGAAGAGGATGCGCACGGCGTGCATTCCCACTACGGCATTGTCCACGACAGCTTTGCGCCCAAGCCGGCCTATGGCGCGTACAAGACCTTTATCGACCGCCGGCCCGTCGGCTCGGTGCAGAGGTCCGATCGCTGGAAGAGCGCGGGCGGACGCGCCTACTTCCCGCAGTGGCGGCGTCCGGACGGGAAAGACGCGGGGATGATCTGGACGATTGGCCCGACGGGCGAGCGGTGGCTTGCGTTCACGACGGATCACGTGTCGTTCCATGACGTGACGGGTCTGCGGCTCTTTCCGAAGCGTGACGGGACTCGGTATCTTGTGCCGGTGACCGATTCGCCGGTCTATTTCACGGGCGGCGCGTTGCAGGACAAGTGACTTCTCCAGAGGGGAACAGACGATGAAAGTGCTGATTTTGGTTCTCGTGTGCGCACTTGCGGCGGTGTCTGCGCGAGCGGAGGGGGCGGTGCGTACGGTGACGTCACCCGATGGGCGCGAGCCGGCTGACTATGTGCCCGCGATGCTCTCGAACGGGCGGCTCAACGCGTTTCTGGACTACGGTCTTTCCGTCGCATCGACGACGAAGGAGACGCGCCGGAAGCATTTCCAGCCCGGCATCTACTGGGAAGGGCGGCGCTTGGGGGACAACGCGGGAAAGGCTACGCGTTTCGGATGGGAACTCCTGCCGCAGGGCTCGTTCCGCACCGTCCTCGCCGTGGACGGTGTGGTGCTGTCGGAGCCCGTGCGCTGGACGCAGACGCTTGACCTGCAGCGTGCGCTGATGACGACCGAAGGGGTTTTCGCCCACGGCGTGACGTTGCTGGGCGAAGCGTTCGTGGCGAAGACGCGCAACGTCATCGCCGTGCGGCAGACCGTGACGAACGGTTCGGACGCCGTGCGCACGGTCGCGCTCGGACTCGTCTACACGACGCCCGACCATCCGCGCATCTGCGGAAACTGGCGCGCTGACGCAGACGGCGCGGTGTGGACGGCGACGTGCTACGGGCGTTTCGTCACGCGCGAGACGATTGCGTTGCGCGCGGCGGATGCGGGCGGCACGCCAGAGATTGGAGCGGACGGGTTCGACGGTTCGGTGCGCCGCACGTTCGCGCTGCGCCCCGGCGAACGGCGCACGGTCGCGTGGTTCGTGGCATACGACGACGACCTCGAAGACCACCTGCCCGCCATCACGTCCGTGCCGAAGCCGGTCGCGCCGCTGACGACCTACGCCGCGCTGTGCGCCGCGCACGTGGCGGACTGGGCGGCGTTTGCGGCGGAGAGCGAGGTTCGCGTGCCGGACGCGCGCATCCAGTCCCTCTTCGCGATGGCGCGCTATCACCTGCGTTGCGTGGCGACCGAATGGTCGATTCCCGTCGGCGTCATCCAGAGCCATTGGGCGGGACGCATTTTCGCGTTCGACGAGATGTATGCCGCGCAGGGACTGGCGGCCGCCGGGCACCTCTCGACGGCGCGCGTCGCGGCCGACTTCCGGGCGGCGACGCTGACGAACGCGGCGATTCGCTGCAATCTGGATCAGGGCCGGCCGTTCGGCAAGAGCGGCGCGCGCTGGGTGTGGGAGGCGGCGGAAGGCAACGACATTGAATGCTCGCCGCTGGGGTTCTGGATGGATCACGTCTTTCAGCAGGCGGCCGTGGCGCAGACGATGTGGACATACTTCCGCTACACGGGTGACCGTGACTACCTCGCGCAGAAGGGATATGACGTCATCCGCGAATGTGCGCTCTTCTTCCGGCGGCTGCAAGTCATCGACCTGCCGGACGGAACGTCTTTCGTGACGAAGTGCACGGATCTCGAACGGATGGGGCCGGGGCACGAGCGCGCGTTCATGACGACCTGCGGCGCGATCACGACCTTGCGCGCGGCGGCGGACGCGGCGGACGTCTTGGGCCGAGACGTCGAGCTTGCGGCGGACTTCCGCGCGTGCGCGGATCGGCTGGTGTCCAGTCTGCCCGAGCACGACGGACGCTACATCGCCTATCCGGGCTGCACGGAGGAGTCGATGGGGACGCTTGCGGGCTTCTATCCCTTTCACGCGTTCGACCGTACGAACGGGAAGCAGGTCGCGGCGGTGGAACACTTCCTGAAGAACGGGCAGGCCTTCGGCAACATGTACGAGACGGGCAAGCGCATCTGCCCGTGGTACGCGGCGACGATGGCGATGGCGTCGCTGCGCGCGGGCAACGTCGAGTTTCCGGCGGTCCGCTGGCTGCAGGAGGCGGCGCGCAGCGGCGGCGTCTGGGGCGAATACTGGGAGATCAACGAACCGGGCGCGGCGCAGTACCGCCCGTGGTTCATGACGGCGGCCGGCAACGTGCTCTATGCGATCTGCCAGCTGCTCGTGGCGGACATGGAAGGCGGCGTCCATCTCGCGGCGGGCGTGCCAGACGACTGGCGCGACTATTCCTTCCGCTTGCCGGCACCCAGCGGCTGGACGGTCGAGATGCAGGTCAAGGACGGAAAGGTGGCGCGCTTCGACGCGCACCCGCGCCGGGAGGGTCTGCCGCGTCCGAAGTTCTTCTTTCGGGGGAACGCGCTGTGACGCGGCTTCTGCTGGCAGGGGCTGTGGCGGCGATTGGGTTCGTTTCGGTTTCGGCGGTCGAGCCGCCGCGCGACTGTCGCCCGGAGACGTGGTTTCACCTGATTGGCGGAAACGTCTCAATGGAGGGGCTGACAGCCGACCTGGAGGCGATCAAGTCGGCCGGAATCGGCGGCGTTCACCTGTTCCACGGGCAGATGGGCGAGAGCCGGACGTGGCCGGGGGTGACGAACCCGATTCCCTGCCTGAGCGTGGACTGGGACGCGATGGTCGCCCACGCGGCGGCGGAATGCCGTCGGCTGGGTCTTTCGTTCAAGATGCAGAACTGCCCCGGCTGGTCGATGAGCGGCGGGCCGTGGATTCGTCCTGAGAACGCCATGCGGAACTTGTGCCTCTCACGGACGGACATGCGGCGCGGCTCGCCCGTGCGACTGCCGCCGCCGGCGGAGGCGTCGGATCATCCGGCGCGCGACTACCGCGACCTCTTCGTGCTGGCGTTCCCGACGCCGAAGGGCGACGCGGCCGGCTGGCTGACGCCGGCTGACGTCTTCGCGCCGTCTCAGCAGGTGCGCCTCTTCGCCTTTGACGAACCCGTGACAGTGCGGACGCTGGAGATCCCCTCGACGTCCGAGCTGAACCACGACCGCACCTACGATCCCGAGACGACGGTTGTCTTCGAGGCCGAGACGGCGCCGGGCGTCTGGCGGACAGTCGCGTGCGAAGCCCTGCTGCCCGGAAACTGGCAGGACAACCGAACGGGCGGCATGCGCCAGACGCTCGCGTGCGACGAGGCGACGGCGCGCCGCTGGCGGCTGACGCTCCGGTCGAAAGATCCCGTCCGCCTCGGAGACGTGCGCCTTTCCTCTGCTGCGCGGATGGAACACTGGGAGGGGCTTGCGGGCTGGACGGTTCGCGGACTCGTTGACCGCGCCGCGCCGAAGCAGGATCCGAAATGCTGGATAGCCCCGGAGGCGATCGTCGACTTGACCGGGCGGATGCGTCCGGACGGCTCTCTGGACTGGATGCCGCCCGACGAGGAGACGTGGACCGTCCTGCGTCTCGGACACGTCAATGGGCTTTACAGAAACGGCCCCGCGCCCGAAGAGGCGACGGGCTGGGAATGCGCGAAGCTTTCGCCGCGCGGAATCGAGGCGAACTACGCCGCGTATGTCGGACGGCTCGCGAAAGGGCCGCTGAAGGGGTTGCTCGACGGCGTGGTCGTGGACAGCTGGGAATGCTATCGCGACAATTGGGCGGACGGGCTGGACGCGGCCTTTGCTGCACGGCGCGGCTATTCCCCCGTGCGCCATCTGCCGTCCGTCTTCGGCTGGGTTATCGGTTCGCCGTCCGAAACGGAACGCTTTCTGCGCGACTGGCGCGGTCTGCTCGGCGAGCTGGTCGAGGAAAACTACTACGGTCGCCTCGCGGAATTGGCGCACGCGGACGGCCTTTCGGTGCAATACGAGACGGCGTTCGGCGACGCGCTTGCGGGAGACCTGCTCGCCTACTGGAAGCACTCGGACGTCCCGATGTGCGAGTTTTGGCGTCCGACCACGCCGACGGGCGTCGGCAGCGCCGACTTCAAGCCCGTTCTGCCATGCGTCTCCGCTGCGCACATCTACGGCAAGCGTCGCGTCGCAGCCGAGGCCCTCACGAATTGCGCACTTGACTGGAACGAGGCCCTGCGCGACTTCAAGCCAGTCCTCGACCGCCATTTCGCGAAGGGCGTGACGTTCCCCGTCTTCCACACCTACACGCACAATCCGCAAGTCGGTTTCAGGAAGCCCGGCACGAGCTTCGGCTACTTCATCGGCACGCCGTTCCTGCGTGGGCAGACATGGTGGGACTTCATGCCGCTCTTCACTGACTACTGTGCGCGCTGCACGAAGTTCCTCGAGTCTGGGAAGCCGGTTGTGGACGTCCTGCGCGTCCTTGGCGACGGCCTTGGTCACAAGCCAAGCGAGAAGGCACCGCATTTCGGCAACCGCTTCAAGGAAGACTACGTCAACCGCGACGCCCTCCTGAACCGTCTCTCTGCGAAGGGCGGCCGCCTCGTCCTGCCGGACGGAATGTTCTATTCGGTGCTGTGGATTCCCGAAGGGACGTATCTGGACGCGACGAGCCGGGCGAAGGTCGCCGAGTTGGCGCGGGCGGGTGCGCGCGTCGTCGAGGGCGGCGACCCGACGGTAGGGCTTATCCCCGACGTCGAGTCCCCTGGCGACGCGCTCGCGTGGTATCATCGCCGGACGGATGCGGAAGACCTGTACTTCGTCGCGGCGCCGGACGCGCCGGTTGTCGGGACGGTGCGCTTTCGCGGGCGTCCCGTCACGCTGGCGCTTGCGGCGGGCGAGTCGCGGTTCGTCCGCTTCGCGGCGGCGATCGACCCGGTGACGGGGCGCCCGCCCGTGGAGGGCCCCGTCGGGGGAACGGTCGAGCTGGGCGGATTTGCGCCTGGCGCGATGTGCGCAGCGTTCGCCTTCGCGGCCCGGCGCGGTGCGCGAACGGTCATCGACTTGGGCAAGGTCGAGCAGTGCGCCGAGGTCTTCCTCAACGGCGCGTCGGTCGGGCGGCTTTGGTGTGCGCCATACCGCCTTGATCTGACGGATCGCGTCGCGGACGGCACGAACCGGCTGGAGGTCGTCGTCACGGCGACATGGCACAACCGCCTCGTGCGCGAGGCGGCGTTGCCGGAGGTGGCGCGGACGACATGGACGCTCTACGGTCCGAAGGCGGACGCCCCGCTGAAGCCCGCCGGCCTTTACGGCCCCGTGCGGCTTGCGGCCGAGGCTGTTCCCGACTGCGGTGAAGTCCACTTTGTCGAGCGCCCCGTTAACGAGTGGGGTAAGTCCGGCGCGGCCATCGGGTGTCCTCTGTCGCCATTCGCGTCGCCGCGTCAGGCGCCTGAGCACCCTGATGACCGCCCCCTGGCTTGTCGCGCGGGCCTTCTCGGTGCAGTGCCTCCGCGAGCGGTGGTCAAGAAGGGCCAGCAGCCCGCCTGAACCGACGACGGTGTCCATCTCGTAGTGCCCGAACCGGCTGCGGTTCGTGGCTCCGGCGGGCCTGTCGTCGAGGACGAGCCTGCCCGGGACCGTCATGGCGGGATGCGGCCTCGGGCCCTTGGGCTTCCTGTTCGGATGACAGGGCGTCTCGCCGTGCCTGACGCCGACGTCGCCGGCGTTGATGTGCCTGTACCAGGTCGACAGGCTGGGGATGCGCCGCCCGGGCATCTCCTCTTGAAGGGGTCGTATTCGGCGTACCTGCGCCGTCGCCTGTCCTTCGGGTCCGGGACGGCTGCCCCGGTTGCCCCGCGCAGGTATTCGCGCCTCCAGGTCTCGTAGCGCAGGCCGTGCTTCGCGGCGAACTGGCGGAGCGTGATCCGGCGTCCCGCCCGAATGGTCGCATTCCGGTCCGAGGCCAGTGTCTGGCGGTTTGTGAAGTCCAGGTGCGTCCCTGGCACGTGTTGTGTGGTATAATGGCGCACGGCGTCCTTTCTTCGGCTCTGATGTTTTGGCTTGGTCACCTTCATCATACCACAGACTGTGACGCCTTTGGCGTTTCCCCCGCGCTCGACGCTCCCTAGGGGGCGTGCCTCCCTTCGCTTTCCCTTCCTCTTCCGTTCCTTGCCTTTCTTCCTTTTTGCCTCTGCTCTCCACCTCGACAGCCTGCCTTTCCGATTTGGCTCACTTAATTGTACAACTTCCAGTCCTGCTTCGCCTACGTGAGGGAGTTGCGTGGAGAAACGAAACTTGGTATCATATCAGCCGTAATGGTTAGAAGGGCGTTCGAGAATATGGGGCGGAGAGCCCTCATGAGGCGCGGCAGGGGCCGCGCAGGTGCGTTTGCGCACGGTTCCAGTACCCCCCTGTCTAATCCGTTTATAGTATAATCCCCGCCGTTCCTACCCGGTGTGTGCCGGGATAGCGGAGAGGTCTCCTCGAAGCGAAAAGAATGCCCAGGAAGCGATGGCCATCGCCCCTGGGCCATGG
>OIYX01000654.1_pt1 | contig 11658 bp, 5 predicted proteins | sample 1588431 | NCBI WGS metagenome assembly OIYX01 (sample SAMN03283241) | human gut metagenome | biome: human-associated habitat; material: feces | host: Homo sapiens | place: Peru | collected 2012
CGGTTCGGGAAGTCGCTCCTCTGCGAGACGCTGCGCTGCTACTACGACGTCGCGGAGAAGGCGAACTTCGAGCGGCTCTTCGGCGGGCTCGACATCGGGAAGGCGCCGACGGGCCAGCAGGGGCGGTTCTTCGTGCTCTCGCTCGACTTCTCGCGCGTGAACGTCTGCGAGGGCGCGACGTGGGCGGACAAGTTCGCCGCCTACATGGACATCTGCCTCGGCAACTTCATCTCCGACCACATCGCGTGGCTGGCGGACGAGCCCGACGTCCAGGCCGTTCGGCACCGCCCCGGCGCGAACGCGAAGTATGAGGCCATCGTGGCGGCGGCGCGCCGTCGCGGGCTCGGGGTCTACGTGATCGTGGACGAGTACGACAACTTCACGAACGAGATCGTCTCGACGGCGGGGGAGGCGCCGTACATGGAGGTCACGCACGGCTCGGGGTTCTACCGGGGCTGGTTCAAGAAGTTCAAGGGCACGTGCGACCGCATCTTCATGACGGGCGTCTCGCCCGTGACGATGGACGACCTGACGAGCGGCTTCAACATCGCGACGAACATCTCGCAGGCGGAGGAGTTCAACGCGATGGTGGGCTTCACGGCGGAGGAGACGCGCCGGCTCTTCGAGGACTTCCGGGGCGCGGGGCGCTTCGCGGGCGCGGCGGAGCCGCACCTGCGGACGGTGAAGGCGTGGTACGACAGCTACTGCTTCTCGAAGCCGTGCGCGGGGAGGGAGACGCTCTACAACTGCGACATGGCGCTCTACTACCTCGGCGCGCTCGTGGCCTCCGGCCGCCCGCCGGAGAGCCTGATCGACGGGAACATCCGGAGCGACTGGAAGAAGCTCGCGGCGCTCCTCGCCGCGCAGCGGCACGCGGAGACGTACGACGGCGTGCTGCCGCTCACGGAGGAGCTGGCGGACCGCGACGAGGTCGCCTTCCCGCTCGTCGAGAGCTTCCCGCTGGAGGGCATCCTCAAGGAGGCGAACTTCAAGTCGCTCTACTACTACTACGGGATCGTCACGATGTCGCGGGTCTGGCGGGGGAACCTCCTCTTCCGCATCCCGAACGAGTGCGTGCGGCGGCAGATCTTCGACTACATGCGCGAGGAGTACGCGAGGCGGCCGCACGCGGTGGACACGTCCGAGTTCGTCGCGCGGTTCGACGCCTTCGCGTGGGACGGCGACTGGCGGGGGTTCCTGACGTACCTCGCGGAGAAGTACCGGGACAACGGCTCGCCCCGGGACGGGCTCGGCGGGGAGGCGCGGATCAACGGGTACCTCCGGGCGTACCTGACGATGAAGAGCGTGTACATGGTGAGGCCGGAGCTCTCGCACCCGTGCGGGTACTCGGACTACGCGCTCTTCCCGGACCGGACGCTGCCGGAGGGGAGCGTGCCCGAGCAGAGCTACCTGATCGAGATGAAGCACTCGCCGGCGGGCGCGCCGGATTCCGAAGTCGAGGCGAAGCACGCGGAGGCGCTCGCGCAGCTGCGGGCGTACGCGGCGGACCCGGCGCTGCCGGCGCTCGCGGGCGGGACGCCGGTGCACTTCATCTGCTACGAGTTCCGGGGCCGCGACCTCGTGCGCCTTGAGGAAATCCCCGAAGCCGAACTCTTGCGGTAGGCGGCGGGGGAGAGGTGGGTGTGCCGGCGGAAGAAGTGCGAGAAGTACCACGTCGTGCCGAAGCCCAGGGATTCGGCGATCTCCTTGACGGGCATGTCGCTGGAGGCGAGGAGGTTCTTCGCGCGGACAAGACGCCGCCCCAGCTGGTACTGGAGCGGTGAAAGGCCGACCTCCTTGCGGAAGAGATAGCGGAACGACCGGTAGCTGAGGCCGAGGGAGTGCGCGAGCGCCTCGAAGTCGATGGCCTCGCCCGGATGCTCGGCAATGTGCGTCTGCGCCTTGAGGATGGCGTGCGCGCCGCCGTCGCGGGCGTTCGGGGCTTCGACGAGCGCGGCCACGAGGCCGGGGACGCAGGCGGCCGCCGCGAAGGGCGTCCGCATCGCCGACATGAGCAGGTCGGCCACGGTCGAGGCGAAGACCTGTCGGACGCCGTCCGCGTCGCCGAGCGGGCGCACGTCGCCGCGCGGGTCGAATCCCGCGCCGCCGACGAGCCGGTCGGCCAGGTCGCCGCCGAAGCCGATCCAGTCCGTCGTCCAGCCCGTCCGCGCATTCGGCCGGTAGCGATGCCAGACGCCGGGCGGCAGGACGATGAGCGAGCCGGCCGCGAGCGTGGCGCGCGTGTGCGCGAACTCGATCTCGCCCGCGCCGTCCTCCAGAAGGGTCAGCTGCCATTCGGGCAGCGTCCGTCCCTTCTCCCACGTGAAGTAGTACTCGTCCGGATGCCCCGTCGGCGGAAACGCGGCGCCCGGCTGGATGGTGTGGTGGCCGGCGCATGTCACGTACAGGCCCCAGGCCTGTTGAGCGGACGAGACGGGAAAATAGCGATAGGATGCGTTCATAGCCGTGTAGTCTATCATAATTTTGTCAAAAAGTGCAACTTTGTCAAAATGAGGTGTTGCGCCGAAGGGGCGCCGTATGATAAGATACGCACCATGAAACGTGGAGAAGTCGCGAATCGTCAAGGTGTTGCCATTTTTATGGCATTTCTGTCATTTGTTGTTTTCGGTTCCTTCGTGGCCGTTGCCGGGGAGGGGCCGCGCGTCGCGCGGCGCAAGCCGCTGACGGCGAACGTGGGCGTGGTGAGCGTGGGCCTCGACACCTACTGGAAGCAGTGCCCGGGACTCCTTGACGACATGAAGAGGAAGGAAGACGTCTTCGTCCGCAAGGTCGAGGCCCATCAGGTGAAGGTGACGCGGTTCGGCATGAGCGACAACCCTGCCGCCGCGAAGGCGCTGATTCCTGCGATGAAGGCGGCCGATCTCGACATCCTCTTCGTGGACATGGTGACGTACGCGACGAGCTCGACGTTCGCGCCGTTCGTCCGTGAGCTGAACGTGCCGATCGTCCTCTTCGCGCTCCAGCCCGACGACCGGCTCGACTACGAACGCGCGACGGTCTACAGGCAGCTGCTGAACGACGACCTCTGCTCCGTGCCGGAGTTCACGGGCGTCGCGATCCGCTACGGGAAGCCTGTCGCGGACGCGGTCATCGGAAAGCTGACGGGCGATGCGCGGGCGGACGAGGAGATCCGCCAGTGGTGTGCGGTCGCGCATGTCCTGCATGACCTCCGCCGCGCGCGCATCGGCCTCATGGGCCATGTGCTGGAGGCGATGTACGACCTGCAGGTCGATCCGACGGCCGTCTCGCGCACGTTCGGCTGCCACGTCGCCCTGTGCGAGCCGGACGAGATCCTGCCCTACTACCGCGAACCCGTCGCGGCGGACGTCGAGGCCATGAAGAAGCGCATTCTCTCCTTTTTCGACACGCCCGACCCGGTGAGCGACCCGTGGACCGAGAAGCTGTCCGAGAGGGACCTTGACATCGCGGCCAAGGCGGCGTGCGCGCTGGAGAAGTTCATCGCGAAACGCGAGCTCGACGGATTCGCCTACTATTACGAGGGCGAGGAGGGGTCGCTGACGCGCGAGCTCGTCACGAATTTCATCGTCGGCAATTCGCTTCTGACCGCGGCGGGTTTCCCGATGTGCGGCGAGTTCGACCTCAAGAACTGCATCGCCATGATGATTTTCGATCGTCTTGAAATCGGCGGAAGCTTCGCGGAGTTCCATCCGATCGACTTCGCGCGCGACACCGTCTTGGTCGGACACGACGGGCCGCACCATCTCAACATTGCCGCGCAGAAGCCCATGCTCCGTTCGCTCAAGAAATACCATGGCAAGCCCGGAAAGGGCGCGGGCGTCGAGTTCAACATCAAGGAGGGGCCGATTACGATGATGTCGCTCGGACTCAAGGCGGACGGCTCGTTCAAGTTCGTCGTCGCCGAGGGCGAGTCGCTGAAGGGGCCGATCCCGCCGACGGGCAACACGAACACGCACGGCCGGTTCCTGCCGGACGTGCGCACGTTCCTGCGCCGCTGGTCGCTCGCGGGGCCGACGCACCACTTCGCGCTTGGCGTGGGCCACCACGCGGCGGAACTGAAAAAGCTCGGCAAGGCCCTCGGCGTCGAGGTCGAGGTCGTCACGCCGGAAACGAAGCAATGAGGGGGTTGACCATGTCGACAAGACTGTTCTATGCGAAAATCGGATGCCTCGGCCTTCTCGCCGCCGCCTTGACGGGGTGTGAGAAGACTGAGGTGCCTGCCCTTCAGGGGGTAAATTGCCCGACGCAAGGCCGTAAGGGTCTCGTCCCGCCCGCCGAATCAGAATCTCAGGGGAATCGTTCCGCCGCGCTTCAGGGGGCCGGCTCCGCGTTTGCGGTTTGCGCCTCCACCCTGCGTGTCGAGTTTGACGCCGCGCGCAAGGGCGATGTTTCGCGGCTGGCCTCGCACGGGCGCGACTACGCCTCGCCGGTCGCGCGCTTCCCGCTGTTCGAGGTCGTCTGCTGCAAGGCGGGCCAGTTCACCGAACGCAAGACGGTCTCCGCGCGCGACGCGAAGTCGTTCAATCCGGAAACGCTGACGAACGGCGTCCGTCTCGTCTACCGCGACGTCGGCGAAGCCCTCGCCGAGGTCGTCTGCACGGTGACGGCGAAGGGCGCTGACGTCGCCTGGCGCATCGCCGCGACCCCGAAGCCCGGCTGGGCTCTCTTCCAGACGCGCTATCCGCAGGTCGCCTTAAACGAGCAGCTGGGCGCGTCGCCGGTCGATGACTGCATCGTCATGGGCAACTCGAAGGGCGGCATCCTGCGGTATCCGATGAATCCGCGCCGCATTTACTGGAAAGAGCGTCGGATGCGCCATTATCCGGGCGATCTCGTCTCGCAGTTCGGGTGCTTTTACGACGATAGAGGCGGGCTTTACACGGCGGCCTACGATACGGAGGCGTACACGAAGGCGCTCGTGCTGGATCGCTGGTGGCGCGAGAAGCTGCCGGACGGCAATTACCGCGATGGCAACCTGCTTCTCAGCTGGTCGCGCTATGGCTACAGCGAAGGCTCCGATGCACAGGCTTACGATATCGTGACGCGCGGCTTTGCGGGCCCGAGCGGTGAACCGACGACGTGGTATGACGCCGCCGACATCTACAAGGCGTGGGCGCACCGCCAGAAGTGGTGCAAGGCGAAGTTCCTCGACCGCGCGGACTTGCCGGACTGGGCGCGCGAGGCGCCCGCCGTCATGCGCTTCAACCGCGAGTGGTTCGACCGTCCCGACGACCTCAAGTGGTGGCTGACGGAGTACTGGAACAAAAAGTTCCCCGGCGTGCCCCTGATCGCCATCCTCGAAGGGTGGGAGCATCATTGGGACTGGGTGACGACGGAATACTTCCCCTGCTACCCGTCCGATGAGAAGTTCAAGGAGATGATGGGCTGGATCAAGGCGGCCGGCGGGCATCCGTGGGCGTGGCCGGGCGGCCACCACTGGAACGTCACGGTTGGTAAGAGGAAGGACGGCACCTACAAGCTCGACTTCTCGAAGGACTTCTGGGCGCGCGTCGCCCCGCACGCCGTGCGCGATCCGGACGGCGAAGTCCATCTGGACGATCTCGTCTGGCTGGGCGGTGGCACGTCGGCCTCGCTCTGTCCGGCCGATCCGTGGACGATCGATTGGTGGAACAAGGACGTCGCCTGCGCGCTTGTCAAGCGCGGCTGCGAAATGGTGCAGGCCGACCAGGACGTGGGCGGACGTGTGCCGAGCTGCTGGAGCACGCAGCACGGGCATCCGCCGGGGCCGGGGCCGTGGGAGACGAAGGCGATGCGCCACCAGTTCGAGACGATGATCGACGAGATGGGCAAGATCTGGCCGAAGGCGATCTTCTCCTTCGAGGAGCCGAACGAGTACTACAACGACATCATGTCGTTCGTCGATTACCGCAACTGCCGCGGCGACGGCGGCGAGTGGGCGTATGCGAGCGTGTTCAACTACCTGTATCACGAGTATGTGAGCCCGTTCCAGTCGGGCGCGGAAATGTACGGACTTCCGCATTGGCTCGCCTTCTGCGCGGCGGACGGCCAGATGCCGCGCCTCCCGGTGCGCCTGGAATACTACTGCGGCAAGAACGTCAACCGGGCGGACATCGCGCGGACGCGGACGTTCTGCGAGAACTGGGTGCGGCTCTACCACGGCGAGGGGCGCAAGTGGCTCGCGCACGGGCGCCAGCTGCGTCCGCCGGAATTCCGCTGCACGATCGTGCCCTACGAAGAGAATTTCCGAGGACGGGCGACCAGGAACGTGCAGCCCGTCGTCTATCACGCGCTGTGGGAGGCGCGGGACGGCTCGCGCGCGCTGATGATGGCCAACGCGACGAAATTCGAGCAGTCTGTTGCGTGGAAAGACACCAAAGGCGTCTGGCGGAAGGATGTCGTCGCGCCGAACGGGCTGAAGCTCATTGCCATCGGACAGAAATAATGTAAACTCCGAGTTTATGATTCATAAGAAACAGAGGCACATTCTTTAATTGCCGAAGCAATAAACGAACGAAAGGAAACAAGAAATGAAAAGACTGATCGCAGTTGCAGCCGCCGGGACGGCGGCTTTCCTGAATGCGGAAACGCTGACCGTCGAAAAGGGGGCATCCCGGTCGGTGACGTCCGCCGCCACCTACGAGAAGGTGACGGTGCACGGCAACCTGACGGTCTCCGGTGCACGGCTCTCAATCTCTGACGGCACCGGCGCAACCGGCGCGGAGCAGGTTGTCGTCTCGTTGGGCCCGGACACGGGCGATGCCGCGACCTTGACCGTGGAGGACGGCGGCGAACTTGGACAGGCGGCCGGCAAGGGCGAAATACTCGAAGTCGGCGCGAACGGCGGCTGGGGGCGTGTCGACGTGCAGTCGGCGGCGGACAACGCCTTTCGCCTGCGTTATTTCGACATCGCGGCCGCCGCGACGCCGCCCGAAGACGATCCGACCGTGCTGACGGTGGGCGGTACCGTGAACCTGCGAAGCCTGCGGAACAAGTCGTCCAAGACCGTGAAGGTGGCGTTCGCGGGCGGCAAGCTGAACGCGACGGATTCAAGCGGCTTTGTCTGGTTCGAGAATGGACAGGAAGAGGGTGCGTTTGTCCTTGAAGGCCGCGAAGGTAGCGCCATCCGGTTCTGCAACAACGGGCAGCCGGTTCGCGTCTTGTCAAAGGGCGGCAAGGTGAAGACGGCGGGTCCGTGCGCCTTCATTGCCGAGGGCTGGGTTTCCAATGGCGCCTGGACGAAACTCGTCCTGAGCGATTCGGGTGTTGTCTGGGAGAATACAGGCGACTTTCGCCTTCAGGAGGGCGTTGACGTGACGTGCGACGGTGCCCTGCCGACCGGCGCTCAGACGGGTTCTGTCGTGTTCGACGCGGTCAAGAGCAAGATTCCGCTCGTCCTCGACCTCAACGGCTGCACGAACGCGGTGAACGGCATCGCCGACATGAAGGGCGACAGCGTCGTGACGAACTCTTCGGCAAAGGTCCTTTCCGTGCTGCGCCTCGGCACGGCGAAGGGCGGCGCATTCTCGGCGCGCGCGGGCGGTCAGTTGCGCATCGAGCAGCTGGGACAGGAGATTGCGCTGAGCAACGCCGTGGTGGATTGCGCGTATGTGCTGTCCAACGGCACGTTGCGCGTCACTGGCGACTCGTCGATCGCCACGTTGGATGCGGGCAAGGACACCGCCGTCATCGTGGACGGCGTGACGCTGACGTTGGGGACGCTGCGCGACAACGGCGCGACGTTCACCTGTGAAAATGGCGGCAAGATCGTGCTGTCGAAGGGCGGCACGGGCGTGCGGGGCATCGGCGTTGCGGGCGGCATGCTCGCGCCCAGCCTGAACGGATCGGGCACGTTGGAGAAGACGGGTGCCGAGACGTTGGTCGTGCATCAAGAGACCGCTGCATTCCCGTGGAGCGTCCATGTTGCGGAAGGCACACTGCGGTTCTCCGGCACAGGCGGCTGCACGAACGAATGGTGGCGCTGGACGATCAAGGAGGCGAATGCGTGGATCGTGGAACTGGCGTCGATCGGCCTCTTCCGTCCGACCGCAGAGCCGGAGAAGTGGATGCCCGAGCCGACCCTGAACGTCAAGCCGGCGCCTGCCGGGACGTCTGCCGAGGAGCTTGCCCAAAACCAGTCGTTCATTGACAGCGCCATCCAATTGGACAGAGAAAGCGAGAAATCCGGCACCTATGCGACGGGTTATGACAATTTGTTCGCCAACGATCCTGCGCGCATTTTCCGGACGCAGAGGACACAGATCCCTTATGCGAACAAGCCGGAGAGCTGGATTCCCGTCACGTTCCGCATCGCTTCCGACCACATTGTCGGATACTCGCAGCGCATGGGCTGGACGACGGCCAGCCGCTTCCCGCGCGTCTTCTCGCTGGAGACGAGCGCCAACGGCACGGAGTGGACAACGGCTCTGTCCGTGGACAGCCTTGTCTGGTCGGGAGCTGCGTCCTGGTATCTCGGCACGACAGACTCGGCGACGCGCGCCTGTTGCCCGAACCCGCTGACGATCGCGGGCTATGACGCGCCGGGCGCGGCGGGTCTCGCGGCGGGCGTGGATGTCCGCGTCGATGCGGGCGCGACGCTCGACCTTGCGAACGTCACGGACGAGGCTGCGCGCACCGTCTCGTCGCTGACGGTGGACATGAGCGTGGGCGGCGGCACGATTCGCGGTCTGGTCGTCGCGGAGAAGGGCACACTGACGCTGACGAACGTCGCCTCCAAGAACGCACTGAAGACGGCCGCCGTGCTGACGCTCCCGGATGTGGTGGGCGCGAAGAACTTCGCGAACTGGACGCTGGTCGTGAATGGCAAGGTCTCGCCGAAGCGGATTGCCTATGAGGACGGCGTGGTGCGCATCATCCCGACGGGCATCCTCGTCTTGATCCGGTGATGTGTCTGCGACGCTGAACACGGAGGAGCCGGAGAATGGGAGGCACGGAGAAAGGAAGAATGGCGTGGCCGACTCTTCTCCGTGGCTCCGTCTCTCCGTGTGAGACGTTGCCTCACGCAAAGAACGCAGAGAACGCAGAGCGGTACACGAATCTCTTGGAAATCTCACACGGAGCCACGGAGGCACGGAGTTTCTGCACGATGTTAGGATTGGGACTCAAAGACATAAGATGCACATCATGAAGAAAATAGCTTGTTTCAGTCTCGCGTGCGTGGCGGCGGCGGTGGACGTCGCGGAGGCCGCGCCAACGGCACAGCCGGAAAAGGACGTGGAGGTCGTCGCCGTCTACTATCCCCACTGGCACAAGTACCCGAAGGGCACGGAATGGTTCGGCGCGGCGTGGGCCGAGGGCGAATGGGGATTCGTCAAGTCCGCGCGCCCGCGCTTCCCCGGCCACCGGCAGCCGCTCGAGCCGTATCCCGGCTATCTGGACGGGGCAGATCCGAAGGACGTCGAGACGGAGATCGCGCTCGCGGCGAACGCGGGCATCGACGTCTTCCTTTACGACTACTACTGGTACGGTGGACAGGTTACGCAGGAGGAGGCGCTGGAGAAGGGCTTCCTCCAGGCGAAGAATCGCGACCGCCTGAAGTTCGCGCTCATGTGGTGCTACCACGAACGGCGCGACCAGTTCAGGCCCGAACGCGGCGCACCGCGTCGGCGGCTGATGACGCTCGACCATACGCCGGAGGAGTTTCTGGGGCTGATTGACCACGCGATCGCGCGCTACTTCAACAAGCCGGAGTACTGGCGCAAGGACGGGAAGCTGTTCTTTTCCATTTACGATGCGGCCTATCTTTGGCGCACGTGGGGAAAGGATGCGAAGAAAGTGCGCACGGCCATGGACGAGGCGCGGCGGCGCGTCCGTGCGGCGGGGTTGGGGGAGCTGCACCTAAATGCGCAGAATCTGAGGCCGTCCCAGGTTCCGCTTGCTGTCGAGATGGGGTTCGACTCGGTCACAGACTACGGCTTCGGCGTGTGGAACGTGCCGAAGTATGGGGCGCGCTACGCGGCAGGCGAGCGGCTGTTCGACTACGGGGAGATCGACGGTGTTTTGCAGAAGCACTGGGAGGCGATGGGCGAGACGGCGCTTCCCTACTTGCCGATCGTGCCGACGGGATGGGACTCGACGCCGCGTTGCCGGTTGGATGAACCGTTTCCGTGGAAAGGCAAGGAGAACTATCCCTACTGCGGCACCTACACGAACAATACCCCCGACAAGTTCGAGAAGTACTTGCGCGACGCCAAGGCGCACGTCCTCTCCGATCCGAAGAAGCCAGGCGTCGTCTACGTCAACGGCTGGAACGAGTACACGGAGGGAACGTATCTCCTGCCGAACAACTTCGATGCGGACGGCGCCCTGCGCGCGATCGCCACCGTGTTCGGACGGCATCCTGCGAACGAGTACACGTACATAAACCCGTCGAACAAGAAACTGTATACCGTGCCCGCCGCGACGCACGAGAATGTGGCGTACGGGTCGCACCCGCAGCAGAAGCTCGACGTCTTTTTGCCGCAGGGAAAGAAGGGGACCACGCCCGTCATCGTCTATTTCCACGGCGGCGGCTGGGAGGGCGGCGCGATGGTCGACCACATTCTCGGCTCGTCGCTGAAGACGCTGCTTGACCGCGGCGTCGCCGTGGTCGCGGTCGGCTACCGCTACCTGCGAGAGGCGCGGCTCGCGGGCGAAAAGCCGCCGGTGAAGGCGTGTCTCGACGACTGCGAGGCGGCGGTGCGCTTCGTGAAGGCGCACGCGAAGGACTGGAACCTCGACGTCTCGCGTCTCGCCCTCGCGGGCGGCAGCGCGGGCGCGTGCACGGCGCTCTACCTCGGCCTCAAGGACGGCAACGCGCTCGGCGTCGCGGCGCTTGGGCCGATCATCGCCCAGACGTCGCTCGACCCGCAGGAGACGCGCGCGTGGATCCCGAACGCGACCTATGGCGGGCATGCGTTCGGCTTCCGGAACTTCGACGACTGGCTGGCGCACCGGGAGCGGGCTCTGCCGTGGATCGAGCGGTTCTCGCCGGCCGCGCTCGTGCGGAAGATCGCGCCGGAATGCGCGCCGAAGATGTTCCTGCAGTACGGCTCGATTCCGAAGCCGGGCGAACAGGCGAAAGACCCGACGCATTCGGGCGCATTCGGCGTCCGCTTCAAGGCGATCTGCGACGCGCGCGGCATCCCCTGCGAGGTGTTCGTGGACGACCGCACGCCCTGCTTCGGCGAAACGTTCCGCCGCCTGGCGGATACGCTTACGGAGCGTCCGTGAGTGAGAGGCTTGAGAAGAAGTTTGTGGCATAAGGTCGAGGTGGTTGGATGAGTTGGAGGTGGGAGTTGGAGGTGGAGCAAGGATGAGGATGAGTTGGAGGTGGGAGGTCGAGGTGGAGCATGGAGGTTAACTCTTCCACTCTCCACCTCCACCTTGAGTCTCCAACTCTGGCATCCACTCTCCACCTCCACCTTGCACCTCCACCTTCTCCTCCCACCTCCACCTTGAGTCTCCAACTCCAGCAGCATCCAAGCGCCCAAACTTGATATAATACGCGCATGAAACCGATTGCCACAGACATTGCCGACTTCGAGACCCTGCGCAAGGCGGGGAAGGTCTACGTGGACAAGACCGCCTACCTGCACCGCCTCATCACCGACCCGAGCCGGATCTTCTTCTTCTGCGCGCGGCCGAGGCGGTTCGGCAAGTCGCTGAGCGTGACGACGC
>OIYX01000655.1_pt1 | contig 11654 bp, 8 predicted proteins | sample 1588431 | NCBI WGS metagenome assembly OIYX01 (sample SAMN03283241) | human gut metagenome | biome: human-associated habitat; material: feces | host: Homo sapiens | place: Peru | collected 2012
CCTGCTGCTGCACGCCCGAATCGCAGCCGATGTCGAAGCCCACGATCACGGCCTTGCCGGCCGCCGCGCTCTTCACGTCGGTGAGCGAGACGTTGCCCGTGCCCGTGCCGATGATCTTGAGCGACACCTTCTCGCTCTTGATGCCGCGCAGGGCCTCCACGATCGCCTCCAGGGAACCCTGCGTGTCGCTCTTCACGACGACGCTCAGCTCGCGCTTGTCGCCCGCGCTCATCTGGCTCATGAGGGCGTCGAGCGAGACGGCCTTCGTCTGCGAAAGCTCCTGCTCCTTGCGGGCGCGCGCGGCCTCCTCGGCGAGCGTGCGGGCGCGCTTCTCGTCCAGCATCACGCGGAACTCGGCACCGGCCTCGGGCACGCCCGAAAGGCCCGTACACTTGACGGGCGTGGAGGGCGTCGCCTCCTTGATGCGGCGGCCACGGTCGTCGATGAGGGAGCGGACCTTGCCGAAATGCTCGCCGATGAGGACGGCGTCGCCCACCTTGAGCGTGCCGCCCGTGACGAGCAGCGTCGCGGAGGGACCGAAGCCCTGTTCCAGCTCGGCCTCGATGACGTAGCCGTTCGCGCGGCGCTTCGGGTTCGCGGTGAGTTCGAGCACGTCCGCCTGCAGGAGCATCATCTCCAGCAGGTTGTCCACGCCCTGGCCCGTCGTGCCGGAGACCTCGCAGCACACAATGTCGCCGCCCCACTCCTCGGGGGTGAGGCCGATCTTCTGGAGCTGCTGCTTCACGCGCTGGACGTTCGCGATGGGCTTGTCGCACTTCGTGATGGCGACCATGATCTGCACGCCAGCCTGGCGGGCGAACTTGATCGCCTCCTCGGTCTGGGGCATGATGCCGTCGTCGGCGGCGATGATGATGACGGCGATGTCGGTGAGCTGCGCGCCGCGCTGGCGCATCGCGTTGAACGCGGCGTGGCCGGGCGTGTCGAGGAAGGTGATCTTGCGGCCCTGCACGTCCACCTGGTAGGCGGAGATCTGCTGGGTGATGCCGCCGGCCTCGCCCGCCGCGACGTGCGCGTGGCGGATGTAGTCCATGAGCGTCGTCTTGCCGTGGTCGACGTGGCCGAGGAACGTGACGACCGGCGGACGCATCTGCATGTCCTCGGGCTTGTCCTCGGGAATCTCGTCGTCCGCGTCGATCGCCTTGAGGACGGGCTTCTTGTTCGCCGCGTCGCGGGCGTGCTCGATGTTGACCTTGTAGCCGTACTTCTGCGCGACCTTCGTCGCGACGTCGGGTTCCACGCGCTGGTTGATCGACGCGAGCACCTTGAGGCCCATGAGGTCCGCGATCAGGCGGTTCGGGCGGATGCCGAGCTTGAGCGCAAGCTCCTTCACGACGACCGCGCCGCGAATCGAGATCTCGCGCGTGGAGACGGAAAGGGAGATCGTGGGCTTCGGCGGCACGACGGGCGCGGGCGCGGCGGTGCCGGTGGAGATGACGGGCCTGCCCGGCACGATCTGCACCTGCGGGCGCGACACGCGCATCGAGACGGACGAGAACCCGGCGCGCAGCCCGCCCACGCGCGGCGCGGGCGGCGGCACCGGCTTCGGCGGCGGCGCCACCACGGGCTTCTTCACAGGGGCCGGCGCGGGCGCGGCGGGCTTCTTCGCCGCCGCCTCCTTCCGGGCGGACGCCTGTTCCTTCTTCGCCGTCTCCTTCTTGGCGGCCTGGTCCTTCTTGGCGGACGCGCTCTTCGCGTCGCGCCGTTCAAGGTCCTTGCCGTGCAGGTAGTCGCGCGCGTCCACCTCGTCGTCCTCGAAGTCCGAAGCCGCCGACGCGCCCTCGTCCTCCGACTCCCCCATCTGGATGGACACCTTGGGAAGCTCGGGCAGGGAGACGCCGATCTCGACCTTGCGTTCCTCGGCCTTGGGCGCCGCCACCGGCTTCGGCGCCGCCGTCACGACCGGCGGCGGCACGGGCAGGGAGAGGGCGCGGCCCTCGTGGGCGGCGATCGCGCGCTGGCGCGCGGCCTCCAGCGCCTCGGCCTGCGCCTTGTCGTGGACGGCACGCGCGGCGGCGGCACGCGCGGCCTTCGCCCGCGCCCGCTCGCCGGCGGCGGCGGCCTCTTCCTTCACGGCTGCGGGACCGACGGCGAGCAGCTGCTTGTTCAGCGTCTCCACGTCCTCTGGTTCGAGCTGCGACAGCGGCGAGTAGACCTCGACGCCCTTCTCCTCGGCCATCTTCATGACCGCGGCGCATGTCGCGCCGACCTTCTTCGCGAATTCGTAGACTCTCATGGCAAATCCCTCACGCCTCCTGCTGCTCTGTCTGCGCCGTCAGTTCGGCGACCGCCTGCGCGGCCGCGTACAGGCCCTTGGCGGTCACCTCGTCAAGGCCCGTCGCGGCGATGAAGCCCTCCTCGTCGCACTCGACGATGCCCTCCACCGTCAGGAAGCCCGCGTCCGCAAGCTGCGTCGCGACGGCGGTCGAGACGCTGAACGTCTCGGCGAGGTTCTTGATGGCCTCGGCCTTCTGGTCCTCGAAGCTCGCGAGCGCCATCGCCTTCGTCACGTCCACGTGCCAGCCGGTGAGCTTCGAGGTGAGGCGCACGTTCTGCCCGCGCTTGCCGATTGCAAGCGAATACTGGTCAGGCGCAACCGTCACATGGACCGTGTTGCCGCCGTCCGGGTCCAGCTCGATCGATTCGAGCTTCGCGGGCGCGAGCGCCTGGGTGACGTAGTTCTTGATGTCGTCGCTCCAGCGCACGATGTCGATCTTCTCGCCGTTGAGCTCGCGCACGATGTTCCGCACGCGCGCGCCGCGCAGTCCCACGCAGGCCCCCACGGGATCGACCTTCTCGTCGCGCGTGCGCACGGCGACCTTCGAGCGGTAGCCCGGATCACGCGCCACGCCCATGATCTCCACCACGCCGTCCGCGATCTCGGAAACCTCCAGGCGGAAGAGCGTGCGCACGAATTCGCTGGAGGCACGGCTGAGCGTCACGGCCGGCCCCGTCGACTCCGGCTTCACGCTGTGGACAATCGCGCGCACGAGGTCGCCCACGCCGTACTCCTCCGTGGGGATGCGCTCCTTGCCCGGCAGCAGCATCTCCGTCTTGCCCACCATCACGTAGAGGTCGCGCCGGTTCACCGCCGTCACCGTGCCGCTCACGATCTCGCCGATGCGGCCCTTGAACTCGCGGAAGGTGTTCGAGCGCTCCGCCTCGCGGATCTTCTGCATGATCATCTGACGCGAGGTCTGCGCCGCGATGCGCCCAAGTTTCGAGGCCGGCATCTCGATCTCGATCGTCTCGCCCTCGGCGATGCCCGGCTGGAGGCGCTGCGCACGGGCGAGCGAGATGAAGCCCGTGCCCGTCTCCTCGTTGGAGACAACCATCGTGTCGTAGACATGGAGCGAAAGGGTCTTGCGGTCAATCGCGACGCGCAGGTCGTTCGTCACGCCTGGGTTGCGGCGCGCCGCCTGCTGGAGTGCCTGCTCGATCGCCACCAGCACGATTTCGCGGTCCACGCCGCGCTCGCGCTCGATGAAGCTCACAATCGCCAGCAACTCGTTGTTGTTCATGGCCATAACCTTCAGCTCCTCTCTTGTCAAAAAGCAAAAAAACACGTTCGGTGATTCGCTGAACCACCGTGAAACGGTCAAATATTACCGAATCCGCAGACGGATGTCAAGACGGATGCGGATGAATTAAGTCGCCGCTACGCGGCTTTAAGTGATTAAATCGCCGCTGCGCGGCTTTAAATGCCTTCCGGACAGTTTGAACACAAGACCTCCAAAATTAGGTCAGACCTAATTCTGGAGGTCCGCGTGAAGCACGATTTAAAGCCGCGAAGCGGCGATTTAAAGGCCGAAGGCCGACTTAACCACTTAAAGCCGCGAAGCGGCGATTTAAAGGCCACTGGCCGACTTAACGCGCGCGCGGCGGCGCTCCTCGGCCGTGCGCCCGAGTTCGGAATACGCCTTCCGCTCGCCCACCAGGATGGGGCGCGTGAAGCCCTCGCGCAGGAGGATCCCCATCACCCGGCGCTGGAGGCGCAGGTTCGGCATCACCTCGGGGCAGTAGATGTTGATCGTGTCGTGCCGGTCGAAGCCGGACGCCTTCAGGAGTCCCGGAAGGTCCTCGGGATCGACGTACTTCCCGCGATAGGTCACGCCGCCGTCCTCCTTGAGGGCGATTTCGGGGTGGCGCGCGTCCGTCACGTAGTGTTCGGTCGCGCAGCCCCCCGCGAGCAGCGCGGCCACGGCAAGGCCGCCCAGCGTCAACGTCGTCTTCATGTTCCGCCTACTTCCTCAATCCGGCCGCGCCGAAGTCCCAGGTCTTGAATCCGAGCGCGAACGCGGGCGAAGCGGGCTTCAGGCGGAAGTCGTACGCCGCCGCGTCCTCGAACTGCGGATCGGCGTACTTCCCGCCCGTCTCCTTGCCGCACGCCGCCCACTGCGCCCAGTCGAGGCCGTCCAGCTCGGGCTTGCCCGAGGCGTCCCACCAGAGGTTGTTCGCCCACACGCCGCCGACGCCGCGCGGACCGCGCCCGACGAGCGGACCCTCGCGCACGAGGACGATGTTGTTCACGAAGTGGAGCGTGCAGGGGATATCCTGCACGACCTGCCGCGCCATGCGCACCGCGCCGAGCATCCGGTTCCACGCGAAGATGTTGTTGCGGATGATGCAGCCCGCGCCGTAGTGCTGGTGGAAGCCGCCGTCCGTCGTGTTCCAGCAGAGGTTGCGCTCCATCACAATCCCCTCGCTCCCTTCGTCCGTGTAGAGCGCCCAGCCGCCGTAGGAATAGGAATGGACGTCGTGGATGACGTTGTCGTGGACCGTGGTGCCAAAGCTCGTGCCGAGCGTATAGACGCCGCCCATATCGCTCATGATGCCCTTGCCGAGGTCGTAGATGCGGTTGAATGCGATCTCGTTGCGCTGCGCCACACTGCCCCGGAACCCCCAGGTCCAGCCCACGGAGACGCCCGTGTAGAAGAAATCGTGGATCTCGCAGTGGAGGACCTTCGAGTCCGAGACGTGCGTGAGGGCGACGCCCGTCCCCTCGGGATTGAAACGACCGCCCTGGCGGATCGTGCAGTTGTCGATCAGGTTGAACGCCGTCGCGCGCGGCGCGAGCCGCCGGATGATCCGCCGCGACAGCGTCTCGCCCTTCGCGACGTGCCCCGTGCCCGCGCCCATCCACACGCCGCCCGCGCCCAGGTCCTCCAGCGTGCAGTTGACGACGCGGTTCGAGGTGCAGCCGTCGTTGAACCGCAGCGCGTAGTTGCCCGTGTGCCGCACGCGGCAGCCTTCGAACGCGATGCGCCGCACGCCCTCCAGCGTCACCGCCGCGTCGCTGCCGCTCGCCGCCTGGTGCTGCCAGCTTTCCGTCGGGCCTCTCCCGCCGCCCGACGCATCGCTGTAGGCGAACGACACGTTGCGGAAGACGATGTCGTGGACGTAGGCGCCCGCGTCGGGGTCGCCGCGGAACGCGACGAGCTGGCTCAGCTTCGCGCTCGGCGCGACGACCGCCGCCCGCGCCAGGTCCTCGCCGGGAAGCGGGCGATACAGCACCTCGCCCGCCTTCGCGTCGTAGAACCATTCGCCCGGCGCGTCGAACGCGCTGCGCACGTTCTCGAAGTGGACGAGCGTTTCCTTCGCGTTCCAGTTCTGCCACCCGTGCCACCCACGCGGCGATTCCGTTGTCACCGTGCGCGTCGCCGGATCGAACCCGCGCAGGATGCGCCGCGCGAAGCTCCACTTGTGGACAACGCACATCTGCGCGAAGGGCCACTCGTCCGGCGGCAGCTGCGCGAGCACGTCCACCTCGGCGTTCGTGAGCGCAACCGTCTCGACGAACCGCCCCTTCACCGCCGCGTCCGGCGCGATGGCGGGCTTCGTCACGTTGAAATAGCCCTTGTTCGGGAGGCGCGCCCGTTCCGCCCGGCGCCCGTTCACCCACAGCTGTTCGAAGTAGGCGGGCTTTCCGTCCGGCGCGGCGGGCAGGGGCGCGGCCCACACGCCGCCCCCACGGTCCACCCAGCCGCCAATCCGCGCCCCGCCCGCGAACACGGCCTCGCCCTCGCCGATCCACGCGACCGGCGCCTCGGGCGTTCCGGAATCCGCCGGCGTGAAGACAAGCGTCTTCTCCAGCGCGTAGTGCCCGCCCTTCACGCGCACGGTCCACGCCTCGCCGCTTCCCTTCGCCTTCGCGGCGCGGATCCTCTCCAGCGCCCCCTGCGGCGAAAGTCCGCCCGGTTCAACCACAAGCTCCCCGCCCAGGGCGCCCAGCGTCCCGGCGGCACACAAAATGATGACGAGTTTCTTCATGCGCCCCAGTATACCATAAAGATGAAATCGCCGCTGTGCGGCTTTAAGTGGTTAGGCCTACGGCCTTTAAGTCGCCGCTGTGCGGCTTTAAGGTGGTTAAGTCGGCCTACGGCCTTTAAGTCGCCGCTGCGCGGCTTTAAGTAGTTAAGTCGTTAAGTCGCTTTAAGCTTTGTGTCTGCACAAAGGAAGGACCGCGTGATTTCGCTTCGGAACAGTTCCGACAGGGCGGTACGCAACGTGTCGGCGCGCGAAGTACCCGCGCCGCCCTCGGCGCGGGACACTGTGGGGCGACTCTCGGCGCGGGACGTCCGAATACGGGAGGGGCGTAACTTGCTGCGACCGAACCTCTCAGAAAAAACTACCGTTCCTGTACACACTTCACTTCAACGGACACGAAATCATCTGCCGACAAGACGACCTCGCCGCTTCGGTGGAGTCCTAGGGCAGCACGTTCCGCGTCTTCCATCGTCGATGCCTCGACTTCAATCACCCGTTGAAGGGTCTCTGTTATCTCAACCTTATGTTTCATCTGGGAATAACTACACTGACAACCTTAAATCTTCGTCTGAAACTGACTTGCAGCAATCGCCTGCGCATACTGCTTCTCAAGTTCGTCATAGCTAAGAAACCTTACCTTGCAACACCGCGATTCACTGAAGCATCCAAACGCGGCATATCCAATCTTTTCTACAAAGCTACGCCTACGCGAGGCATCGGCAACGATGAACATGCGTGCATTGAAATCCTGAAGGTCGGCAAACTTCAAAAGCGAATTCTGGATATCGGTCGAATGCTCGACCTCGAAAAACGAATCCGGCATATGCCGCGCATTGAGCCAAACCGCATCAATCGTCGATGCTCGCCGGACAAGCTCGCCATACCCAAACTCCGGTAACCGGTCTTTTGTCCGCACCTCCCCAATCTTTTGGCTTCCAAAGGGTCTGTTGCGGTCTTGATTCGGCGCATAAGTCTCCATGCCACGCAGGTTTCCGATAGTCAGCAACATGCCCTGATAATGTCCGTGCGTAAATTGTCGCACCTCTTCCGAATCAGCGTTTTTCTTCGTAAGCTGGACAATCCCGTTTTGCTCAAGCCTTTTCTTGCACTTCACGAGAGCATACAACCCTCGCTGTACCTTGTAGATTTCCTTGTTCGTCTGAACGATGCGACGTATGCTTGCGAATCGTGTCTTGGTCTTCCATTCACATTCGGTAATCTTGAAAACCTCCTGGTTGAGTTGCCCCAACGTCGCAACCCCACCTAGGCTCTCCAATGTCTGGATTACAGCCTCATACTGCTTCATCGTCATCCCTCTCACATCATGTGGAGGGAAGTATATCACAGATGCCGTGCCAAACTCAACGCCGTGACTGGCGAGTGACTGGCTTCTGCCATCCCTCTATGCGTCATGCGTCCAACGCCCGTAGATCGGGAATTCTTTCTCGCCATTCGTCTCGTATTCTGCTCGCCGAGCGACCGACAGCTTCAGATAAACCGCCTCGCGTTCGACGCCGACGAACCGCCGACCAGTCAAGTTTGCCGCAATCCCCGTCGTCGAACTCCCCGCGAAAGGGTCAAGTACGAGGTCCCCGTTTCGCGTACTCGCCAGAATCGCGCGGACGACAAGCGACAGCGGCTTCTGCGTCGGATGCTTCCCGCACGTCTTCTCCCAAGGCGCAATCGCCGGAAGACGCCAGACGTCCGTCATTTGCCGTCCGTCGGACAGTCTGCGCATGAGATCGTAGTTGAAGACATGTGGAACGCGCCTTGACTTTCTCGCCCACAACACAATTTCCGTGGAATGCGTGAACATGCGGCAGCTGAGATTCGGCGGCGGATTCGTCTTCTTCCACGTTACGGCGTTCAGGATCCTGAAGTCGAGTTCCGAAAAGACCGTCGCCACGGAGAAGATGTTGTGGAACGACCCACAGACCCAGATTGTCCCATCGTCCGCGAGCCGTTCCCGACAGACCTTGATCCACTGGTAGTTGAATTCGCCGTCTGACTGCAATCCATGTGACTTGTCCCATGCGCCCTTGTCAACGCAGACACGACGTCCCGCCTGGACGGAGAAACCGCCATTGGAGAGGAAATACGGCGGATCGGCGAAGACCATGCCGACACGCGCCGCCGGGATCTCTGGCACGACTTCCCGCGCATCGCCCCCGTAGAGGGCAAAATCGCCTTCTGCCGTCTGGAAATAGGGCTTCATGCCAAGTTACACAAACAGGGTCGAGGCTATGCCCGATTCCAGTTCGCTGATGTTGTAGATCGTCGGCAGGACATCGAACGTCTCGCGCAGGTTCTGCCGAGCGCTCTTCCAGCCCGCGCCATCCGTGAACCAGACGAACTTGAAGCCGTCGATTCCACGGGCCTCCAAGGCCAGCATCTTGTAGCTGCGCGCCGTTTCGTTGAGCTTCGCACCACATTTGCCATAGAAGTTCGTCTCGACGGCATAGACGCACGTTGCCGTATGGACCACAAAATCAAACCGCTTCTTGACTTGTCCCATATTCGTCAGCGCGGAAAGATCCACGCCCCAGCGCGCCCCGACCTCATGGGCGTACATCTCCTTGTGGTATTCGACGTCCGCCTCCTTGATGTAAGACTCGACAAGATCCTCCATCTGATGCCCGCCCCGGTTCTTGCGCCCGTTTGAATCCAGCCCCGTCTCGACACCCAGCACATAGTCGTAGAGGTTGTGGACGAGATGGTGGGAGATCAGGTCAAACAACCCCGTCTTGCGCATGAAGACACAATACTCGTCGACACTGTGCCGCAAACCATCAAATCGGTAGAGGCCGCCCGTCTCGCCATCCTTCGCGTAGATTTCACGCTCGCGAACCGCCAGCAGGATCGGGATTGCGCCGATCACGGATGGGAAACGTACCAGCATCTCACGAAACCGCTCTTCGATGTCCGGCGTTCCGATGAGCGCATTCAGCAGATGCAGTTCGGAACGGCATCGCTCGGCGTTTGCCACGACCTTCTCGAAGTTGATGTAATAGCCATAGCCAGAAATGCTGTCCCTGAACTGTGAAAACCATGCCTCGAAGTTCCTCATGACCTCACTCCCCGTAGTTGCGTATCGCCAGTTCCGTTATCTTCCCGCGTCCGTCGGCCTTTGAATTGACCATTCGCGCGGCCGAGACGCGCCGGATCTCGAACCCGGCGAAGATGTCCTCGAAGAACGTGTCTTCCGGATCGACGTTGTGCGGATCGGAATTGGAAAGAAGCCACTGGTGCCCTGCCGTGTCAAGTCGGCGGCAGAATGCCGCCAACCGCCGCTGCTGGTTGTCGCCGAACCCATCCTTCGAGTAGGCCGTGAAGCTTGCCGTCGGCGTCAGCGGACGGTAGGGCGGATCAAAGTACCAGAAAGCCCTACCCTGCACGTGTCGTCCGATGGACTCGAAGTCGCCGCACAGGAACTCGACCTTCTGGAGAAGAGCGCTCGCCGCCCGAAGGTTGTCCGCATCGCAAATGAGCGGCCTGACGGCCTTGCCGAAGGGAACGTTGTACTGTCCTTTTGCGTTCACGCGATAAAGGCCGTTGAAGCACGTCCGGTTGAGGAAGATGAACAGTGCGGCAATCTCGACATCATCGGACGGGTGGCTGTTGTACCGTTCACGAAGATCCAGATAGTAGGCTCTGCGCTCGGGTTCTTCTGTCCGTGCGTAGAACGTACGCTGCATCTCCGCCAAAGTCGTGATAAGCTGTTCTGGTTTGTTTTGCACGACTTTATAGGTTGTCACCAAATCGACATTGAGATCATTGGCAACCGCCCGTTCGATATTCGGGTAGCGTGACAGCACGTAGAACAGCATCGCACCGCCGCCCACGAACGGCTCGACGTAGACAAATGCCGCACGTTCGGAAAGATCCTTCGGCAACAGCGGAGACAACAGTCCGATGAGCTGTCCTTTTCCGCCAACCCACTTGACAAACGGCCTTGCCGCCATCCTGTTTCCTCCCAGTCCTGTGCAGGAGGCAAGCAGTCCGCTCGCAAGGATCGCATGAGCAAGACACTTCCGAACATGCCGTTCGTGTGTCTTACTACGCTTTCTTTCCATGCTTTGCCTCCCGTTTCGCGCAGTTGGCCGCCCGAAAAGTTCGGATGCATGAAAAGAGCGCATTTTCTGTTCATGCACTCAATCGAAGCCCGACCAAAGGCTTATGCGGATGCATGAAGAGAAAATGCGCCCAGACGGGCGCATCTCCACTTACATACTGTCCGCAAATGAAATGTTTGGTCGTATTTCGATTGAACAGCGTGTAGCGTCGATGCTACATTGATTATGCGGTCGCGGGGTGGAACACGGCATGTTGCCGCATCAGTTCCCGACCTATGGACCCCTCGGAGAATCGAAAGGCAATGCGGATTATATCAAAATCCGATGGGTGTGTGGGTGGAAGTTCGGAGATCAGTGAAATCGGTCGCGCGGGAGCGCGACCCTCACCGGTACGGGTGAAATGATGAAGGATGCGGGGGGCACGTGTAGGACCCCAAAACTTTTCGTGTCTCCTATGAGAACAGAAGTCAATGGGCAAAATCGCTTTGGCGACTTCCGCTTCCCTCGTGCCGGGAACCTCCGCGCTCTCCGTGTTAACCGATTGGAGGCGAAGCCCAGCCCACGTGCACAAGCCCCCCGGACGCGCAGGAGCGCGCCCCTCCCGTGGGGGCCCGTTCGGACGCCACGCGCCGAGGGCGGCGCAGGTACCGCGTACGCCACCCCACCTGCCATTCCGAAGCAAAATCCCACAATTCACATTCGCGAATGAGATTTCACTGCGTAATAAAGTCTCTACATCGTATTTATTCCATAACTCACAAATAACCGAAGACAAAATCGCATTACTTGTCTTATTGAAAAATGGTTCCCATATATCAACCCCTCAACGGAATGTGCGATTTCACGTCGGAACGGTTCCGACGTGAAATCGCGCACGTTCAGGAAGATGTGGCGAGAATGCGGGAACGCAGACGGGATGTGACCGAAACGTGCGGGGCATACACTTCCCCGGCCTCCTTCCGCGTCGCCCGAAGGGCGTTTCCGCATGTCCTATGGTTCTGGACAGGGATGGGGTCACGCGACTTCGCTTCGGAACGGTTCCGATGGGAGGGGTACAACTTGTTGCGCTAGCGTTTCGATTGCTACAATTCTACACCTCCTATGAGATTATCTACACCTCCTATGAGATTAAAAGCCAATAGGCAAAATCGCTTTGGCGATTTCCGTTTCCCTCGTGCCAGGAACCTCCACGCTCTCCGTGTTAACCGATTGGAGGCGAAGCCCAGCCCACGTGCACAAGTCCCCCGGACGCGCAGGAGCGCGCCCCTCCCGTGGGGGCCCGTTCGGACGCCACGC
>OIYX01000658.1_pt1 | contig 11645 bp, 10 predicted proteins | sample 1588431 | NCBI WGS metagenome assembly OIYX01 (sample SAMN03283241) | human gut metagenome | biome: human-associated habitat; material: feces | host: Homo sapiens | place: Peru | collected 2012
CATGCTCTTCAAGAACAACGCCAAGATCGGCGCGAAGTACTTCCCGGACAAGCTGGGCGTTCTGAAGGCGGGCGCGGCCGCCGACGTGATCGTCATGGACTACAAGCCGTTCACGCCGTTCTCCGACGCCAACATCGACGGTCACATCCTCTTTGGCATGACCGGCCGCCAGTGCCAGACCACCATTGCCAACGGCAAGCTGCTGATGAAGGATCGCGAGCTGGTCGGCATCGACGAGGAGGCCGAGAACGCGCACATCCTCGAGCAGTCCGAAAAGCTCTGGGGCGATCTGAACCACTGCCGCTATAATGCCGATGGTGAGTGCTGAGCAGGGAGGAGCAAACGCCCATAACGGGCTGCGCATCCCGAATTTCAGACCCCGGCAGCGCGCCGCGCAGATCATCCTGCTGGCGGTGCTGCTCTGCGGCCTCGGCGGCGAGCTGGTGCACCTGCTCTGGCCGACGCTCCTGACCGGCAAGCTGCGCTATCTGCATCTGCTCGCGCCGATGGAAGCGCTTCCGCGGAGCTGGCCGCTCCTGCGTCTGCCGCTGCTGCTTCTGCTTGCGCTTCCGCTCGTCGGCTGGGTTCTGATCTCCGCCGGGAGGCCGCGCGCAAGGCTTTTGATCGTCTTCCCGCTCGGCGCGGCGGTGATCCTTGATCTTTGCTTCATGTTTCTTCACGCCATCCGCGGCGCAGCCCGCTGGATGCCCGCAGAGCTCGGCTTCGCCGTGCTGGAGGGGCTGCCGCTGCTGTGCTATGCGGTTCTTGTTCTGCTCTGCCTGCGTTATTGGCAGCCGAAATAACGGGAAGGCCGCGCTTCCCGGACAATTTAGGAGGTTTCATCCATGTCAGAAAGAATGTATCCGATCCCGTTCCGCTCCCTGATGAACTGGGCCGTCACCGAATACGCCCGCGAGGGTGAGCTGTTCGGCGTCCACTCGGTCTACCGTGCAGACGGGAAGACTCTGCCGATCTTCGGCGAAAAAATCGAAACGCCGTTCGGCCCCGCTGCCGGCCCGAACAGCCAGCTTGCGCAGAATATCATCGCGTCCTATCTGGCCGGCGCCCGCTTCTTTGAGGTCAAGACCGTTCAGAAGATGGACGGCCACGATCTGGCCGTGTGCGTGCCGCGCCCCTGCATCCTTGCCGATGACGAGGGCTACAATCAGGAGTGGTCGACCGAGCTGACCGTTCCGCAGGCGCTCAACGAATATATCAAGGCTTGGTGCGCCCTCAAGGTGCTCTCCAAGGTCTACGGCCTCGGCGATCCGGACGGCTTCGTCTTCAACATGTCCGTCGGCTATGATCTCGAGGGCATCAAGGGCGAAAAGGTCGACACGTATATTGAGAGCATGAAGGACGCCTCCGGCACGGAGCAGTTCCGCGAGTGCCTTGCCGTGCTGACCGAGCTGTTCCCGGAGGAGAAGGACTTCATCGCGGGCATTTCGCCGCGCGTTTCCCGCTCGATCACCCTGTCCACTCTGCACGGCTGCCCGCCCGACGAGATCGAGCGCATCGCGACCTACCTCATCACCGAGAAAAAGGTGCACACCTTCGTCAAGTGCAACCCGACCATCCTCGGCTACAAGACCGCGCGTTCCGTCCTCGACGGCATGGGCTATGACTACATCGTCTTTGACGAGCACCACTTCAACGAGGATCTGCAGTGGGAGGACGCCGTGCCGATGTTCGAGCGTCTTCAGGCTCTGGCCGACAAGACAGGCGTCGAATTCGGCCTCAAGCTGTCGAACACCTTCCCCGTCGACACCACGCGCGGCGAGCTGCCCGGCAACGAAATGTATATGTCCGGCCGTTCGCTCTTCCCGCTGACCATCGAGATGTGCAACCGCATCTCCCACCAGTTCAAGGGCAAGATGCGCATCTCCTTCGCAGGCGGTGCGGAATACTTCAACTGCGACAAGCTGTTTGACGCGGGCATCTGGCCGATCACCGTCGCCACGACCATCCTCAAGCCCGGCGGCTATAACCGCCTGAAGCAGATGTGCGACAAGCTCGCCGATATGCCCTTCCGCGCCTTCTCCGGCACGGATTCCGCCGCGCTCGAGGCCATGTCCGTCGAATGCCGCACGAATGTGCACCATGTCAAGCCCATCAAGCCGCTGCCCGCCAGAAAGTCCGAGCAGCCCGTGCCGTGGCTCGACTGCTTCACCGCGCCCTGCAAGGGCGGCTGCCCCATCGAGCAGGACATCCCCGAATATATCGAGCTGTGCCGCAAGGGGCTTTACGGCCCGGCGCTCAAGCTCATCACCGAGAAGAACGCGCTGCCCTTCATCACCGGCACGATCTGCGCGCACCGCTGCCAGGGCAAGTGCTCCCGCAATTTCTATGACGAGTCCGTTCAGATCCGTGACACCAAGCTGATCGCGGCCGAAAAGGGCTATGACGCGCTCATGGCCTCCATCCACGCGCCCGCCAAGAGAAGCGGCAAGAAGGTCGCCATCATCGGCGGCGGCCCGACCGGCATCGCTGCGGCCTATTTCCTCGGCCGTGAGGGCGTCGAGACGACGATCTTCGAGCGCGAGAACAGCCTCGGCGGCATCGTGCGCCACGTCATTCCAGCCTTCCGCATCTCCGACGAGGCGATCGACAAGGACGTCGCCCTGATGCGCAAATATAACGTCGACGTGCGCCTCGGCGCGCCCGCTCCCTCCGTTGACGAGCTGAAAAAGCAGGGCTATACGCACATTCTGCTGGCCGTCGGCGCATGGAAGGCCGGCAAGCTTGACATCGAGGGCAACGTCGTCGGCGTCATCGGCTGGATGAAGGAAATGAAGCAGCAGGTCAAGCCGAGCCTGACCGGCAGCGTCGTCGTGGTCGGCGCGGGCAACACCGCCATGGACGCCGCTCGCGTGGCAAAGCGCATGGGCGCGAAGGCAACGATCGTCTATCGCCGCACGAAGAAATACATGCCCGCCGACGAGCACGAGCTGAAGCTCGCCATCGACGACGGCGTGGAGTTCGTCGAGCTGGCCGCACCGGTCAAGCAGGCCGACGGCAAGCTGACGCTCGAGAAAATGGTGCTCGGCGAGCCGGACGCCTCCGGACGCCGCAGCCCCGTCGGAACCGGCGAATATTTTGACATCCCGTGCGATCTGGTCGTCTCGGCCGTCGGCGAGAAGGTCGATTCCGACCTCATGGCCACCAACGGCATCGAAATGGGTCGCAAGGGTCCGGCCTTCAAGACCAACGTCGAGGGCGTCTACGCTGCAGGCGACTGCCGCCGCGGCCCTGCGACCGTCGTTGAAGGCATTGCCGACGCCGCCGCCTTTGCCGAAATCGTCACCGGCAAGAAGCACACCTATGAGATCCCCGAGCAGGCCTATGTCACCAAGGCCGAGGCCATCGCCAAGAAGGGCATCCTCAAAATGGCCAAGGACGCCTGCTGCGAGGGCAGCCGCTGCCTCGACTGCAACACCGTCTGCGAAAACTGCGCCGATTCCTGCCCGAACCGCGCGAACGTCGTCATCAAAATGGCCGACGGCAGCCACCAGATCCTGCACGTGGACAAGATGTGCAACGAGTGCGGCAACTGCACGCACTTCTGCCCCTATGCCTCCGAGCCGTGCCATGACAAGTTCACGCTGTTCCAGACAGAGGAGGACTTCGCCGATTCGAACAACCACGGCGTGCTCTTCCTCGGCGGCGACAAGATCCGCGTCCGTCTGGCCGGGGTGCAGGACGTCGACCTGAGCAAGCCCAACGACCTGCCCAAGGAGCTCGAGTGCTTCATCCTGACCATTCGCGACAAGTACGCATACCTGTTCCGCTGAGCCGCGCCGTCGCGCAGCCCAAGACACCTATAGCAGCGAGGCCGGAAGCCCTGTTTCAGAGCTTCCGGCCTCGCTATTTCTGTTTTTGTCGGAGTCTCGCGTCCGTCAGCTTCCGAAGCGCTCGGTGATGCCGTCGACGCGCAGCGTAAAGTACGGCGCCGATCGGAAGAAGCACTCGCAAAATGCGCCGTCTGAGATCGCCTCGTCGCAGTCCGGCATCAGGTCGCCGTCCGTATCCGTCACGAGCGCAGACGTCACCGTTTGGCCGCCGACCGTAAAGGAATCGGTTCGAAAGACCTGCAGCGTGCCGTCCCTGAGCGCGGCGGCTGCCGCACTCTGCGCGTCCGCCGTCCCGGCCTCGGCCGCCTCCCCGATCTGCGTCAGCATAACGGCGTCGCGGTCAAAGCCGCCCGACCAATCCGTCGGGAGCGTCCGGCCGGCTCGAAACGCATCGATCAGCTCCTCATAGAGCACGCTCCACTGTGCCCGAGCCTCGTTCAGCTCCTGAGCGCACAGCGCGGGAATGCCGCTGTCGCGCTTCTCGCGGCACGCCTCTGCAGCGCCGCCCGCCGTTCCGCCCGCGATCACGATGCAGCCCTCGTCAAGCAGCTCGCACGCGGCCTCATATTCGGCCGTCGCGCTCTTCCACGTGTTGAGATAGCGCACCGTCATTGTCAGACCGGGGCAAACCGACCGCGCGCCGAGAAAATACGCCGTATAGCCCGAAATCGCCTCCGCGTCCGGAAACGGCGCAATATAGCCGAGCTGCGCGTCCTGCTCCGTCTCGCCGCGCTCGATCAGCCCGCCGAGCTTCAGCCCGGCCGCGATCCCGGCAACATACTGCGCTTCGAACAGCCTCGGCGACGCGTTGTGCAGATTGGCAAGCCCAGACGCCTTCGCCGAGTCTCCGCCAACGGCCACAAATTCCGCCTGCGGATTTTTTTTTGCCGCGCGCTCGACCGACCGCTGGTGCCCGCCGCGCGGATTGGTAAAGATCAGATTGCAGCCCTCGTCCGCACACGCCTGGAGCGCCTCAAAAAGTCCCTGCTCCTCACCCGTTCCAAAGCGCCAGACGACCTCTCCGCCGTCCATCGCAAGCGCCTCGAGCGCCTGCTCAATCCCCGCGCGCTGCGCCTCCGACTCGGCCACATCCTCGGCGTCGATCAGCGCCACGCCGATCCGCACGTGCTCCGGCGGCGCAGCCTCCGTCTCAGCCGTGCCGTTCCTGCAGCCGAAGAGCAGCCCCGCCAGCAGCGCCAGCGCGAGCATTCCTGCCAGACGATGTTTCATATCCGTCTCCCCTATCCCGCGCCCTGCGGCACGTCTGTTTTTTTGCGGGGTCTTTCTTTTATCCTATATCATACACAAATCCCCCGCCTGACACAAGCCCCAAATTTTCCCGAAGCGCTATTTTTTGCCGAAAAGCGAAAAAAAGGATTGACAAACGCACTGCCTCGTGGTATTATATTTGAGCAATCGGTCATGCCGACATGCGCGAGTGGTGGAATTGGTAGACTCGCTAGATTCAGGTTCTAGTGTCCACTCCGGACGTGCGGGTTCAAATCCCGCCTCGCGCACCATTGCCCCGAATCCTTTTGGATTCGGGGCTTTCTTTTTTGCAGCCGCGTGCCCTTTCAGACGTCGCGTTCACCGCTCGGCACTTCTGGCATCGCCCGATTTTTATCGGGCAGGCTGCATGGTTTTTCAGCTTCGCGATTTGAAAAATTCAGCTTTTTTCTCTATTTTTGTTCGTTTTTACTAGTTTGCGCGTCTTTTCCTCTTGTTTTTTTTTTGAGGATACGGTAGAATAGCCATAGGAATGACAAAATTCGACACCGCAGGAATTCCCATGAAAATTCCGCGCGGCGCTGTGAATACTATTTCAGAGGTGAGCCCCGATGGACGAGCAAACGCAGCAGCTTCTCGAGCTGTTTACACAACCGGCGTTTTGGGTAAAGGACGGTCTGGTCGAGTGGCGCAACTTCACCGCCAGAGCCCTGATCGCCGCGCAGACGGAGCTTTCCGCCCTGTTTGAGAACGGAGACAGGCTGTTTTCGCGCTGGGATCAGACCGGTCTGCTTCAGGTCAGCCTGCTGCTCGACGGAGAAGCCTATGCCGCCTCCGCGCGCAAGACCGGCGACGGCATCCTGTTTGTCGCCTCTCCGGCCGAGCGCGCCGGGTCGCTCCCGCTTGGCATGATCGTCAACGCGTCGTCCGGCCTGCGCCGCCCGCTGCAGGCGATGATGCAGGCGGCCGGAACGCTGTTTGAGCGGGTCGACACCACCCAGCCGGAAGCGGCCGAGGCCGCCGCCTCGCTCAATCGCTCGATGTACCGCTTCATGCGCATGTGCAGTCAGCTATCAGACGGCGGTCTGCTGCTGCTGCACCGTCGCCGCGCACAGAAGCGTCCGGCGAATCTTTCAAGCTTTCTCGAGGGCTTCGTGCGCGAGGTGCGGCCGCTCGTGCAGAGCGCCGGGCTCGTGCTGGAATATCTGCCGTCCGAGCAGCCTCTGCGGGGCGATTTTGACCTCACGCTGCTCGAGCGCGCGCTTTACAACCTGCTCTCCAATGCAATGGGCTACACTCCGGCGGGGGGGAGCATCATTCTACAGGCGCAGCGGCAGGGTCGCTCCGCAGTTCTGACCGTGACCGACAGCGGCAGCGGCATCCCGGCGGAGGTCATAGCCTCTCTCTATGCCCGCTCGGAGCAGCTCTCCCCGACCGACCCTCGCGGGGGTCTCGGGCTGGGACTGCCCATGGTGCGCGAGATCGTCCGGCTGCACGGCGGCGAGCTGACCGTCGGGAGCGCGCCGGGCGGCAGAGGCACCTGCATCACCCTCTCGCTCTGTCTGCAAACCGGCCCGCTCGAGCTGCGCAGCCGCTCCATTGTCTATGACTACTGCGGCAATCTGCATCACGGGCTGGTCGAGCTGTCCGACGTGCTGTCCGACAGCGCCTATGACCCGACTGATGTCGAATGATTTTCGGCATAACCGTGCATCCCGCGCCGTATATATTGACCGGAGGGGATGCATATGCCGACGGAAAACGCGCCGCAGGAGCTGCGCTTGGAAAACCGGGAAAAGCTGACGGTCAGCGGCGTTTCCGAGGTGGAAAGCTTTGACGAGGCCGCCGTGGCGCTTGCCACATGCCGCGGCCTGCTGGTCGTGCGCGGCAAGGAGCTGCATTTGCAGTCGCTCTCTCTCGACGGCGGCTGTGTGTGCATTCGCGGACAGATCGACGGCCTCAGCTTTGAGGAGCTGCGCAAGGGCGGTTTTCTGCGCCGCCTTCTGGGCTGATGGAGCTTTCACTGACGGTGCAGGCCGCGCAGTTCCTCGCCGCCGCGCTTCTGGGGCTGCTGTTCGGTCTGGTCTACGACTTCCTGCGCGGGCTGCGGCGGACGCTTCCGCGCCTGACGCCCCTGCTCGACGCGCTGTTTGCGCTTTGTCTCATCGTGTCCAATTTTTTCTATTTGCTCTATGTCGGCGGGGGTGAATTCCGCATTTTTATGTTTTGCGGCGAGTTGATCGGCGTATGCATCTATTTTACGGGTCTGCAGCGCGCCTTTACGTCTCTTTTCGCCGGATTTTGGCGCTTTGTAACGTATCCGCTGCGCGCACTTTGCCGACTTTTGAAAAAAACTTTTGCAAAAGTTTACTTTTTTGCAAAAAAGCTCTTTTCAAGCCGAAAAAAATCATGTACAATAAGGGAAGATATGGATCGTTCAAAGGAGGAATCGGGGTATGCGCAGGGTGTCCGTCGTCACAGCGCTCATCATCGTCGCCGTGGCCGTCTATGCGGTCGTCACCATCGTCAGCCTCCAGCCGAGAATCGAGGCGCTGCAGCAGGAGCGCGATGAGCTGGCCGCTCAGGCCGACGCCGCCGTCGGCGCGAACGAGGCGCTGCAGCAGGACATCGACGCGCTCGGTTCGGACGATTCTGTCCGGCAGATCGCGCGTGAGCGTCTGCATCTGGTCGAGGACGGCGAGCTGATCTATGTCGACAGTACCAAATAATCGAAGGAGTTTTCGTCTGCATGGAGCTTACGGTCGGAGCAGTACTGGAAGGGAAAGTTAAATCGATCACCAATTTCGGCGCATTCATCTATTTGCCCGAGAACCGCACCGGCTTGGTGCACATTTCCGAGGTCTCATCCTCGTTTGTCAACGACATTCACGAGCACCTCAAGGAGGGGCAGGTCGTCCGGGTCAAGGTGCTGAGCATCGACCCCAGCGGGAAGATCAGCCTTTCGATCAAACGAGCCGCCGCGCCCCCTCCCCGCCCGCAGCCGTCGCGCAGCGAGCCGACGCACCGCAGGGAGCCGCCGCGCCCGCGCGAGCCGCTGACCTTTGAGGAAAAGCTCAAGCAGTTCATGTCGGATTCCGACAGCCGCATTGCCGGCTGCCGCCAATATGAGCATAAAACGAAGTCACGCAGAAGATAACGGGAGGAAGTCATCCGGAAGCAGCGTTTCCGGGTGGCTTTTCGCAATTTCATACGACTTCCTGATTATAAATTATGAAATATTCTTAATCAGGGTTCCATGTGCGATACACACGCGCATCGTGCTGACGCGCGCTGCGACGTCTTATGAAGAATTTGATAAAAGGCTTCTTATCAAATTCCGGTTTCAGGAGGAATTCAGAATGCAGCATGTTTTGATCACCGGCGGGAGCCGCGGCATCGGCGCGGCCGCCGTGCGCGCCTTTTCCGAAAGCGGCGCGTCGGTCAGCTTTTTTTATCGGACACAGGACGATGCCGCGCGCGCGATCGCCTCGCAAACCGGCGCAAGGCCGGTGCGCTGCGACGTGGCCGACGCCGAGGCCGTGCGCAGCGCCGTCTCCTCGCTTCCGCCGGTCGACATTCTGGTCAATAACGCCGGGATCGCCCACTACGGGCTGATCTCCCAAATCACCGAGACGGAATTTCAGCGTCTGTTCGCCGTAAACGTCGGGGGCGTGTATCACTGCGTGAACGCCGTGTTGCCCGCCATGCTCCATAAGCAGGCCGGCTGCATCATCAATGTCTCGTCCATGTGGGGGCAGGTCGGCGCATCCTGCGAGGCAGCCTATTCCGCCACAAAGGGCGCCGTGATCGCGCTGACAAAGGCGCTTGCTCAGGAGCTTGGGCCGAGCGGCATCCGCGTCAACTGCGTCTGTCCCGGCGTGATCCTGACGGATATGACGCGCACGGTTGGGGCGGACACGCTGCGCGGGCTTGCAGAGCAGACCCCCCTCGGACGCAACGGCACACCGGAGGACGTGGCGGATGCCATGCTCTATCTGGCGCGAGCCGACTTCGTCACGGGGCAGCTCCTGCCGGTCAACGGCGGCTTTGTGCTCTGAGCCGCCGGGGCGCACAACATGTTGATATGAGCCAAAAATGCCGCCGCATTTCCGGCGTTTTTCGGCACAGCGCGCCGCTTGCCCGCGCTTTCCGCGCGTGGTATAATAGAAGTCAACAAAAAGAAAGAGGAGACAGAGCGGTATGCGGGGCGTTGCGTTAACAAATGAAGAGGTGCGAAAGCTGCTTTCCTGCGGCTGTCCGGACGCCGCCGTGCTGTATCTTTATCGCCGGGCGGAGCTGCCGCTGGAGACGGCGCTCGACAGTCTGCACTTTACCGTCCCGCAAATGGTCGCGGCGACCGACTGCCTGCGCCAGCTCGGTCTTTGGGACACGGGGCGTACTCCCCCGCTCCAGCCGGAGCGCCCGGCCTACACCGAGCAGGACGTGCAGCGCGCAATGAAGGAGCCTCGCAGCGAATTCCCGAAGCTCGTCGGCGAGGCGCAGCGCCGTCTGGGGCGCACGCTCTCCACCGAGGAGCTGAAGACGCTTCTGTCCTTCACGGATTATCTGCGTCTGCCGGTCGAGGTGGTCGGTCTTCTGCTGTCGTACTGCATGGAGCGGGCGCGGCGGCGCGGCGTGCGCACGCCGTCTATGCGCGCCGTTGAAAAAGAGGCTTATCGCTGGGCGGACGAGCACATCGACAACCTCGAGACCGCTTGCTACTATGTTCAGCAGCAGCTTCAGGTGCACACCCGCGTGCAGCAGCTTCGTCTGCTGATGCAGATCGACCAGCGCCGCCTGACGGCCTCCGAGGAGCAATACCTGACCGCGTGGATCGGCATGGGCTTCGGCAACGAGGCGATCCGCCTCGCCTATGAACGCACCTGCCTGAGCACGGGCGGCCTGAAATGGGCGTATATGAACGCGATCCTACGCTCGTGGCACGATCAGGGGCTGCACACCCCGCAGGAGATCGCCGCCGGCGACTCCGCCCCCGGTGTCCCCGCGCCCACACGCCGCCGGGAGCCGCAGCGGATGTTCCAGCAGCATAACGACGATATTTCCCCTCTGGAGCGCGAGGCGATCGAACGCGCGCTTGCCGAGGGCAAGGAGGACTGATCCATGGCCTACAGCGCACAGGTTCTGCGCCGGGCGCGCGCCCGGCTGGAGCAGGCCAAGCTCGAGCGCGAGCGCGAGAACGAGGCGCATCGCGCCGCCGCCTATGAGCGCTATCCCCGTCTGCGCGAGATCGACCGGGAGCTGCAGCAGGGCATGGCGGAGCTTGCCATGGCTTTTTTGAAGAAGGACAACGAGACGCTTCTCGGCGCTCTGCGCGCGCGCAACGAGCAGCTTCAGGCGGAGCGCACATGGCTGCTTGAGGCGGGCGACTTTGAGGAGGGCTATCTTGACGACGCGCCGGTCTGCGCCAAATGCGGCGGGACGGGCTATGACGGCTCGCAGATGTGCTCCTGTCTGCGCGAGCTCTGCCGTCAGGAACAAAAAAAGGAGCTGACCAATCTGCTCGGCAGCGGCCGGGAAAGCTTCGACACCTTCCGGCTGGACGTCTACAGCGACGCCTATGACCCGAAGCTCGGCACCTCGCCGCGTGAGCTGATGCACTCCAACCTGAATATTTGCAAAAAATACGCGGCGGGCTTCTCATGCGCATCCGGCAGTCTGTTGTTTTCCGGGGCGACGGGGCTGGGCAAGACCTTCCTCTCGGCCTGCATCGCGCGGCAGGTCGCTGACCGCGGCTTCAGCGTCATGTATGAAACGGCCATTCGCCTGTTCGGTGATTTTGAAACGGAAAAATTCGGCGCGCAAAACGCAGACGGTGCGCTCACGCGCAAGTATTTCGAATGCGACCTGCTCATCATCGATGACCTCGGCACAGAAATGACCACGCAGTTCACCGTCTCAGCGCTCTACAGCGTGCTCAACACGCGCATGATGGAGGGCAAGCCCATTTTGATCTCCACAAATCTGCTCCCCGACGCGCTGGAAACGCGTTATTCTCCGCAGATCGCCTCGCGCATCGTCGGCACGTTCCGGCTCATCAAATTCGCCGGCAGCGACCTGCGGCGCAAGGGGCTTTGACCCCGACAAATGCGAAAAGGAGGGCGATCAAATATGCTCGATTATAAAATTATGCATGGCAGCGTGCTGGACGGCTCCGGCAACGCTGCCTTTGCGGCAGATATCGGCATTCTGGACGGCCGCATTGCAGCCGTCGGCTCGCTTGCAGACATCCCCGCCGCCGACACACTCGACGCGCGCGGGCTGACCGTCACGCCGGGCTTTGTTGACATTCATCGCCACGCCGATCTCGCCGCCCTTCGCCCCGGCTTCGGAGAGCTGGAGCTGCGGCAGGGGCTGACGAGCATCGTCAACGGCAACTGCGGCCTCTCTGCCGCTCCCTTCGGCGCGGCACATCGTGAGCAGATCCTGACCTATCTCGAGCCGATCCTCGGCCAAGCACAGAATGATCTGCCGTCCGGCCGCATGGCGGACTATTTGCGCGCGCTGCGCCGGCAGCCGCTTGCGCTGAATGTCGGGATGCTGGTCGGC
>OIYX01000659.1_pt1 | contig 11637 bp, 5 predicted proteins | sample 1588431 | NCBI WGS metagenome assembly OIYX01 (sample SAMN03283241) | human gut metagenome | biome: human-associated habitat; material: feces | host: Homo sapiens | place: Peru | collected 2012
GCGACGCCGCTGCGGATTACTTCAAGAATTGATCCCCGTTTTATTCGCTATCAAAACATAATTCATGATAAAATTATGCTAAAAAAGGCGCAGTCAGTATGCTTCGGCATACCGACTGCGCCTCTTTTCTGCGCTTATGTCTTCTCTTGTATCTGTGCTCGTATCTGCGCCTATGCTGCACTGGGGACGACGCACGGTGAGATTTTTTCTCCGGGCAAACGCTGCGCAGTCTCATGCAGAATCTGACGCGCCGTTGGCACTATAAAAAGCTCTTCAAGCTTTTTAACAGATTCTAGTATGATTCTTGCCGCAGGTTTTTCGGGCGATTTTTCATGTGAATTTTTCGTGAATAAGACGCGCTGCCCGTTGACAAGCGCGGCATTTGGTGCTAATATTGTGCGCTCAGGCGTAATTTAACCGCCCGAATTCCCGGAAAGCGAGGCGTTTTTTATGTCCAAAGAACATGATATGACCGTCGGCCGTCCGATGCCGATCCTGCTGTCGTTTATTCTCCCAATGCTGCTCGGTCTGCTGTTTCAGCAGTTTTATTCCATGGTCGACACCGTCGTTGTCGGAAAATCGCTCGGCGTAGACGCGCTGGCCGGAGTCGGCTCGACCGGCTCGATCAGCTTCCTCATCATCGGCCTGTGCACCGGCATCTGCTCCGGCTTTGCCATCCCCGTGGCGCAGAAATTCGGCGAGCGCGACGAGGAGGGGCTGCGTAATTTTGTCGGCAACATGGTCTGGCTGGGCAGCCTCATTGCTCTCATCATGACGCTGCTCACGACGCTCCTCTGCCGCGGGATCCTCGTGGCAATGAACACGCCGGAGGACACCTTTTCCTATGCCTACGACTATATTTTTCTGATTTTCCTCGGCATCCCGGCCACGATGCTCTATAATACCCTCTCCGGCATTCTCCGCTCCCTCGGCGACAGCCGCACGCCGCTGCTGTTTCTGATCTTCTCGAGTCTGCTGAATGTCGCGCTCGATATTCTGTTTGTTGTGACGTTGAAAATGGGCGTCGCGGGCGCGGGCTGGGCGACGCTCGTCAGCCAGCTCATCTCCGGTCTGCTGTGTCTGGTCTATATGGCGAAAAAATTCCCGATTTTGCATCTGACGGCCGACAATCTGCGGGCGCGCAAGCCCTACGCCGTGCGCCTGTTGGTCATGGGGCTGCCCATGGGGCTGCAATACAGCATCACGGCCATCGGCACCATTCTGCTGCAAACCGCCGTCAACGGGCTGGGCGCTGCGGCCATGGCCGCAACGACCGCCTCCAGCAAGGTCACGGGGCTGTTTGCCGTCCCCTTCGACGCCATCGGCGCGACGGCCACGACCTACGCCGGGCAGAACCTCGGCGCGGGCAAGCTCGACCGCGTGCACACCGGCATCAAGGCCTGCGCGATCCTCGGCTCGATCTATTCCGTTGCCGCACTCGTCGTGCTCTATTTTGGCGCAGCTCCGCTTGCCGGTCTGTTTCTTAACTCCGACGAGGCCGCCGCAGCCGCCAGCATCCTGCCCATGGCGCGGCAGCTTCTTGTCATCAACGCCGTGTTCTATATCCCGCTGCTGTTCGTGAACCTGCTGCGCTTCACGATCCAAGGGCTGGGCTATTCCAACCTGGCCGTGATCGCAGGCGTTTTGGAAATGGTCGCGCGCGGCATCGTGGCGCTTGGCCTTGTGCCCGCGCTGGGCTTCGCAGCCGTCTGCTATGCAAGCCCCGCCGCATGGGTCATGGCGGACTGCTTCCTCCTGCCCGCCTATTTTTACTGCGTCAAAAAGCGCAAGCAGCAATTTGCACCCCGTGCAGCGCACGCCGGCGCAATTTGACCACAGAAAAACGGAAAAACGCGGAGCCCGGGCATTTCCTTCCCGGCTCCGCGTTTTACTGCGCTCATACTAGGGAAGCTCTGATGAATCTTTTTAATCAAGAGTCCGCGTCAGCCAGCTCCTGCGCAAGCTCCCAAAACAGGGTCGCAGGCTCCGGCAGTGCGCGTCGGTCGGCGCAGATCAGCGCGATTTTTGAAGAAAGCTGTGGCTCCGGCAGCGGCAGGATGCGAATGGAAGGGTCGCACTGCGCCGGGAGCGCGGACGGATGCAGCAGGCCGACGCCCAGCCTCTGCATGGTCAAAAGCAGCGTCATGCGGGCATCATCGTTGACGCAAAGGATATTCGGCTTCACCCCGGCAGCCTCGAAGGTCGAGAGGATGATGCGCCGCCAGCGCCGATAGACGATCAGAGGCGTCTGCGCCAAGTCCCGCAGGCTCACCGTCCGGCCGGAAATCCCCCGAAAAAACCGTTCGTCCCCGACCGCTTGGATCTGCTCCTCCTTCAGAAACGACACGTCCATCCCGTCGGCGGCAAAGGGCGTGCGGATGATCGCCATGTCGATCTGCCGGTTTTGCAGCGTGGAAAGAAGCTGATACGTGTTGGCACTGCTGACGGAGATGCGCACATCCGGGTAGCGTGCGTGATAGGCGCGCATCCAGTCGGCAAAGAGCGTACCCTGCACCGACGAGATCACCCCAATGCGCAGCGTTCCGCGCGCGCCGCTGCGGAAATCCGCCAGCTCCTGCCGTGTGTTGTCGCACATGGCGAGGATCTCGACCGCCCGCCGGTAGAGATGCTGCCCGGCGTCGGTCAGCGTCAGACGACGCCCCTCGCGCCGAAACAGCGTGCAGTCCAGCTCCCGCTCAAGTGCGTGGAGCTGCATCGTCAACGGCGGCTGGGTCATGTTTAATTTCTCGGCCGCCGCCGTGACGGTTTTTTCCTCCACAACGGTGACAAAATAGTGCAGCTGGCGCAGCTCCATTGTGCGTTCCTCCAATATCTTTTTTATATAATTATACCATTTTTCATATATTAGTCAATCGTTTCCCGACGTGCTATACTATAAAAAGCTTTGAACTCATCAACAAGGAGGAGATCCCATGCGGCATCTGCTGCCCTATTTGAAAAAATTCCGGCTCGAGGCGCTCCTTGCACCGCTTTTCAAAATGCTTGAGGTGTGCTTCGACCTCGCCGTGCCGTTGATCGTGGCGAAGATCATCGACGTCGGCATCTACAGCCATGACAGGCGCTATGTGCTCACGCGCTTCGCTTTCATGATCGGCATGGCGGTGTTGGGTCTGCTGTGCACCTTCGTGGCGCAGTTTTTCGCGGCACGCGCAGCCGTCGGGACGGCCGCCGGTCTGCGTCATGAGCTGATCGACCGCATCCAGCATTTCAGCTTCACCGAGCTGGATCGCTTCGGCGCGTCCACGCTCATCACGCGTATGACGAGCGACGTCAATCAGGTGCAGAACGGCACGAACCTCTTTTTGCGGCTGTTCCTGCGCAGCCCGTTCATCGTGTTCGGCTCGATGCTTCTCGCCTTCACGATCAACGCAAGGATCGCGCTGGTGTTCGTCGGCGTGATCGCCGTGCTGTTCGTGATCGTGTTCGGCATCATGCGCATCACCGCGCCGATGTACCGCCGCGTGCAGCAGAAGCTCGACGGCGTGACCGATCAAACGCGCGAAAGCCTGAACGGCGTGCGCGTGATCCGCGCCTTCGGCCGCGAACAGCGGCAGCATGCGCAATTTGTCGAGGCAGACGGCGCGCTGTTTGACGCGCAGCTTCGCGTCGGGCGGGTCTCGGCGCTGCTCAACCCGCTGACCTACGTCGTCATCAACAGCGGCGTGCTGCTCGTTCTCTGGCTCGGCGCAAACAAGGTCAACGGCGGCGTGCTGCTGACGGGCAGCGTCATTGCGCTCATCAATTATATCGGTCAGATCCTTATTGAGTTGGTCAAGCTCGCCAATCTCATCATCCAGCTCAGCAAATCCGTCTCCTGCATGGGGCGCATCGGGCAGGTGCTTGACACCGAAAGCTCCATGGCCTTCGCGGATGGCGGCAGCGCCGCGGCGACGGAAGAGGCCGTGCGGTTTGACCACGTCGGTCTGCACTATGACGACGCCGGCGCGGAGTCGCTCAGCGACGTGAGCTTTTGCGTGCGCCGGGGCGAGACCGTCGGCATCATCGGCGGCACGGGCAGCGGAAAATCCTCGCTTGTGCAGCTCATCGCGCGCTTTTATGACGCGACCTCCGGCACCGTCGTGCTCAACGGCGCGCCGATCCAAAGCTACTCCCGGCAGACGCTGCTCTCCACGGTCGCCATCGTCGACCAAAAGCCGCGCCTCTTCTCCGGAACGATCCGCACGAACCTGCTCTGGGGCAAGCCGGACGCCACGGACGACGAGCTTTGGCATGCGCTCACGCAGGCACAAGCGGCTGATTTCGTCCGAGCCAAGCCACGCGGCTTGGACGAGCCGGTCGAGCAGGGCGGCGCGAATTTCTCCGGCGGACAGAAACAGCGCCTGACCGTTGCGCGGACGCTGCTGACCGGCGCGCCGATCCTGATCCTCGACGACAGCGCCTCGGCGCTGGACTATGCAACGGAGGCCGCACTGCGGCGCGCGCTCAAGGAGCTCCCAGCAGAGACGACGGTCTTTCTGGTCAGCCAGCGCGCCGGCTCGATGCTGCACGCCGACCGCATTCTTGTGCTCGACGACGGCCGTCTGGTCGGCAACGGGACGCACAAGGCGCTTCTGCGCTCCTGCGAGGTTTACCGCGAGATCTACGAATCCCAGTTCAAAACGGAGGCAGAAGCATGAAGAATCATACCGTTCGCCGCGTTTTGTCGCTCATCCGACCCTACCGCTTCACGGTCGTCGGCAGTCTCCTGCTGGCGCTCGTGAGCGTGGCGGCGCAGCTCCTCATTCCGATCTTCAGCGGCCGCGCCATTGACGCCATGCTCGGAGCGGGACGGGTCGACCTCGACGCCGTGGCGCTCGCCGTTGCGGCCATTGCGGCCTCCGCCCTGCTCGGCGCGGCTGCGCAGGATGTGCTCGCCCGGTGCAACAACCGGATCACCTTCTCGGTCAGCCGCGACCTGCGCGACCGCATCAGCGACAAGCTCAACCGGCTGCCGCTGAGCTATCTCGACACGCATCCGACCGGCGACACCGTCAGCCGCACGGTCGCAGACGTTGAGGCCTTCTCGGACGGTCTTTTGATGGGCTTCACGCAGCTTTTCACCGGCGTTTTGACCGTTCTTGCAACGCTGCTCATCATGCTCGCGCTGAATTGGCGCATTGCGCTGGCCGTCTGCCTGCTGACGCCCCTTTCGATCTTCATCGCGAAATATATCACCTCGCGGACGACCCGCTTCTTCCGGGAGCAGGCGCGCATCCGCGGCGAGCAGACCGCCCTCATCAACGAGCTGGTGGAGGGACAGCGTGTGGTGCGCGCCTTCGGCCATGAGGAGGCCTCGATTGCCGACTTCGACGCCGTAAACGACCGGCTCGAGAGAGCCTCTCTGCGCGCCACCTTTTTCTCGAGCCTGACCAATCCGACCACACGGCTGGCAAACAATTTGGTTTATGCAGTCGTCACGGTCATCAGCGCGCTCAACGCGATCTCCGGCGGCATCTCCGTTGGGCAGGTCAGCGTCTTTCTCAGCTATGCCTCGCAGTATGCCAAGCCCTTCAACGAGATCAGCGGCGTGCTCACCGAGCTGCAAAACGCGCTGACCTGCGCCGACCGCGTCTTTGAGCTGCTCGATCTGCCAGAGGAGCAGCCCGACTGCGACAGCCCCGTCAGCCCGGAGGCGCGCGGCGCGGTTCGCCTCGACAAGGTCTGCTTCCGCTATGTGCCCGAGCGCCCGCTGATCGAGTCGTTCTCTCTCGACGTGAAGCCCGGTCAGCGTATTGCCATCGTCGGCCCGACGGGCTGCGGCAAGACCACGCTCATCAATCTTCTGATGCGCTTTTACGACGTGGACAGCGGCTCGATCTGCGTCGACGGCACGGATATCCGCCGCATGACGCGGCATGAGCTGCGCAGTCGGTACGGCATGGTGCTTCAGGACACATGGCTGGCCACAGCGAGCGTCCGCGAAAACATCGCCTACGGAAAGCCCGACGCGACGGACGCCGAGATCGAGGCTGCTGCAAAGGCCGCCTATGCCCATTCGTTCATCCGCCGTCTGCCGCAGGGCTATGACACCGTCATTCGCGAAAACGACCTCTCGGCCGGGCAGCGCCAGCTTCTGTGCATCGCGCGGGCGATGCTCTGCCTGCCGCCGATGCTGATCCTCGACGAGGCGACCTCGTCGATCGACACACGCACGGAGCTGAAAATTCAGGCCGCCTTCGCCTTGATGATGAAGGGACGCACGTCCTTCATCGTCGCCCACCGTCTCTCGACCGTTCGCGAGGCAGATCTGATCCTCGTGATGCGCGACGGGCACATCGTCGAACAAGGACGGCACGCCGAGCTGCTGTCAAAAAACGGCGTATATGCCGCGCTCTACAACAGCCAGTTTTCCGAATAAGCGCTTTTCCCGCGCCAACGCTTCCCATTCTGATCCCGGATCAAAGCACTTCCGTTTGATTCGCCGCCCCATGGGCTTCGCACGAGCGCATCGGGCTGACGGACGCTGTGCCGGCTCCTGCGGAGCTTGAACCATCCTTGTCGCGATAAAATGCATGACAATTTTGGCAAATCCGACCCTCCGGAGCCCGCGGCGGAGCATTCCGTCGCGGGAATTTTTGTATTGTAACAAGCTTTCTTGAACTCCGTGGCAAGACTCCCCTCCCTATAGCCGGTCAAATTTGAACAGTCTATGAACAAACGATGCTTTTTTCGTGAATTTTAGCACTCTCCTATTGACAGTGCTAAAAAATGTGGTATACTGAAGCTGTTCTTGAGGGAGAGAAGATCCCGAGAGAAAAACTACAACAGAAGTTCACCGAGGCGCTCGGAGCCGATCCACGCCGAGGAAAATTTTGAATGGAGGTATGACTTATGTTGCCTAGCATTTTTGGTGAGAACCTGTTCGATGATTTCTTTAACGATCCGTTTGCTATGATGATGCCGCAGAGTCGCAATCCTCTGTATGGCAAGCACAGCAAGAACCTGATGAAGACCGACGTCCGCGAGACGGAGCATTCCTACGAGCTGGACATTGATCTGCCGGGCTTCAAGAAGGACGAAGTCAAACTGGAGCTGAAGAACGGCTACCTGACGATCGAGGCCTCCAAGGGTCTTGACCGCGACGAGAAGGACAAGAAGGGCAAATACATCCGTCAGGAGCGTTACGCCGGCGCATGCAGCCGCAGCTTCTTTGTCGGCGAGGACATCAAGCCCGAAAACGTCAGCGCGAAGTTTGAAAACGGCATTCTTCAGATCTCCCTGCCGAAGGAAGAGCAGAAAAAGCTCCCGCAAAGCTCCAGCATCGCCATCGAATGACCGCATCACAACGCATATACCGGAACGGAGGTCGACACGAAACCGCGTCGGCCTCCGTTTTTTGCGCAATTCATGTTGTTCGCATTTTGTACACGTCTCGCGACGCAAAGAGGGAGCCGGTGCTGAGCACCGGCTCCCTTGTGTTTATGGGGTCAGGCGATTACGTTCTCCAGACGCATGATGATGGTCGCAAACTCCGCACGGGTCGCCGTGTTCTTCGGAGCGATACGGCCGTCGATGCCGTTGATGATGCCGTTATCGACGCACCAAATCATGGCATTGCGCGCATAGTAGGTCACGTCGCCGCCATCCGGGAAGCTACTGAGGTCGCCCTTCGGGGTGACATCGAGCTTCACGATGTTCTGCGCATAGCGCACGAGCATGGTGGTCATCTGCTCGCGGGTCACATCGACGTCCGGCTCGAAGGTCGTCTCGGAGGTACCCTTGACGATGCCGTTCTCGGCAGCCCATGCCACCGCGTTGGAGTACCACGTGTTCGTGGGAACATCCGTGAACGGGCTGGTGGAGCTGACTGCGGGGGAGCCGGCCATGCGGTAGAGCACCGTGGCGACCATTGCACGGCTGAGGTTGCCGTCCGGGTCGAAGCGGTGGTTGCCGACACCGTTCAGATAGCCCTTCTGATAGGCGTTCTTCACGGCATCCAGATACCACTTGGAGGTCAGGTCGGTGAAAACATCCGTGATTTCCAGCTCGGTGCTGAGGATCTTGATCTCGGCGCGGTCGCGGACACGCAGACGGGCAAAGATCTTATGCTCGGCGCTGGTCTCATCGACGTCGCGGGAGCCGATGCCGATGCCCTCGATCTTCATGCCGACGGACAGCTCATCCAGACCGGTGTAGTCCTTCGTGATGTAGCCGTTGATGAAGAGGCAGGCCTCGCCGGAGTTGTCGCGAACCGTGATCTTGTCGATGACGCCCTCGGTCTTGTGGATATCGGTGACGATGCCCGTGACCTTCATGAGGTTGCCGATCGCCTTGTCGGACATTGCCGTCGCGCAGTCGACCTCGGCGGGCTTCAGTCTGTTGATCTCATCGGAGATGATGCGGATGGAGCCGTTGTAATCCTCGCTGAGGTTCAGCTCGATCTCGCCGCAGTAGAAGGTCACACCGCCGTGGCAGCGGACATTCATGCCGATGGCAAAGTTGCCGGCGACCGGGAAGACGTTCAGGCCGTTGCCGTTCTTATCCTGCACATAGATGCAGTCGAAGAACGCGGTGTCCTTGTCGTAGCCGGAAGCATTGGAGGTCACGAAGCCCTCGATGGTGTATTCGCCCTCGGTCTTGGTCTTGACGTCGTTGATCGGGGTGACAACGTCGCCGTCCTCCATGTGCGTCAGCTCACGCAGGATGTTCTGGAGGATGAAGCGGTTGGCATAATCCTGATCGCTCTTGATGTCATAGTTGGAGAAGAAGGTCACGCCGGAGGTGATGATCCAGCCGCCTGCGGCGGTGTCCTCGTAGGTCATGACGTTGACGTTGTCCTTCTCAACAACGACCTGATCCTTGTCGTCGTAGCTCGGAACAAAGGAGCCGCTGTCGAAGTAGCCGTCGTAATGGGTCGCCCAAGTGGACTGGAAGCCGCGGACAAGGGTCTGAACCTTGCCTGCGCCGGTGCCCTCGCAGCCGTCCATGATGAGGACCGGAGCGCCGTTGTAGACCTGGAAGCCGGTCTGGTTGTCCGGTGCGGGCTTGGTGCCGAAGGCGTTGGAGGAGGTGTAGGCACCCTTGGTGAAGCGGTGATCGGTATTGAAGCAGGACTTCGCGGAGAAGTAGATACGGTATGCCTCGTTGGCCTTGAGCTCGTTGTCGACAATGATGCCGTTGGCAATGCGGCTGTGCGCACCGATCGCCTCGAGGAGCTTGTTGGTGTTCTCTGCGCAGTTGTCAAACTTGTTGTCGCGGTCGGACTTGGAGCAGATGATGAGCTTGCCGCCGTTGGCCATGAATTCCTTCAGGGCAGCGATCTCTTCGTCGGTGTAGTCCTTGGCCTTCGCCGTGTTGCGGCGATAGTTGACGGTGATGACAAGCGTGGTGTACTTGCTCAGGGTCTCCTTGGTGAACTGACCCTCGAGGATGTACTCGCACTTGACGCTGTTGTTCGCGCAGAACTCGATGAAGTTGCCCGCCGAGCCTGCGTAGTCGCCGGAGATGTAGTAGTTGTCGTGGCCGTAATCAACGGCGACGCGCTCCATATCCTGAGAGTGGACGTAGAGCTTCATGGTTGCCTGGCACTTGAAGGACTTGCCGTTGTAGGTGCCGGAGTATTCGACAAGGATCGTGACGTTCTTGCCAACGTACTTGCTGGCCGGAGTCCAAGCGATGGTGGTCGTTCTGGCGGTGCCCGCAGCAACATTCGCGCCCTCAAGGGTGTCGTTGAAGAGAACGGTGTCGATCCGATCGTAGCTGCCGTCGCACACGACGTAGAAGGTGGCCTTCTTAACCTCGTAGTTCTCAGCCGCCTCGTTGGTCAGGACGGAGGTCAGGTTCTGCGTCTCGCCCTCGACGGACAGAGCCACGTCGTTCTTGAGGTCGCAGGTGATCGGGGTGGCGTTGCCGAGCCAGACCGGAGCGGTGACCGCAATGTCGCCGTCGGCCTGCGTGACCTTGAGGTAGTAGTACGGCTCGGTGTTCTTGAGGGTCTCGTCCAGCTCGAAGGTGGAGCCGGTGGCCTCATAAGACTTCAGGCTGATGCCGTTGGCGCCGATGATCTCGACGGTTCCGAGCTTCTCGTTGTCAGGATCGGAGATGCTGGCAACGATGTGGACGGTGTCGACCGTGGTGTTGTCGGTGTCGATGATGGAGCCCATGAGCTGGTCGTTGAGGTAGTAGTAGATGCGCAGGTTCTGGTCTTCGGTGGCGTAGACCTGACGCTTGGCCATTGCGCGATACAGGCCGGCCTCGGTGAAGTCGTCAGTCACGATGACGTCGCGGCAGGTGTTGGCATCGCCCCACTTGCCCTTGTGGTTATCCTGGTTGTTGGTCGGAGCGACGTGCCAGCCCTTGGCAAGGCAGATGTCGTATTCCGAATAGCTCGGCCAGTAGGAGGAGCTGCCGACGGCGCCCTCGCCGTTGCCGACCTCGATCAGGTTGAGGATGGCGTCACGGGCAGGCGTATAGCCGGCATAGGTATCGAACGTGCCGAAGGTCACGCCGGGGTGGTTGAACTGGGAAACGACCGGAGCGTCGTCAATGGCCTTGGTCTTCACGCCCTCGGCAACGGGCTTGCCGTCGACGTCGAGACCCTTGTCCGCGTTGACCATCAGGTCGTTATACAGGTGCATACCGGCATAGCTGTTGGTCTTCTCGTTGAGCTTGGCGTTGTTGCGGGAGACCGTACCGTAGGTGTTGAAGGTGTTGGTGTGGCCGGGGCCGCCGGACCACGTCATTTCGTAGCCGTAGGCAGCGATGAAGTTGGTGGACTTCGCGTTGTACTCGGCTGCGGTCGCCTTTGCCTCTTCCCACTTGGTCGTCGAGCCGATCTTGGTCAGGCTGCTCAGATCATAGTAGCTGGAGGTGGTGGCGCTGTTGGTGGTGTCGAAATAGTTGGAGTGGTCGGTGACGATCAGGAAGTCGACGTCCTTGGCCTCCATCGCGTGCTCATAGGCATCCTCGAGGGTGCCGGCGCCGTCGGAGTACTCCGCAGTATGGGAGTGGATCTGGCCGAAGTAGAGGCTCATGCCCTCCTCGCCGACGAAGAACGACCACGTCATCTCGGCGGTCTTGCCGTCGGTGCGGGTGACGGTCAGGCTGACGGTATGGCGGTCGTCGGTCATCTTATCGGCCGACTTATAGCTGATCTTGCTGTCGGTCACGGTGGGCTGCACGGCAACGCCGTCGACCGTCATGACGATCGTCGGGTTGGCGCCGCAGTTGGCGATCACGGCAGCGATCTCGGGCTGCTTGTCGTCCTTGGTCGCGGCATTGGGCAGCGGAGTGACGGAGACGATCATCGGGTTGTCGTTGATCTTGACCGTCTTGGTGCCGCTGTATTCCACGTTATGCTCGTTCTTCGCATTGACCGTGACGGTCAGAGAGGTCTTGCCGGCCAGCTCTGCAGACGGGACGGTCGCGGAGTATTTCTGGTCGCCCAGCTCGGTGAACGCGACATTCTTGGCCGCGCCGCCGTCGACGCTGAAGCTCGCCTTGAGGTCGGTGATCTTGGTCAGCTCATCGACGACGAAGGTGAAGGTATAGTCCACGCCGAGGTTGGCGTCATCGCCGCTGATGGCAACGGACGGGTTGAGCACGAAACCGAGACCGTAGGGATCGGTCACGGGGACGAACTTCATGGCGAACAGGTTGGTCGAGCCGTTGAAGGTC
>OIYX01000661.1_pt1 | contig 11615 bp, 10 predicted proteins | sample 1588431 | NCBI WGS metagenome assembly OIYX01 (sample SAMN03283241) | human gut metagenome | biome: human-associated habitat; material: feces | host: Homo sapiens | place: Peru | collected 2012
TGAGCTTCAAACAAATCGGGCAGATATTTGATAAATCGGAAAACTGGGCTTGCGTTACCTATCACCGATCCAAAGCAATGATTCGATCCAGATTGGAGGGTAAATCTTATGAAAAATGAGTGCAGCATTATCCGAGACCTTTTACCGCTGTATGCGGAAAATATGGTAAGCACTGATACCGCAGCTTTTGTTGAGGAACATCTGACGAACTGTGAAGCTTGCAGGAAAGAGTATGAGGAAACAAAAGAACCTCAGCCGACACAGGCACTATCTGATGCAGCGCCGCTGAAAAAGCTTGGCCGGAAACTGAAGATCAAAAGAATACAGACGATTGCTGTAACTGCTGTGTTTGTAATCGCGCTTTTTGTGTCTGCTTTTGCCGTGCTGGATGCTCCGGCTTATTTTCCGTACACCGATGGCATTGTGACAGCCGGAGTTATCGGCGATAAAGGTATGCTTCTAACTTTTGATGAGAAAGTAACGGACTTTACTTGTACGGTCTATGCCGATCCTGACGGTGGGGAATTCTACTATTGTGACATCGAGGCATGGACATCTCTTTGGGATCAGTGGCTTTCTCATGGTAAAGGAACGCTTTCGTACACAGTCACAACGGAGAAGCCGTGGCCTGTGAACGCCGTGTATGTTCCAAATAACGGTACGGAAAATGTTGGCGTTGCAAGGTTTATTCCGGGCGAAAAAAACCGGGTGGAAAAATATGAAAGTAACGGTGGAGTGATTGCTTTGCCACGGCTGGCGCTTGGGATCTATCTGATTTTTGCAATAGCGGCTTTGATCATTTTGGGGATTATATGGTTTCTGACACGGAAGAAATCAGAGATACGAGTGTGGATTGAACGGATTGCGTTATATCCGATTGCCTATATTATCAGTCATTATATTGTATCCGGTATAGATTCGACTTCTTATTCTATGCCACGGGACTTTTTCCTTATTATTTTCATATCTGTTCTGCTGTATAGCGGATTGTTGCTCTTGCATAATGTATGGCGGTTGAAAAAGGAAATCAGAGAAGTCAATCAATCATCTGAAAAAACGAGGTAGATTATGCGGTTACTCTTTCAGCCTGTGGCAGAGAGCCTTCTACACTCGTCAAACACTATGGGCAGGAAAGGTTGACGAGACGAAAAGCTTCTTACGGAAGGACTCAGCGACTTTCTGGATGAACACGTTGAAGTCAACGCGGCCAGCCAGCACGCGGTTCAGCTCCTCATAGATGCGAACAGCCTTGAGGGATGAAAGGATTTCCTAAGGAACCTCTGAATAAATCGGCTGCGGCGCTCAGCGGGTCTTTCGTCCCAACTTATCGGTTTGAAAATCTTGAAATACACAAAGTATTCCTGCAATTTCCAAACCTCAATTTGGAACAAAATTCCTCGCTGACCACTCTTGCGATTTAATCAGAGCTTCCTTAACGAAGCAATTTGCCATTCCGAAACGAAATATGGTAGGACGGAACGAAACAGAACCTCGGAATGAAGAGAGAGGAAGCGGAACGAAGCGGCGTATCTCGTCACATTTTTCAGGTCGAGGAGGCTCTGTCCGGGCAGCCGAGGCGCTATGCGCTGCAATATGCGGATGTGCTGACGCATGATATTGAGCTTTTGGATCTTTGAACAGAGCGGAAAGAGGGCAACGGGGCAGCTTCGCCCCGCTGTCCTCTTGCTGCATTCATCGCGCACGTTCATGGCCTTCGCCGCACAGTGTGCGTCAGCACGAGTCGCGCGGGTTTTGATGAAATATTGGATTCTGAAATCGGTATGAGAAAAAGGCTTGCGGCCTCAGTCGGACGCAAGCCTTTTCAGCAGCTCCGGAAGCTCCGGGAGGCTGCGGATCTCATAGGTCGGAAGAATGTCGGAACGGCCGGGGCTGTGCTTCGGATTGAACCAGCAGGTGTCGATCCCGGCGTTCCGGCCGCCGAGGATGTCGCTGGTCAGGCTGTCGCCGATCATCAGCGCGGCGGCCGGGTCAAAGCCGGGAATGTGCGCAAAGCAGTATTCAAAATAGGCGCGCTCCGGCTTGTGGTGGCCGGTGGTCTCGGAGATGAAGATCTGTTCAAAATAGGGGACGATCCCGGCGCTGGCAAGACGCGATTCCTGCGTGTCGGCCACGCCGTTCGAGGCGATGAAAAGCCGGTAATGCGGCGCAAGCGCGGCCAGAAGCTCCGGCGCATGGGGGACGAAATAGTGCCCGATGCCGAGTCGCCTGCGGTAAAGCGCCTCGGCGTGCTCCGGGTCGAGGGAAAGCCCCAGCTCGCCGAACAGCAGCGCAAAGCGCCGCACAAGAACCTCGTCACGCGACAGTTCGCCGCGCTCGAAGGCCTCCCACTGCGCGACGTTGATGGCGCAATATCGGTCGATAAGCGCGTCGGTCGGCTCGAGGCCGAGCTCGCGGAAGGCGCCGCGGATCGCGACCTGCTCGGCGGCGTCAAAATCCAGCAGCGTGTTGTCCAGATCAAACAGCAAAAAACGGTATTGCTTCATAGCGCCCCTCCGATCCGGTTCGAGAGCGCTGCGAATTCCGAAAGGCTCAGCGCCTCGCCGCGCACATTCGGCGCGAGACCGCCCTCGGCCAGCAGCTCGGCAAGCCGCGCCTTGGGAAGCTGCGGGAAGCCAGCGGCCAGCGCGTTGAGCAGGGTCTTGCGCCGCATGGCGAAGGCTGCGCGCACCGTGCGGAAAAACAGAGCCTCGCTGTCGATCGGCGCCGGGGGCGCCGTTCTGCACACGAGCCGCACTACGGCGCTCGTGACCTTCGGCTGCGGCACGAAGCACGATGCCGGAACGTCAAACAGCAGCTCCGGCTCGGCGTGATAACGGCAGAAGACGGAGAAGGCGGAGTAATCCGGCGTGCCGGCCTCGGCGCAGATGCGCTGCGCGACCTCCTTCTGCACCATGACGGTGATCGCGTCGAAGCAGCGGCTCTCGAGCAGCTTGGTCAGCACCGGAGAGGTGATGTAATAGGGGAGATTGGCACAGGCCAGCGGGCGCAGCCCTGCGAATTTTTCCTGCACGAGCGCGGGAAGGTCGGCCTTCATTGCGTCCGTGAAGCAGACCTCCAGATTGTCAAAGTCGGCCATGGTCTCCTTCAGAACGGGCTTGAGCGCCGTGTCCAGCTCGAGCGCGACGACCTTACCCGCGCGGGCGCAGAGCGCCTGCGTCAGAGAACCGAAGCCCGGCCCGATCTCGAGCACGCCGCAGTCTGCCGCGACGCCGCTCTCGGCGGCGATGCGCTCGGGAACCCAGCGTTGATTGAGAAAATTCTGCCCCTTAGCCTTGGAAAAATGGAAGCCGTATCGGCTCAGCAGCTCGCGGATCTGCCGCATATCGCAGACGTCGATCATAAAAAACCACCTCTTTCCTGATAGTATACCAGAAAAGAGGCGGTTTTGCAATTCCGATCAGTTCAAAATGTACAGGGTGCAGGTGCGCACGCCGAAGGCGTAGCACTCGGCAATGGTGTTGAAGTAGAGGTCGACCTTGTAGCCCTTGATGGCGCTGCCGGTGTCCTCTGCGACGCAGTAACCGTAGACATACTGGCCGTCGTTCGAGACGATGTACATTTTGGTGCCCAGCGGGATGTAGTTCGGGTCGACGGCAATGGCGCCGACGCGGGCGACCGTTCCGGAATAGGTATAGCCGGTGTAGCCCTCGCAGGAATAGGCCGTGGCCTTGACCGTCAGCTTCTGCGAATAGGTGTAGGTCGTTCCGTTGCTCGTGGTGATGGTGTTTTCGCTCACCTCAGAGCGATCCGGCTCGCCCGGCTCGCTCGGCGCGCTCGGCGCGTCGCTGCCGTTGTCAGAGGGCTTGGTCGTCGTGCCGCTGCCGTTGTCGGGCTTGCTCGTTCCGTTGTCGGACGGCTTTGCCGTCGTGCCGTTGTCGGACGGCTTCGTCGTCGTGCCGCTGCCGGACGGGGCTGCGGGCGTTTCGGGCTTGACTTCCGTGCCGAAGGCGCCGTGCCCGCCGTTCTGCGTGAGCACCGTGCGCTTCACGCCCGTGACGACCAGCCGGGTGACGGCCTCCTGCGTGACCGTTTCGGTCAGAACCTTGCGGCTGACCTCCTCGCCGTTTTCCAGCACGATCTGCGCCTGGCAGTGCTTCGAGCCGTCCGCGCCCTCCACGAGCACGAGCTCCTCGTCGGGGTCAAGCTCCGGATCTTCAAAATAGTTGGTCTGATAGGAAATGACCTCGTCGTATTCCTCCAGCCTGATCTCCTTCTGCACGATCGAGACGGTCATGCCGTTGAAGGTTCGCCGATCGGTCTGGCAGGAGAGGACGTCGTTCACGCCGGGGGTGATGCCCAACCGGGAGAGCAGCTCTGCGACCGTTTCGCCGTAGCTCGAGACGGTCTGGGTCTGACCGTGGTGAACCACGGTGATGCGCTGCATACGCTGAACGTCGATCTTGCCGACGCCGTCGGTATAGGTCGTGGTGTAGGTATCCTCTTCGCCCAGCTTGATGCCGACCTCCTTGAGAACGGTCTCGGGGTCGCGGCTGAAGGAGTTGTGCGCCGTGACGAGGTCGCCGTCGGTGATGACGTATCGGTTCTGAGCAAAGACCGTGAAGGACAGAAGGCTGACCAGCAGCGTGGCGATGACGGCCGCAGCAATCAGGCGACGCATCCAAACGCGTTTGACGGACGGCTCAGGATTTGTTCTGTGCATAAGAGTATCCTCCTTTCATGACGTGGTATGTAAAGTGCGAAATGCTTGTTACCGAATTGTAACTACGAGCTTATTATAACAAAAAACACGACTTTGTCAAGAATTTTCTTAAAAAACGGAATTTATGCCAACTTTTTTGTTGGTTATGTAAACATTGAGACGACAAGATGGGTGGGGGAGTCGGCGAAAAAACACAATATCTTGTGAGAAAATTACAAAACAGTTAACATAATTAAAAATTAAAGAAACCATTTGACAATCGGCGAAAAAAGTGCTATATTGACCATGATAAAACGACAATGACGAAGAAAAACGCAGGTTCCAAGCGGTCAGAGAGGGAGCGGTCGGTGCAAGCTCCTGCGCGCGGCCTGCGGCAACCGCTTCCGAGCCGCTTTGCTGAACGGAGTAGGCAAAGACGGGTGCGCCCGTTACCGCGCGAACGAGCGGCAGTGCTGCGGCGCTGCAAGCAGGGTGGAACCGTGGGAACCAAAGCTTCTCACCCCTGAATTTTCAGGGGTGATTTTTTTATTGCCCCTAATCATTAAGGAGGGAATCCCAATGTCAGAAGAAAACCAGTACACCTTTGAAAACGAGGCCTATCGCAAGACCTATTGGCACACCTGCTCGCATGTCATGGCGCAGGCCGTCAAGCGCCTGTATCCGCAGGTGAAGCTTGCCATCGGCCCGTCCATCGACAATGGCTTCTACTACGATTTCGACAGCGATTTTGCCTTCACGCAGGAGCACCTCGACGCCATCGAGGCCGAGATGAAGAAGATCTGCAAGGAGCGCCTGCCGCTTGTCCGCAGCGAAAAGCCGCGCGCCGAGGCCGTTGCCTATATGGAAGAGAAGGGCGAGCCGTACAAGGTCGAGCTGATCCGCGACCTGCCGGAGGACGCCGTCATCTCGTTCTATACGCAGGGTGAGTTCACCGACCTTTGCGCCGGCCCGCACCTTGACAGCACCGGCCGCATCAAGGCCAATGCCTTCAAGCTGACGCAGTGCTGCGGCGCCTATTGGCGCGGCGATTCCAAGCGCAAGATGCTCCAGCGCATCTACGGCGTCGCTTTCCAGAAGAAGGAGGAGCTGGAGGAATACCTGCAAAAGCAGGAGGAGGCGCGCAAGCGCGACCACAACAAGCTCGGCCGCGAGCTGGAGTATTTCTCCACCGTCGACGTGATCGGTCAGGGTCTGCCGATCCTGCTGCCCAAGGGCGCCCGCGTCATTCAGCTTTTGCAGCGCTGGGTCGAGGACGAGGAGCAGAAGCGCGGCTATCTTTTGACCAAGACGCCGCTCATGGCCAAGCGCGAGCTTTATAAGATCTCCGGCCACTGGGATCACTACCTCGACGGCATGTTCGTCATGGGCGACCCGGCCGACGACAGCAAGGAATGCTTCGCGCTGCGCCCGATGACCTGCCCGTTCCAGTATCAGGTCTTCCTGAACCGCGCCCGCTCCTATCGCGACCTGCCGATGCGTCTCGGCGAGACGTCCACGCTGTTCCGCAACGAGGATTCCGGCGAAATGCACGGCCTGATCCGCGTCCGCCAGTTCACGATCTCCGAGGGACACATCGTCCTGCGCCCGGATCAGCTCGAGGAGGAGTTCAAGCACTGCCTCGATCTTGCCAAGTATTGCCTCGGCACGGTCGGCCTGCTTGAGGACTGCACCTTCCGCTTCTCCCAGTGGGATCCGAGAAACCCGAACAATAAGTACGAGGGCACGGCCGAGCAGTGGAACGAGGCGCAGGAGATCATGGGGCGCATCCTCGACGATCTCGACGTGAAATACACCATCGGCATCGACGAGGCCGCGTTCTACGGCCCGAAGCTCGACATTCAGTATAAGAACGTCTTCGGCAAGGAGGACACCCTCGTCACCATCCAGATCGACCTGCTGCTTGCGCAGCGCTTCGGCATGGAGTACACCGATCAGAACGGCCAGAAGGCCACGCCCTATATCATCCACCGCACGTCCCTCGGCTGCTACGAGCGCACGCTGGCCTACCTGATCGAGAAATATGCCGGCGCTCTGCCGCTGTGGATGGCGCCGACGCAGGTGCGCATCCTGCCGATCACCGATCGCGCGCATGACTACGCCAAGCAGCTCGAGGCGCAGCTCTTCGCCAAGGGCATCCGCACCGAGAGCGACCTGCGCAGCGAGAAGCTGGGCTACAAGATCCGCGAGGCGCAGATGCAGAAGATCCCGTATATGCTGGTCGTCGGCGACCGCGACATCGAGAACGGCACGGTCTCCGTCCGCACCCGCGGCGGCGAGGATCTCGGCGCGATGAAGCCCGAGGACTTCATGGCCAGATGCCTGCACGAGATCGAGACGAAGCAGCGCTGAATCCCGTCTGCTGACTGTATCATAGCAAAAACCACAGGTCGAAATCCGTCGTCCTGTGGTTTTTTGCTGTTCTTTTTCATAAAATTATGATATAATGGAAAAAAATCCCGAAGGAGGAGCAAAATGGAACCCTATGTGAGCTTTGCCATGGACAAAACCGTGGAGCTTTTGGCGATCGACAGTCCGACGGGCTACACCCGCGAGGCCGAGCGATTTGTCTCCGAGCAGTTTGCGGCGCTGGGCTTTTCCGTCACGCGCACGGTCAAGGGCGGCATTCTGGTCGATCTGGGCGGCGAGGACGCCGAGAACGCCCTGCTGCTCGAGGCGCACGCCGACACGCTGGGCGGTATGGTCGCCGAGATCAAGAGCAGCGGCCGCCTGCGCATCCGTAACGTCGGCGGCATGAACGCCAACAACGCCGAGGCCGAAAACTGCCGCATCGTGACCAAGGCCGACGGCATCTACGAGGGCACGCTGCAGCTATGCGACGCGTCGATCCACGTCAACGGCGACTACGGAACGACCGCCCGCAAGTGGGACACGGTCGAGGTCGTGATCGACGAGCCGGTCGAAAACGCCGACGACGTGAAAAAGCTGGGCATCGGCGTGGGCGACTTCGTCTGCTTCGAGCCGCGCACGCGCGTGACCGCGTCCGGCTACATCAAGAGCCGCTTTCTGGACGACAAGCTGTCCGTCGGCATTCTGCTGGGCTTTGCCAAGTATCTTTCGGAGAAAAAGCTCACGCCGAAGCGCCGCGTTTATGCGCACATCACGGTCTATGAGGAGGTCGGCCACGGCGGCGCGGCGTCCGTGCCGCAGGGCGTGACCGAGGCGATCTCCGTCGACATGGGCTGCGTCGGAGAGGGGCTGCAATGCACCGAGCGGCAGGTCTCCATCTGCGCGATGGACTCCGGCGGGCCTTATTCCTATGAGGTCGTCTCCGGGCTGATCGCCGCGGCCAAGCGCGAGGGCGCGGACTACGCCGTCGACCTTTATCCGCACTACGGCTCGGACGTTGAGGCGACGCTCAGCGCGGGGCACGACCTGCGCCACGGCCTGATCGGCGCGGGCGTCTATGCCTCCCACGGCTATGAGCGCAGTCATCGCGACGGCGTTTGCAACACCCTCAAGGTGCTCAAGGGATACCTCGAGCTATGAGGCGGCGCTACTGGCTGCCGGGCGGCGCCCTGCTCGGCGTGGGGCTGCTGACGCGGCTCGTCTCGGTCTATCTGCACTTTGCCGGCATGTTCCTGATGGGCGTCGGCGCGGTCGTGCTGCTGTTCGGGCTGGTCGACGCGCTGCTTCCTCGCTTTGCGTGGCTGTGGGTCGTGCGGCTGGTCATGCGCGTCGGCCTGAGCATCGCGCTGGTCGTCTTTGCCGTCACCGGCGTGGCTGTGCTCTCCGCCTTCGGCGGAACGGGAGAGCCGGATGCCGACTATGTCGTCGTGCTGGGCGCGGGCGTCAACGGCACGCAGCCGAGCCGTTCTCTGCGGGCGCGCCTTACCGCGGCGCAGACCTATCTGCAGGAGCATCCGCACGCCGTTGCGGTGCTCTCCGGCGGGCAGGGCAGGGGCGAGGACATCACCGAGGCCGAGTGCATGTACCGCTGGCTGACGGAGCACGGCATCGCGCCGAGCCGCCTGAGGAAGGAGGAGCGCGCCGCCACTACGGCGGAAAACCTGCGTTTTTCGCTCGACCTGCTCGAGCAGGAGACCGGCGCGCGCCCGCAAAAGATCGTGATCGTCTCCAGCTCCTATCACCTTTTCCGCGCGACGCTGCTGGCCGAACGCGCGGGCGTCGAGGCGGCGGGCGTCCCCGCCAACGACGGAAACACGGGCTATTCCGTACAGATGGTCGTCCGGGAGATCTTCGGCGTCTGGTACACCGTCCTGTTCGGATAAATTATTCTAGAAAACGGAGGAATGACTATGTATTGCAGACAATGCGGACAGCCGATCCCTGACGGCACAAAATTCTGCCCCGATTGCGGCGCAAGCCAACAGGAGCAGAGTGCCGGTCAGGCGAGCGGTGCCTACGGCGGCGCGCAGGTTCCGCCGAATGCGAAGCCCTACGGCGGCGCGCAGGTTCCGCCGAACGCCAACCCCTACGGCGGCGCGCAGGTTCCGCCGAACGCCAATCCCTACGGCGGCGCGCAGGTTCCGCCGAACGCCAACCCCTACGGCGGCGCACAGGTTCCGCCGAACGCCAACCCCTATGGCGGCGTGCCGGTTCCGCCGGGAAGCGATCCCTACGCAGGCTACTATAATGCTCCGCCGCAGTATGCCCAGCCGCAGTACGGCACGCCGTACCGCGCGCCGTCGGTCGGTTTCGGCGAGGCGGTCAAGCGGTTCTTTTCGAACTATGTGAATTTCGAGGGACGCGCATCCATGAGTGAGTTCTGGTGGGTGATGCTGTTCCAGTTCCTGATCGGCATTGCCTTCGCCATTCTCTCCGCGGTCGGGATTGCCCTCAGCCCCTATGTTGCGCTTGTGATCCAGATCCTCAGCGTGCTGGCCTCGCTCGGCCTTTTCCTGCCGAGCCTGTCTCTGAGCGTGCGCCGTCTGCATGACATCGGCAAGCCGGGGGTGTATCTGCTGATGGGACTGATCCCGTTTGCCGGCGGGATCATCCTGCTGGTCTATTTCTGCACCGCCAGCGACGGCGGCAACCAATGGGGGCGCTGAAGCGCGAATGAGCCGGAGCGCCGGAGGCTTGCAAAACAACAATTGAAAAACAGGTCACGGAGGAGCCTCCGTGACCTGTTTTTTGTAGGACGCTGTGAAAGTTCGGGACACACTGCGGCAGCCGCCCGGGGGAACGCCGCGCAAAACGACCCGCGCCGTTTCTGATGCGGATTCATGCGATTGAATCATTGTATGAGCCGGCTCAAAAGGGGATGACCGTGCAGGCGTCGCAGGCGATGCCTGCCGAGGAAAGCTCGGCGCAAAGCGCCTCGCGGTCGCGCGGCTCGGCCAGCCACGCCAGACCGCAGCCGGCGCGGATCTCGGCGGGCAGCGGGATCAGGCGGCCGGGGCACCCCCGCGCCGTGAAGTGCTGCTCGGCCTGCAAGGCCGCCGCGGTCGTGGAGAAGGAGAGGATCAGCGAGGGCTTTTTTTGCCGCGTCACGGCTGCACGAGCCGGTCGGCGCCGGTCATGACCTCGACGATGGAATACATATTCGTCACCCCGCCGACGGCCAGCTTTTCGGTCAGGCCGTAATAATTCAGGCAGGTGCCGCAGGTCAGAATTTCGACGCCGCGCGCCTCCATGTCCTTCAGATCCTCGACGGATGCCGAGCCTTCGGTCGAGACGAACGCGCCGCGGTTATAGAAGAGGATCGTTTTCGGCAGAGTGTCCTGCTGACGCAGGGCGAACAGGAAGCCCTTGAGCAGGGTCTTGCCGAGCGCCTCGTCGCCCTGACCCATTTGGTCGGACGAGATCACGACGACCGTCCGCTCTCCGCGCGGCGCGGGGCAGCACTCCGCCGGAAGCTCGGGCTGCTCGGCGTGCTCGCCGACGGTCAGCACGGCGCGGAAGCGCTGCGCGTCCTGCTGCTCGACGGAGATCGCGTAGCCCTTCGAGCCGGCCAGACGCTTCAGGTTCTCGACGGCGACGCCGTTGTCGACCAGCACCTCGACCGTGCCTGCGCCGCCGAGCGACTTGATGGCCTCGATGGTTTTCACAACGGGCAGCGGGCAGGGCTGGCCAATGGCATTGACTGAAATCATAATGAAGCTCCTCCTGTGCTCCGGACGCTGCGGGCGTCCGTGATTCTTTCATTCAGTATACGACGCGGAGCGAAAAAATGCAAGCCCCAAAACGCCCGCGCGCGGAACGCCGGGATCTGGGAAGTTCTTGCCAAAATAGGCGTTGACAGTGCACAAAAACTGTGATATACTCATAAAAATTCACCGCGAGAGAGAAAAAATGAATGCTTATGCATTCAGAACAGAAAGGGAGCTGCACAATGCGAAAAAAACTGAACGCCAGAGAGTATCTTGCCGTGGCGATCATGCTGTTCGGCATGTTTTTCGGAGCCGGAAACCTGATTTTCCCGGTCTTCATGGGCTGGCAGGCCGGTCGGAACGTCTGGGGGGCGATCCTCGGCTTTATCATCACGGGCGTCGGCCTTCCGCTGATGGGCGTTGCGGCGATCGGCATCAGCCGCAGTGACGGCCTTGCGGAGCTGAGCGGCAAGGTCAGCCGTCCGTACAGCGTGTTCTTCACCTGCGCGCTCTATCTGACCATCGGCCCGTGCTTCGCCATCCCGCGCTGCGCGGCGACGCCCTTCACCGTGGCCGTCTCCGGCCTCATGGGCGACGTCAACGAGCGTCTGGCGCTGCTGATCTTCTCGGCGGTGTTTTTCGCGCTGGTTCTGGTTTTTTCGATCAAGCCCGGCAAGATCCTGACCTATGTCGGCAAGATCCTGACCCCGGCCTTCCTGCTCTTCCTGGCCGTGCTCGTCGTGACGGCGCTGGTCAAGCCCGTCGGATCGATTTCCGCGATGGAGCCGGAGACGGCCTATCAGAGTAATCAGTTCTTCCAGGGCTTCTTGGACGGCTATAATACAATGGACGCGCTGGCC
>OIYX01000662.1_pt1 | contig 11603 bp, 9 predicted proteins | sample 1588431 | NCBI WGS metagenome assembly OIYX01 (sample SAMN03283241) | human gut metagenome | biome: human-associated habitat; material: feces | host: Homo sapiens | place: Peru | collected 2012
GAGCGTTGCCCGCGAGGAGGTGCAGGAGGCTCTTGTGAAAATGGGCCTTTCCGAAGCAGACGGTGATTACCAAGGATAATGTCAGCACACAGATTAATGCGCTGCTTTATTTCCAGATTGTGGATGCGAAGAAGTCTGTTTATGAGATTGACAATCTTCCTAACGCAATCGAGAAACTCACTCAGACCACTCTCCGTAACGTAATCGGTGAGCTCGAACTTGACGAGACGCTCACATCGCGTGACACCATCAACTCGAAGCTCCGTGCGGTGCTTGACGATGCCACCAACAAATGGGGTGTAAAGGTGAATCGTGTTGAACTTCAGGATATTACACCTCCGGACAGCGTGCGTGAGTCAATGGAGATGCAGATGCAGGCAGAGCGTATGAGGCGTGCCGAGATTCTTCGTGCTGAAGGTGAGAAGAAGTCGGCAATTCTCAAGTCAGAGGGTGACAAGGCTTCTGAAATCAATAATGCTGAGGCAGAGAAGACTGCGCAGATTCTCCGTGCGGAAGGCGAGGCGAAGGCGAAGGTGCTTCAAGCGGAGGCAGAGGCTAATGCTATTCGCCTGGTGGCAGAGGCTGTGACTTCAGCTAAGACAGACCCTGCGGCTTATATGTTGGCAGTGAAGTATATAGACACTCTTAAGGAGATGGTTAGCGGCAAGGATAACAAGACTGTTTATCTGCCTTATGAGGCTTCTAATATGTTGTCGTCGTTGGGGAGCATAAAGGATATCTTCAACAAATGAAAAATTTGAACAGAAGGCGGATTGCTTCGTTACGCTCCTCGATGAAATCCTCACAACCGACAGGTTGCTGCGGTTTCATCTTCGTCGCAAGCCTTGCACTCCATCCTCCTGTTCAAATTTTTCTCTCAGCTGTTTGACTTAGTAGTTTATCTTACATAGAAATAGGGCGGTGCCGGGGACTGATTCCCCGGCATCGCTGCGTTTACCGCTTTGGAGGAGCTCCCGGACGGAATCTACGCTGCGCCGTCCGCGCCCCACATCGACCAGCGTCCCCACGATTGCCCGCACCATATTCCTCAGGAATCTGTTTGCTTCGATTGTGAAGACAAGATAATTTCCGTCGTCCGGAAAGCCGAGCAGGCTTGTGTGTGAGGGGGTGTAGTGCGTCCACCGGGCGGACATTACCGTGCAGATGCTTGTGCTGTTACCTCCTCCGGTCTTCTCAAAACAGCTGAAATCGTGTTCTCCCAGAAGCAGTGCCGCAGCCTCATTCATCCGTTCCACATCAAGCGGCCATGGGCACCTCCACGAAAAACTTTCTGCAAAGGGGTCTTTGGCACTGTGGATGAAGTAGCGGTACTTTCGGCTTTTTGCTGAAAATCTCGAATTGAAAGGATATTCGCCATCGTCTGAAAAAGGCTCTACGCCCGCCTCTGCAATATCATGAACTACAATTTCTTTCCTTATGATGGCATTTATTTTGTATAAGAAGTCTTGCTTTGTCAGATGGAGCGGCTCCGGAGTCTCAAAGTCACAGACATAGTTCGTTGCATTGACCCCGGCGTCGGTTCTTCCGGCTCCTGTCGTCTGCACGGGAGTGCCGAAAAGAATTCCGAGAGCCCTGTCAAGTTCTCCTTGCACGGTCACCGCATTGTTCTGAATCTGCCAGCCGCTTAGTCCGGCACCTCTATATGACAAAGTCAAGATGTAATGCATATCCCAATTTTTATGCAAAGATATGCAAACTTAACGACACAAAGGGAGCATACCGGGCGTATGTGACCGATGAGAAGACAAATATAGACCAAAAAGATGTTAAAAAACAAAAGATATTAAAAAACAAAAAATATGGATAGCGTAAACATTAAAGAGCTCAACGACCGCATTCAAAGGGAAAGTTCCTTCGTGGACATTCTCTCGATGGAAATGAACAAAGTCATAGTGGGCCAGAAACAGCTCGTCGAGAACCTTCTCATAGGGCTTCTCGCAAACGGACACATACTTCTCGAAGGTGTGCCGGGACTGGCAAAAACCCTGGCAATCAACACACTCTCTTCGGCGGTGGATGCCAAATTCAGCAGAATACAGTTCACTCCGGACCTTCTTCCTGCGGATGTTATCGGAACAATGATTTATTCCCAGAAATCCGAGCAATTCCAGATTCGTCGCGGACCTATTTTCGCCAATTTCGTACTCGCCGACGAGATTAACCGTTCCCCTGCAAAAGTTCAGTCCGCCCTTCTTGAGGCGATGCAGGAGCGTCAGGTGACAATTGGTGACGAGACCTTCCGCCTGCCGGAACCATTCCTTGTGATGGCGACGCAAAACCCTATAGAACAAGAAGGTACCTATCCGCTTCCGGAGGCTCAGCTCGACCGTTTTATGCTCAAAGTTGTCGTGACCTATCCGAAAAAAGAAGAGGAAAAACTCATACTCCGAATGAACAACAGCGGAGAATTTCCGAAAGCTTCTGCTGTGTTGAAGCCGGAAGACATCATCCGTGCCCGTGAGGTTGTGAGGGAAGTGTATATGGACGAAAAAATCGAAAGATACATCGTTGACATCGTCTACGCCACGAGAACTCCTGGTGAATATGGGCTCGACAAAATTGCGGGATTCATTTCATACGGTGCATCCCCTCGTGCAAGCATCTCTCTTGCAGCCGCAGCCAAGGCATACGCTTTCATAAAGAGAAGGGGATATGTCATCCCTGAGGATGTGCGTGCCGTGTGCCACGAGGTGCTCCGTCACAGAATCGGGCTCAGCTACGAAGCCGAGGCTGAAAACATTTCGACCGATGACCTCATCGATCAGATTGTGAATGTCGTTGAGGTGCCATAGTGTACTTAAATGTTATGACAGAAAGTGATCTTCTGAAAAAAGTTCGGAAAATTGAGATTCGGACAAAGGCTCTCTCGCATCAGATATTTGCGGGAGAGTACCATTCTGCATTCAAGGGTCGCGGTATGGCATTCAGCGAAGTGCGTGAGTATCAATATGGTGACGATGTCCGCAATATGGACTGGAATGTCACGGCACGTCTTCATTCTCCATATATCAAAGTCTTTGAGGAAGAAAGGGAACTCACGGTTGTGCTGTTGATTGATGCCAGCCGTTCGGGACTGTTCGGCACCTCAGGGATGACTAAGCGGGATATGATTGCTGAGATTGCCGCAGTTCTGTCTTTTTCGGCGATTCTTAACAACGACAAGGTGGGCGCCCTGTTTTTCAGCGACAAAGTTGAGAAATTCATTCCGCCGAAAAAGGGAAGAACTCATCTGCTGCACATTATTCGTGAAGTTTTGGAGTTTGAGCCGGAGTCGACGGGGACGGATTTGTCCGAAGCTCTGAGATATCTCACTAATGCAATCAAAAAACGCTGCAACGCTTTCGTGCTTTCCGATATGATTGATGCGGACGCTCAGGGACAGCCAAGATATGAGGATGCCCTTAAAGTCGCCGTTAACCGTCACGACATCTCCGTTGTTGAGGTTTACGACCCACGCGAGCAGAGCATACCGAATGTGGGGCTGTTGAACATCAAGGACTCCGAAACAGGGAAAACCGCTTGGGTGGACACCGGCAGTGCAAAATTGCGCAGGCTCTATGAGGAATGGTTTCGGAATCTGCGTGAGAGCGAGTCGAAAATGTTGATGAAATACAATGTAGATAAGGTCAGCGTGGCTGTGAATGAAGATTATGTTCAGGCTCTGATGCGGCTTTTTCAGCAGAGGTAAGAGATTGACAGATAATTAACAAATAATTAAGGCTTTGGCGGATAGGTTTATTGTGGGATTGAAGATGAGATTTAGATTATTCATATTGGGACTGCTGCTTGCCACACTTCCTGCGGCGGCACAGGACTCAGCAGTGACGTCCAATGTGGCTGATGTCGTGTCGAGTGACGCTCCTCAGCTGAAGGGAGGTCACATCGTGCACGGCGGAGCTCCATTTCTTGAACAACTTCAGAAGCGGGACAGTATCCTTATTGCCGACCAGTTGCTCTACGGGATTAAACTTGACAGGGTCGAGGCAGGCACACAGTATGCCTTTCCTCAGCTGAATGACAGCACCGTGCGGGGAATCATGTTCCTCCAGCCCTGGAAGTGCGACACTCTCAAGGTTTACAAGGCAAAGAAGAACAGCCCTCTTAGCTATGACATAAAGGTTTCAACTGTCCTCACGACATTTGACGAGGGAGAATATCAGCTCGGTGAACTGCCTGTTGCACGGCTTTCCAAAGACGGAGTGGTGGACACTCTGCTTTTCGACAGCATCCGCTTCAATGTGATGACCATGCCGGTCGACACGACGTCCTTCCAGCCGCACGACATAAAGGACATCATACGCTATCCGCTCACTGCCGCGGAGGTACTTCCATGGGTCGGGCTCTTCTATCTTGTTGTTCTTTCGGTGATTGCGCTTGTGTGCCTTATCAAGATGCACAAGAAGAAGTCGGCCGAAGGGTCGGATCACGGGGATCCTGCGCACATTGTTGCTCTCCGCAAGCTCGACGGCTATCGTGGCGACAAACTTTGGGCTCCGGAAAAGCAGAAGCAGTTCTATTCTGGAGTGACCGATGTGCTTCGTGAGTACATTTCCTCCCGTTATGAAATCGGTGCCATGGAGATGACAACGGCCGAAATATTCCGCGATATGAAGCCGAAGTTCGAGGATGAACCCGCTGACAGAAAAGAACTTCTTAAGGATTTGAAAAATCTTTTTGAGACTGCTGACTTTGTGAAATTCGCCAAACATACTGCAAGTGAGCAGGAGAATGCGGCAGTGCTTCCGCTTGCCGTGAGGTTTGTCACCCAGACCTATCAGGACGATCTTGCAGCACAGGCGGAAGAAAATAAAAAGGAGGGCGAGTGATGTTTTTTGAGTATCCTAAACTTCTTTGGCTCACGGTGGTGCCGGCTCTGCTGCTGGTTCTCTACATTCTGCGCGAGGTTTTCGGACGCCAGGCCCATCTGCGCGTGTCTGCAAGCGCCCCGTGGCTCAAGGCGGGGCATAGCGTGAAGGAATATCTCCGTCATCTTCCCTTTGCCTTGATGCTGCTCGCGATGGTTATGATAGTTATCGCCATTGCACGCCCGCGCTCATCGGAGAAGATGGAAAAGATTGACACTGAGGGAATTGACATTGTTTTTGCGATGGACGTTTCCACTTCTATGCTTGCCCGTGACTTCAACCCGGACCGAATCAGCGCTGCGAAAGATATAGCAATCGAATTCATATCCCAAAGGCCTTCAGACCGTATGGGAATTGTCGTTTTCGCAGGCGAAGCATTCACCCAATGCCCTCTTACGACTGACCGTGCAACGCTCATCAACCTGATGAAAGAAATCAGTACCGACCTTCTCGAAGATGGTACCGCGATAGGAAACGGGCTCGCGACGGCCGTTGCGCGGATGAAGGACTCCGATGCGAAGAGCCGCGTAGTGATTCTGCTCACTGATGGCGTGAACAACTGTGGAGAGATTGCCCCGGAAACTGCTGCCGAGATTGCCAAGACCTACGGCATTCGTGTCTACACAATCGGAGTGGGTGCAAATGGCACCGCGCCCTATCCGGTGATGACCCCTTGGGGCGTGGAAATCCAGAAAGTGAAGGTTGAGATTGACGAGAAACTGCTTTCGCAGGTTGCCGAGACCACCGGTGGACGCTATTTCCGCGCTACGGATAACACCAAACTCGCCGAAATCTATTCAGAGATAAACAAGATGGAGAAGGCCAGGACAACAATCGACAGTTTCCCTGTCTACAAGGAACTGTTCGGAACATACGCGCTTGTCGCCCTGATTGCCCTGCTTGCCGCATTCATCCTTCAGGTCGCGGTTTTCAGAAAACTGCCGTAAAAAATGATTGATTATGCTGTATTTTGCTGATGCTCAATATCTTTGGCTTCTGTTGCTTGTCCCGCTCTTTCCTGTGGTATACGCCATTTTTCGCAGGTTGCGTAAAAAGCGTGTTGCCTCATTCGGAGATCCTGATCTGGTGGCAGGGCTGATGCCTTCATATTCCGGGGCCCGCGGATGGTGGAAAGTCGTCCTGTTCAGCCTCGGATTCGCTTTCTTCGCTGTCGGGATGGCACGTCCTCTGATTGGCGCGAAGCTAAAGGAACACGAGACTAAAGGAGCCGAGGTGGTGATTGCACTCGACGTTTCAAACTCCATGCTTGCCCAGGACTATTCTCCGAACAGACTTGAGCGTGCGAAACTTGCCATCTCCAGACTAGTCGACAAACTTCGTGACGACCGAATAGGACTCATCGTTTTCGCCGGCAGTTCCTATGTCCAGTTGCCGATTACGACAGACTATGTTTCCGCAAAAATGTTCCTGAATACAATCTCCACCGAGTCTGTGCCTATTCAGGGAACAGCGCTTGCCGATGCCATAAATACGGCTGCCCGCTCTTTCAGCGCACAGAGCGAGAAGAGTCGTGCGATAATAGTCATCACGGACGGAGAGAACCATGAGGATGACCCGGTCAAGGCCGCGAAACAAGCAGCCGAGTTGGGAATAAAGGTCTATACAATCGGTGTGGGCTCTCCGGAGGGTAAGCCTATCCCGCTGAAGGATGGTGGGCTTATGAAAGACCGTGAGGGCAACATTGTCGTGACACGTCTTGACGAGAATACACTGAGGGAAATCGCTTCTGCCGGGAATGGGGCGTATGTGCGTGCGGGAAACAGCGAATTTGGTCTCAATCCGATAATCGACGACATAAAGAAGATGGACGCAGAGAAGTTCAATTCCGTTGTCTTCGAGGAATATGACGAGCAGTATATGTATTTCTTTGCGTTCGCGCTGTTTTTCTTTGTTCTCACTTGTCTCATCGGGGATCGGAAGACGAAGTTCAGCCTTTTCGGCACGAAGAAATGATGTTTTGGAAATTCTGGATATGAAAATGATGAAAAAAATATATTTTATGCTGCCGGCTCTCGCACTGATGATGCTTCTGCCTGCCGTGGCATCAGCGCAGACGGACAGAAAGGACGTGCGGCGCGGCAACCGCGACTATCGGAAACAGAATTGGAAGGAAGCCGAGATCGACTATAGAAAGGCTCTTGTGAAGGACTCTATGTCAGTGGCGGCCAATTACAATCTCGCTGCGGACCTCTACAGACAGGGTGACGCTCAGGGAGCGATGAAATCGATGCAGAAAATTGAACAGGGCGCGCTTGAGGGAGGCCATGGTGCTGACTACTACTATAATCTCGGAGATATGGCGCTCGCGGCAAAGGATTACAAGACGGCTGTCGATGCCTTTGCAAAGTCTCTTCTTATGCGTCCGGACGACCTTGATGCGAAGGAGAACTATATCTATGCCCGCAAGATGCTTGAAAACCAGCAGCAGAACGGAGGGGGTGGCGGACAGGGCGACCAGAATAAGGACGACCAGAACAAAGATCAGCAAAGCCAGGATAATCAGGACCAGAACCAGAATCAGGACAACAACGACAAGAACAATCAGGACAAGAATGACAACGGTGACGGGCAGAACGACGACAGCAATCAGGACAACAACGACGGCGGTCAGCAGCCCCCGCAGGACAATCGTGACGGGCAGGGACAGCCTCGGGAGCAGAAGATAAGTCCACAGGCGGCCCAACAGATGCTCCAAGCCATTCAGGCCAAGGAAAAGGAGACCCAGGACAAGGTCAACAAGGAAAAGGCAGCAATGGTCAGGTCCCGTCAAAAGGAAAAGAATTGGTAGTAAGAGGATGTATATGATGAGGAAATTATTTGCAGGCATACTTTGGGCGTTTGCAGCGGTGACGGCAGCAGCACAGACGTCAATTCAAGTTCAGACCCACAATGTCGTGGATCTGAACGAGCAGTTTAACGTAACCTTCGTTATAGAGGGAGAGAACTCCGCCTCGGACTTTAGTTGGGAGTGTCCGGCGGACTTTGACCTTGTTTGGGGACCGCAGAAGAGTTCTTCTTCAAGCATCAGCATAATCAATGGCAAACGTACTGCATCAAGGCAGGTGTCCTACACCTACATACTTATGCCTAAGTCAGCGGGGGAGTTCACGCTTCCTTCTGCATCTGCAAAGGTCAAAGGCAGTGAGATAGTTTCACGTCCGGTGACCATTTCCGTGGTCAGACAGAACAATCCGTCATCGTCCCAGTCATCGACCAGCCCGCAGTCCGGCTCGAACGGCGTTCCTTCAGATCCGAGCGCAGCCGGTGGCTCGGGAGCAAGGCAGAACGGAAGCGGCGTTGGACGCGCGGGAGAAACATCCACGGGTGAGATAATCCTCAGTCTCTCTCTTGACAGAACCAATGTCGTTGTCGGACAGCCTATTAACGCGACGCTCAAAATTTATCAGAGGGCCAATCTCTCCGGATTCGAGAATGCTAACTTCCCATCATTCACAGGGTTCTGGAGTCAAGAGATAGAGGCCCCGACAAACATCGAGTTCACACGGGAGACCTACAACGGGAAAATCTACGATGCAGCCGTGCTCCGTCGCTATGTGCTTATCCCTCAGCAGACAGGCAAATTGACCATTGACCCTGCCGAGCTCGTGTGCCTTGTCAATGTTAGGGTACAGTCGCGTACCGGAAGCATCTTTGACGGCTTTTTTGACGACTACACGACGGTGAGGAAAAAAGTCTCCTCAGGGGCAGTTACGGTGAATGTGTCACCGCTTCCAGCCGGTGCACCGGTATCATTCGGCGGTGGTGTGGGCAAGTTCAGCATAAGCGCAAAACTCGCCAAGGACAACCTGAAGGCTCATGAGGCCAATTCTTTGATAATCACAGTTTCAGGCCGTGGCAATGTTTCCCTCCTCGGGGCTCCGAAGGTCAGTTTCCCTCTTGATATGGAAGTTTATGACACTAAGATTACGGACAAAAGTGCCAAAGGCTCCATTTCAGGTTCCAAAGAATTCGAGTTTCCTTTCATTCCGCGCAGCCCCGGAGAGTTCACAATTGAGCCGATTCAGTACAGCTACTATGACGTCGAAGCCGGGCGTTATGTCACGGTGCAGACGCAGCCGATAAACTTCACGGTCGAAAAAGGCGCTGACATTCCGTCCGGAGGCGCGGTAGTTCCAGGAGTTCAGCAGAACGATGTCCGCAGTCTCGGTCAGGACATCCGGTTCATATCCACAAAGCCGACACGGCTTTTGGAAAAGGGCCACTTCTTCGTAGGCTCTGCTGTTTTTGTTGCGGTCTGCCTTCTTATTCTCCTTGTCTCAGCCCTTTGCTGGTTCGCTTTCCGGAGAATGGCGGCAAGGCGTGCCGATGTTGTCGGCAACAGAAACAGAAAGGCCACAAAGAAAGCTCTGAAGCAACTCAAGACAGCTTCCGTATTCCTCAAACAGAATCTCTACACGGCATTCTATGAGGAACTTCACAAAGCTTTGCTCGGTTTCATCGCCGACAAGCTGAACATTCCGATGTCCGAACTGAACAAGGAAAACATCTCTGCAAGGCTTACCGAAGGCGGTGTGCCGGAAGAGACTGTGGCGGCCTTCGTTGGACTCATAGATGACTGTGAGTTTGCCCGTTATTCACCGTCATCCGGAAACGAGGCTATGCAGGCTCACTACGAAAAGGCTGCCGAGCTTATATCTACAATTGACTCTTCTATGAAATCAGGAAAGAAAATGTCCGCAGCCGGTGCGGCCACTATGGTCGTCATACTCGCACTGATATCGTTCCCGATGCGGGCGCAGGAACAGCCTCTCCAGACTTCTCCGGAGGCCTCGGCTGAAGAGCAGAAGGAATACCCGCAGCAACTTTGGGAGAAGGCCAATGCCGCTTACTCGGATGGACGCTGGGAAGATGCCGCGTCCGGGTACGAGATGATAGTCTCTCTCGGTCTGGAATCCCCTCAGCTCTACTACAATGCCGGCAACGCATGGTTCAAGGCCGACAATCTCGGCAAGGCAATCGTGAACTACGAGCGGGCCCTCAAGATAGACCCGTCATATTCTGATGCCCGCTACAATCTGGAGTTCGCGAACAGCCGCACGCAGGATCGCATAGATGCCGTTCCGGAATTTGTCCTGAAGACATGGACTCTGAGGCTCTGCTACCTTCTCGACTCCGATGCTTGGGCAACCATATTCATAGTATTCCTCGTTCTTGTCTGCGCGATGCTGCTGCTTTTCTTCCTCGCTCCCACGACAGCTTGGAAACGCACCGGGTTCATTACAGCAATAGTCTGCTTCCTGTTTGGGGGCGCGGCTCTCGGCTTTTCGCTTCACCAGAAGGACGACTATTTCCTTCGCGACGAGGCTATAGTGATGAAGCCGGTCATATCCACGAAATCCTCTCCGGATGGAAAGATGGACCTGTTCATACTCCACGAAGGCACGAAAGTGAAGATAATCGACTCTGTCGGAACGTGGACGAATGTCGAGATTTCTGACGGACGGCAGGGTTGGGTTCAGTCCGGCGACATAGAAATAATTTAGCAAAATCTACAATTATTTTAGGGTTTGGCTCAAATGTTCCCGAATAAGGGGCTCTATTTGTTGCGGCATCGCCGGTAAAGTCGTAAATTTGGAAAAATTCTAATAATTAATAACATGTCAATGAAGCGTAAGTTTTCAACACTTCTGTGTGTTCTTGTCGGAGCGATGGCTCTCGGAACGAATGTTTCCGCGAAGGAAAAAACATCCGTGGAATTTTGGAAAGACCCTAATCTGAATGAGGTTAACCGCCTCCCGATGACTACCACGTTCGCGACCGACGGGCTAAAGCTCAGTTTGAGCGGGCTCTGGAAGTTTAATTTTAACAAAGATCTGAACACTCGTCCGACCGATTTCTATCGTGATGGTTACGACGATTCGCAGTGGGGTACGATTCCGGTTCCCGGACTTTGGGATCTGAATGGTTATTGTGATCCTATTTATGTGAACACTCCATATCCTTGGGATGGCCATTTTCCCAACACTCCTCCGATTGTACCGGACGAGCACAACTATGTGGGACAGTATCGCCACAACTTCTTTCTTGGCGAGGAGTGGAAGGGACAGGACATAGTCCTGCATATCGGTTCGGCCACTTCAAACGTGAAGGTCTGGGTGAACGGAAAGGAAGTCGGCTACAGCGAGGACTCCAAGCTTGAGGCCCGTTTTGACATTACAAAATTTGTGAAACTTGGCGAGAACACCATCGCTCTTGAGATTTTCCGATGGTGCGACGGTACCTATGTAGAATGTCAGGATTTCTGGAGATATGCCGGAATTGCCCGTGACATCTATGTATTCTCCCGTGCAAAGCAGAGAATAGAGAATATTCATGTCAGCGGCGATGCTGACGGACGCTATAGCATTGTTGCTGAGACCACTTCCGGCGTGACTAAGGTCCGTTGGCAGATTGTTGATGCCGCTGGAGAGATTGCCGCATCGGGCGATGCTTCGGTGAATGTGAAAGACAAGTCCGAGAACGGCCTTTCTTGTGCAAGGGTTGAGGGCGGTCTTCCTGCTGCCAAACTTTGGACAGCGGAGACTCCGAACCTCTATACTCTTGAACTCATTGCCTTGAACAAGAAGGGCGTGGAGACCCAGACCGCATCTCTCAAATTTGGATTCAGAACTGTGGAAATCAGTGGCGGACAACTGCTTGTGAATGGTCAGCCGGTGCTCATCAAAGGCGTCAACC
>OIYX01000663.1_pt1 | contig 11602 bp, 10 predicted proteins | sample 1588431 | NCBI WGS metagenome assembly OIYX01 (sample SAMN03283241) | human gut metagenome | biome: human-associated habitat; material: feces | host: Homo sapiens | place: Peru | collected 2012
GCCCACGCAAGCAATTGCAGGTCTTCTCGTTAACGTAAGCCATCATAAGCTTCTCCTTGTAAGGAGTGAGGGCTTCCATCACGGCTACCTTCTTGTCGAGGTCGCTATACTTAGCCTGTAGTGCGTCATACTGGTCTCTCTGATTCTTGTACAGACCGAAGTCCGCATCAATCTGAGACTTGTAAAGACCGAACTCAGCCTGCATTGCGCGGCGGTTCTCGGCGTTGATAGCATCGTTAGCACCCTTGTACATAGAGAACTTCTCTGCGATGTCTGTCTCGCGCATAGCGTAGAACTTGTTAGCGGTGTCGAGCTTCATACCGAACATGTAGGTAAGCAACTTCACCTCATCATCGCATTCCTTCTCCATTACCTGCAAGGCAGTTGGCTGATTGGAACTTGCGTTAGCTCCATAAGCGTTGATGTTCACGTTCTCAGGCATATTGCTGCCACCGAGTGAACCAAACACGCTGCGGTTATTACCGCCGAGCAACCAAGCACCAGCACCGAGTGCTGTGCCGATGATACCAAGGGTAAGACCAGCATTACCTGTTGCCTTAGAAGCATAATCATCGTGCTTCTTTCCCTCTTCGTAGATTTTCTTCTCTACGACCTTTGCATCTGTCATTTCCATGATACAATCTTTTTTAAGTTATCCTTAATATTAACTAACACTATTGTAACGTTACGGATGCAAAGGTACAAAGAATAGGGGAGAGCAAATATAACTCTATCACACTTTCTTTTAGTGGTTGATTATCAGTGATTTAAGGTGATAGAAGGTAATATCATGAATAACAAAAAAAAGAGAGGCAATCACTTACCTCTCTTTAACTTATAAGAAATGTTCAAAGTACAGATACAATCCTTCCCCGAACCACATTATCAATATCATAGTTGACATTACTACCCAAATCAAGAAGTACTTATCGACCTTCTTATACTCGTAAGAATAGTATAGGTATGCGATGAACGTGCAGTTGATAATTACCAGTATCGCTACTATAATCAAAGTACAAAACATATAATCCATAATAATACTCATACGTTCTCGCTTATCCGTACTGCGATAGGGCTTATTAATACGTTATGATTTTCTCTTGCTCTTTATGAAGTGAAGTATATCCCACTTCTTCCAATATCGCGTGTGTCCACGCTTTTTGCACTCGCCATTGGGCAAATCGCCCCTAGCCACCATTCTGTTAAGGGTAGCATCAGAAATGTGAAGCTTTTCCTTAACCTCCTCAGTGCTCATCATAGGATTGAGCATATCTGGAATAATGTCACACAATCTATCCAGGTCATCGTCACTCATTCCGCAAGCGGTGACCTTCTCTCCGTTCTTCTGCTGCTCATCTGCCTTAAAGCAAGCATCACTTAATGACTTCAAAGCCGTACCGAGTATCTTATAATTCAATATCTTTCCCATATTACCTTTGTTTTTACGAAAAATTCTCAGAAATCGCCTTTATGCGCAGATTTTACGTCCTAACTTACTTCGACTGACAAACAAATCCACAAAAGAGTACAGATAGAATATTGCCGTTACTACCATGATAGTGAAGCAGGAATCTATCATATCTTTGGTGGTATACCAGCTCCATTCCACAATGTGAGCCGCATTCACACCAAAGTAATAAAAGAAGGGTATTCTATATCTCCAACATAGGTAGAAGAATCGGCTTGCTAATATCAAAACCATCGGCAAGATGTACACCATAAAGTAGATAAATAAATAGCAGGGAAAATTCTCATTGTTTGTTATGAACATTTCCCTTGGATGCTGCGAGAAATCCCACATTCCGTATGCGTGTAAGCACATAATAATTATTGGAACGTATTTGCAGAACCATCTGAAGAACTTCAATATCCTTCTGCTGTATCGATTACCATACTTCATGAGCATCCCCATCAGCTCCGTCACATCAATGTCTTTTATCAACCGTTGGACGTTACCTTGCTTCATGAGCATCCTCATCAGCTCCGTCACATCAATGTCCTTTATCAACCGTTGGACTTCGGCTTCTTGTTCTTGTGTCATTAATAAACCTCCTTTTGTCTATAGCTAATTGTTCATAATTCATTGATTTAAATTAAATGATGTTGCAAAGATACACTCTTTTGCACAAAATCGGTGAAAATGAGAATATTTTTGTGTTAAACTTTGCGAAAAGTAACAATCTGAAAGTTTTGTTACCAAATTCTTGTTACCATTTTATCATTTTTTGGTAACAGAAACAAGGCGGCTACAATGTTGTAAACCGCCTTGTCTTTTAGAATACATAAGTAAGCCATCTATAACGCTTCCTGCCCTCAAGATACGTGAGGTTCTCCTGATTGGCATAAGCCTCCCTCTCAAACGATATTGCACGATAAGCCTTATGACTGTCTCTGAGGATGATAAGCCTGATGAGCCATTCGATGAGATACCACAAGTAGAAAAATACGTAGAGCATTTCCTTCATTTGCTCGGTATGTATCATTTCGTGATTGAAGGTTACGTCACTAATCTTCTTGTCTCTTCGTGTGAAGAGAACCCCGAAGAGGTTCACGTAACTGAAACCTCTAGGGGGAATAATTTTATTCTTGATAATCTTCATATCTTCATCTTTTAAATAATTGATATTAATAAATACGTGAGGAACACATCTGCGAACCCTGCTATCTCCAGCCAATACCAAGGATGAAATTTTACTTCCTTACTGATATACCAGATACCGTTTGCCACCTTGAAGAAATCAATGGCAACAATGTAGATGGTGTATAGGAGAGCTATCACGAACGTTATCCACCAGCATACCGACAAGCACCAGCCTACACAACCTGCCGCAGCAACGATAGCCGCTGTCTTATGCACGGAATAGGCATCACGGTCGCAGTAGTTCGGGGCAAAGCCTACAAAACACAAGCCTGCACAGCCGAGGAAGGCAAGGAACTGAATGCCCCTGCCTGTATCGAGTAGACAGACAAGCATCATGAAAGCCACCGCAACCATGATCAGCGAGAAGAGCCAGCCCATATTGCGAGGCTGCTTGAAGGGAGCGATTTCGCTGCCCGTAGTAGGCTGCAACTGATAGTAGGTATCGCTCACCATATTAGGGATGCCGAAGCGCAAAGCCATCAGGAGCAAATATCCTCCGAGAAGGAGGAACGAGATAAATGCAAGATACCACATAAGCCTACACCTCCATCTTCAGTTTATTAGGATAGCCTGACTTATAATCATAGGTCAGGACACCCTCAATGTTATCCAACTCGCTAACAGCCTTCTTGTGCGCTGCCGTCACATTGAAGCACTCCAGGGCATACATTTCGAGGGCTGAGAGCAGTTGTATAGCCTTGTCGCAGTCTACCTCAAGCTGATAGCTGCCCAGCCATAGTGTAGTCTTCTGCTGCCCCATGCTCTTGGCAATGGTGGTAGAGTTCATCAGTCCTACTCTGGTAGCCTTGTCGAGCCACACCTCCATGCCGTTCAACTCAAAGGCATTTACGGCTACAGAAGAGTCGTAGACCGTAATCTCAGCAAGCATCGATGTCTTGGCTGCGGAGAGCACGGCTGCGGCATCATGAGGAGCGGTAGATGGGATAGGAAGCCAATACACATCGTAGGCATACTGCGTCTTCTCACGGGTTTCATACTCCATCGTTCCGTCTTCGTCCATGGCTACGGGCACCTGCTCCGCGGTCTTCACCTGCTCCTCATTGAGTGCAATCATCACTCTGCCGCTACCGCATACAAGCACCTGTGCCTGCTGGGTGTCAAAAATCTGTCTTGTCTTTTCCATCATTCTATTTTTTTAATTAATAATTATACATTAAATGCCCAGCTGCTTGCAGATCAGACTGCATGCTTCCTGGTTGCTGGTATGGAACTGCTCGAAATAATAGGATGTTCCTTCGGAGCAGATGCGGGTATGCACTGGAAGCGATACTGCTCCGCTATCCACCAGCTTGAAGAACTCCTTGATTTCAAAACTGCCGTTGTTGGTCACATAGAGGCGTTTGCTGCCGTCATCATTGACTACGACAAACTGGAAACGCACGAAATATTCGCTGTCCTTGTTATTATTGCGCAACACATAGTCGGTGATATAAACCTCCTTTCCCTCTACCTTGTTGAGCTTTATGAGTTCTCCTACCATTGGCTTGACCGCCATTCCTTTCTGGTTTTTCATTCGTAAAGAATTTAATCTGTCATTAATCAAATATATTAATCTTCTACTGTCAGTCTTCACGAGCATTCCGTGATAGCCGGCATAATGCTTCTGCCCACGGATAGCTCCACGTATAGCCCTGCGCCTTATTTCTGCCCTCACATTAACGAACGAGCCTCTGAAATGCTGCTTGCAGAACATGAAACCATCGGCTATCTTCACTATCTGATAATCGTTCTTCATGTGCATGCCATATCTACCTTCCAGATAGCTCATCTCCCAATGCACTGCCCTGATTACCTTTTCCCTGTCATCATCCATGATGATGCGGTTGTCGCCAAAGGCTCCATAGAACTGAGGACGGAATATGCGGTTTATCTCATAGTCCATTTCCGTGAGCGTGAGCATGGCGAAAAGCTGGGATAGCGTCCCGCCGATGACGAGTGTTTCCGTCTGAAGAAGGATGTCGCAGAGCAGGCTGCGGGTATAAGGACACACTATCGTATCGAACAATATGCCCAGCACCACCTTGGAGTGCAATGACTCGTAGAAATGACGGATGTCTGTAAGTCCGGCACTTGCCTGGGGGTGATACTGCACGTAGGTACGTATGCGGTTCACCATGCAATAGGTCTTGTCATTGCTCCACAGGCTTCTGCCCTTAATGCCGGAATAGCACCAGGGCGAGAGCTTGTTGGTAAGTTTCGGTGACAGGACAATGAGCAGGATATTCTGCACGCATCGGTCGTATACGGTATAAATGTCTGCGTTGCGGTCCTTGTCGCCCTTACCCCGCTTAGTAATGATCCTGCGGTTGGTAGGCTGGCAATGATACGTCTCCTCGGTCAGCTCACGTATTATGCGGGCGATGATATTCTCCTTGTTTCGGATAGCATCACGCACCTCCGGCGAGTCGCTTGCCCTAGACAGGCATCTTTCTACTCCCATCCTCACGATGATAGGGTTGGTAATGAAACGTTTCAGATTCTGAAGTTTTCTTTTTCTGCTGGCTGTATCCAATTCCTGAAGGACAGCCTCCTTTTCGGCTTCTGTTCCCTCATGGGTAGCTTTCAGCGGATAGCCGCCCATCACGTGGGCGCACGGGTCGGCAATATCGTCCGTCCAGAACGGCAGACTGCTGACTTCATCCGCTCCATGCCCACCGGTGGCGGCATGGTCTTGCGCTATGTTTAGTCTTGTTGACCGCGCTGCAGGGTGTTTCATGTTTGCGGTTTCTACCTGTTTGACAGCAAAAGCCCCGGCGTAATTGTCATTGCTATTGCTAACAGCGTTGTTGCAATTAGCGGTACGAGCGGACGCATTAGCGTTATTCGCATTGCACCCGACAACAAGGGCCTTCTCCCTGCCTGCGCTCTTGTCTTCGCCCGAAGTGCATGGTTCGGATGCCGGGTTGGTATCCTCCACATGAGAAGGCGTGCCATGCACTTCCTGGCTAGACTCACCCACCGAACAGCCGTACATCATCCCATTTTCTGATGATGGCTGCTTCGCTGAATCGTTATTTTTCTGTCCGATGAGATTTTTCATTATTTTTTAACTATTTTATTACTTCGTTATCTGAAATTATTTCCTCCCACCCATGAAAATGAGGGCGCGCCAGGCGGAGCGGCTAAAAGCCGCCGCTCCGCAGCTATATGGCTTGCTTGAGGCTATTTGGTCTAAAAGCCGACAGCTTTTTGTTATTGCTGCCTTATTGCTGCTTGAGTTTGAGCTGAGGGACAGCAAAAGCCCCGGCGTAATCGTCATGGCTACCGCCAACAGCGAAGTTGCAAAAAGCGGAACGAGCGGACGCATCAGCGCAAATCGCATCGCACCCGACAACAAGGGCCTTGACACCCTCCTTGCCAACATCTGGCAAGCCGTTGCTACCATAGCCCCACATGTAATTGCCGTTCCAGGTGAAGCAGCATTCATGGGTATGAGGATTACCACTGAATCCGGTAAAACAGAAGAGAGAATGAGAATAGTCTGCCTTGCTTATCCAGTTCTGATTGCCGCTTACGGTAACAACATCTGAGAGTCCCTTCAGGATATTGAAGTCCTTGGCACTGCCTACGTCGCCATAGGCAGTATCATTGGTGAGAGGCTGCATATCCTGCCACTTGCTGGCGCAGTAAAAACGGTTATAATAGCCGCTGGAGGTTCTACCCGTGAGATAATGCGCTCCGCTCAACTGACGGAACAGACCATCCATCGGAATACTCAATCCACGATAGATAGAGTGGGAGAACTTGTAGATGATATATCCACCTGCAAGACTCGTAGAACCGGTATAGCAACTGTCTGCACAATTCATCTTGACATAGCAGTTGACCACGGCTGTCATCACACCGTCACCGATACCCTGGCAGTTAGGCACATCACGTACGATATAATATCGCTTGTTAGCTGTCATGCCGTTACCGTTGGTAGGATTGACGCTACCATCAGAAGAGCAGACCATATTACCACTGGCATCCTCATAGAAAATATTGGATGAAGAGCCAATCTTAGACTGCAATCCTGCCTTCGTAATCTTGTCGAGCACGGACAGCGCCTCGCCGTTCTGTGTGAAACCGTAATGCTGGGAGCCTACCAGCTGGTCTACATTATACTGCGCACTGCCACTTGCACCGTTCTTCACACTCTGTGACATCAAACCGGCAAAGCCTACAACCGTCTTGTCACTCTTGAACATCTTAATACCACTGTTGGCTGCTATCTTCGCACTATTCCATGTAGAATCATCTACGGTTTCCTGTTGAGTGCATCCCACTCCCATGCAGTAGAGGTCAGTAGTGTTCAGCGTGCCACACTCGGCATACATCAGTACCAGCAACAGCTCGTAGAACTCATAATAACAACCCATGTAAGGATAGTTGGTGTTGGCATCTGCATTCTTGTTCTGTGCGTTGTGAATAGACTGCAAAGCACTGACATACTGGGTAGGATAACCCGCTCCGCTCGCCTTGAACACTTCCTTTAGCAATCCACCCGGAGCGCTGTAAGAGCCTACGCCCGCATCACCGATGACGCAGTGAGCCTGAGAACGCTCATCACTAGCCAGCTTGCAGTTGACCGTATAGAATGGAGAGATGGCAAACGGACCGAGCAGCTTGGAAGCATGGTTCTGCCAGTAGCATGGGATAACACCCACGCCGATGCAGCTCATCTCGTTACTGTCTACCGTCTCGTTACCTTTCAGCAGGTAGAGCGGAATATCGCTATATACCATGATGTCGCCTTCCGTACCGTCAACCGCCATGTCCTCGCCATTCGTGGCAAGCGTAATGCGACCATTGGCACATTCATGCTGCAACACGGCTTCATTATCTACCCGCTTCACGGTTCCCAACTTGATATGTGAACCGATTTCACGTATCAGCTGTCGACCACCATAGATGTAATCACTCGCAGGAGCCGGGTCTGCATCGCCCGATATGCGGGCAAATCCGCAGAACGGGTTCTGTGTCTGGAACGCATCCATCAGCGCCTTGAACTGCGTGATGCTGTCATTGACCGAAGTCTTGTCGAGCCACACCTTCCATCCCTCTGCCGAAGCAGAAGGCTGGGTGGCGTTGTTATCTACCAAGGAGAGGAAGATACCATCCTGAGTATGCACGATGTCATTAGTCTCATAGGTAGCTCCCTGCTGCCAGTTACCCTTGTCAGAAACGAAGGCATTACCTAAAAGAATTTCTTGCTGTTCTGCCATATTATTATTACTTTTTAAAGATTGATAATTAAATTCTGAATACTAACTTGTTGCCCTTCTTCACTACTCGCTCGCTCACGTTGCTGCCGTAGTCAACGATATAGAGCTTGTTGCCAACATGCTTGAAGGTAGGATACATGGCTCCACCTCTTGCCACGATACCCGTATCTTCGTAGGCGTGGGTCTTGATATTCCATTGCCACCAGTTGCCGTTATCACCCATCTTTACCGGATGCTCATTCAGCTCCTGGGCAATGGCGGTCTGCGTCTGCGAGTTGGTGATGGCAGCGGAGGTATCCTGCTGTCGCTTGGTTTCTGCCGTCTTGCGTGCCGTCTCGTTATTATTGCGGATGATTTCGTTGGTGTTTCGGGTGCTTTCGGCATCCTGACGGGCAGTTTCATTACTCTTGCGGGTAGTCTCGTTGGCGTTTCGGGTAATCTCTGCCGATACACGGGTGCTTTCCTGAGTCTTGCGGGTAGTCTCGTTCGAGTTTCGGGTGTTTTCTGCCGATACACGAGTATTCTCAGCCTTCACTCTTGCCGCCTCATTGCTGCTGCGGGTGTTTTCAGCCTTCACTCGGTCGGCTTCTCCCTGAATCACCTTGTTATAGGCTTCAACAAGTGCTGTAAGGTCAGGATTCATGTCGGTATATGCCACCGCCTGCGTCCACGTCTTACCGTCATCATAGCTTACCTCTATACCCATCGTGCCGCCACGGAACTGAGGAGTCTTACCCTTGGCAACCACTCCCAGGTCCTTACCGTCAATCTCCCAGTTGCCGTTGGCATTGATGCTAGGCTTAATGCCATTAACGAGATAAGCCTTTATAAACTCAGCAGGAATCTTGACCTGCAAGCCGCTAGCTGTGTAGACCCAGAAGAAGTCGGTACTCACCACTAGGCGTGAAGCGGTACTGAGCTGGCTGGCTATGTCGTTGATTTTTGTTTCTGTTGCCATAATTATTCATTTTTAGAATTACCCAATAGAGCAATAAGAGCATCGCAAGCGGCAGGAGCAAGGAAAGTCTCCGCTACAGCACGGAGAATTTTCACTTCCTCCTCGCTAAACTCTATCTCTCCACGATGCTCATATATTCTGTGTGCAAGGACTGAACACGCCAGTCCTGAACCTTTCTCGTATATGAGGTTAGCGATAAGCTCACGCATATCCACTACTGCGCTCCTAGACTTAGCAAGGTCGGCATAAACTTCAATTCTTTCCAAATTAATTTTCATATCGCATTTCTTTAAATTATTATCCGTTACTGTATGTTCCGTACCACATTGAGTTTATGTAAACAAAGATATTAAACTGTCCCTGCTTACCGGAATAGAACCCCCCACTGTCCTTAACCGTATTCTGAATAACGAGCCTCTTGCCAGGGTGATAGAATGTAATATTTCCTGTACTTCCCTGTATCACGATGACAACCTGTCCTTCGTGAGGATTATTAGGTAAATAGAAACGACGTCCGCTAGAGTTAGTAAGGTAAGCTACTGTGCCTCTATTTTTCTGAAAGAGATAGTCTGTACTGCCTATATCTAAATCTCCTGCGACCGCACTTAAAGCAAGACCACCTAAGACATTGTTGCCTAAGCTCGCAACACCTACACCTTTCGGTACATCGACGATGAGCGCAGCACCGTAATATTTATCTATATTATTCAATATCATGCTGTCTGGTGAATACTTGCGAACATACAAGGACGGAGAAGAAACACTTATCGTGCTTAACGCCTTCTTGTCGTACATCTGTATTGTACTGCCGCTAGGGTCATCAGCAGCAAAGACACCCGCACCAAAATAACTCGACTTATAACCAGTAAAAATACCTTCACTAGATAGGATAGCCCCCTTAAAGGTCTTATTACCTACATCTGCGACACCTACGCCTAACCTTTCTTGAGAGATTTCCACACCTCCGATGATTCCAGAAGTCGATTTAAGACTTCCGTTCTTGTCGACCGAGAACGGTGCAGAAGAAGCAGTAGAACCGCCTAACCACAATGCCGCCCCGTCCGAACCAGGAATGCGATAGGAAGCAAATATCTTACCGTTCTCTACGAGATTGAACTGCTGACCTTGCGTAAAATTCAGTACGGCATTTTTAGCAAGGATGAGCGGAGCATAGATAGGTCCTGTATCAGATAGCTGCGTCCAGTATTTACTGCCGCCCGAACTTGTTGGAGAGTTGATTGAAGAGGAAGTATGGGTCAACGCACACATATATTGCCTCCATCCGTCATTGGCACTAGCATCCTCCACATATACAAGGTCGATGTATTTCTCCTGCTTGTTGGTCAGCGCAGACTCGTTGAGATATTCAACACCGCTCTTCCATATTGATGGTCGTATAATACAACCAATCGCACCCATCACACCTGCCTCTGCGAAATTACCGATGATGACTGGAGTGGAACTTGTAAAATCCCCATTCGAGAGCGTTGTCTTCACGTAAGACCACAAATAAGGCTTGGAAGACGTAGGGTTTACCATGTCGGTAGTCCAATCGCTTGATGATGTTGTGATTCCCTCAGACAGCGAAGAGATGAGATAGTAGGTCTGTATAGAGGATATACCTACACCAGGTGCTCCTGATTCTCCAGGCGCTCCAGGTGCTCCATCTGTACCGTTTTTCGCCTTATAACCTTCGCACGAAACCACATCGTCCGTAGTACCATCAGTATAGGTCGTTCTGATTACCTTCCACAACCAAGGGTACGAGTCATTAAAATCTGTCGGCATAGACGTACTTCCGTAGTTCCATATCTTCCAAGCTTCAGGCGCAGGAGATAAAGAACTAGTAGTATAGAACTTCGTTTCCTGCTTAGAGATACTTTTAGGGAAGCGGTTAAAGAGCTTCGGTGTGGAGAATGTTCCATTACTGCCCACAACACCCTTCTTGTATGCTACATACACGTATTGTTCATCCACCGTAGGAGGCATCGGGTCATCCTGCCAACCGTTTGTCAGACTACCATTTTGTCTTCTTGGTGTTGGAATCGAAGACGCAGAACTTGATGAAGAACGATAGTAGATATACTCATATCCGTCACCATCTGCACCAGTCACGTTAGGAACGACCTTTACCGTTACATAGTCGGAATAGCTTGAGCCATCGCTCAGTCTTCCCGCAACCCTAAAGACGATGGTCTGCGCTGTAGTGCCGAGATTAGCACCTTCTGCGCAGGAGATAGTAGCCACATTACCGCTCATCGAACAACTGACATTACTGAGGGTAGAGCTATCCATAGTCACGGAAGTGAGAGTGCATGAAAGACCATCTACGAGTAGCTGGAAATGAATGCTCTCTTCAAATCTAACCAATGCCATGCCCTTACTGTCTGTCGGAATCGTGACAATATCATCGTCTGACTTCGCCTTAGGGGCATGCTTTCCGAAATGGGCATATTCCGCAGGCTCAGAGAATGCTCCCCAATGACCGTTGGTTGATACTCGCTTGCTTACCCATTCATACTGGTTCACTGCATCCACGCCCGTAGGGTCATCCGTCCATCCATAAGGGATATACTCCTGGTCTGTGCGTTGGTAATCGGGGTCTGTAGCATAGCCGCTAGGAGTAGGGTTAGAAGGAGCTGTGTTTTGCAACTTAAAGATATACTCAATACCCTTACCATCCTTACCGTACGCAAGCACTGGAACAGATTCCTTGTCGAGCATGTTATTATTACTGTCATAGAGAGCGAAAGTAACAATCTTGTCTGATGCTGA
>OIYX01000668.1_pt1 | contig 11540 bp, 8 predicted proteins | sample 1588431 | NCBI WGS metagenome assembly OIYX01 (sample SAMN03283241) | human gut metagenome | biome: human-associated habitat; material: feces | host: Homo sapiens | place: Peru | collected 2012
AGTAAATCTTCGTAGAGATATTGAAAAGATTCTGGAAAATGCAGTGTATCTTCATCTCAAGAAATATGGTTACAAAGTCTTTGTCGGACAGCTGCAAAACGCGGAAATAGATTTTGTCGCTGAGAGAGACGGGCAGCGGGCTTATATTCAAGTCTGCTACCTGCTGCAAAGCGATGAAACCATTGAACGCGAGTTCGGCAATTTACTCAAGATCAAGGATAATTTCCAGAAGATAGTAGTCTGCATGGACGACATAGCCACACACGGCGTGTACGACGGAATTAAATGTATCCATATCAAAGATTTCTTAAAATCCCCCGCTGATATTTAAATCCAGATAGCGGGTGAGGATTTCATCAAACCGTCCAACGAAGCGGACCGCCTAAAGTTAAATCGCTGAGAGGAGGGGATGAAGAAAAAGATGGGATGCAAGGCGCTCGGCGAAGCCAAATACCGTAGCAACCTTTCGGTTGTGAGGATTTTGGCAAGCCGAGCAACGCGGCAGACCGCTTTTTCTTCGCCCCCGTTATTTCAGACCTCTGGCTTTTAATAGCCACTGCGGATCAGGCGCGGCGCCGCGGAAGCGCTCGTAGAGCACCATCGGTTGCTCGCTGCCGCCGGCTTCAAGGATGTTGTGCTTGAAGGAGGCTGCGGTTGCCGGGTCGAAAATGCCGCGTTCGCGGAAAAGCTCGAAGGCGTCTTTGTCGAGAACCTCCGCCCAGAGGTAACTGTAGTAGCCGGCACTGTAGCCGCTGTTGAAAATGTGGTTGAAGTAGGATGTGCGGTAGCGCGGGATGATTTCGTCGATAAGACCCATCTGTGCGCGTGCTTGGGCTTCAAACTTCTCAATGTCGATGAGTTTGCCGTCCCCGTCCGGACAGTCGGTCTCAGATGCGAGCGGAGAGCCGGCCGGGACGCTGACAGAGGCAAGCTCGTGCCATTTCATATCCAGAATCGATGCGGCCGCAAGCTCCGTGGTCATAAATCCCTGGTTGAAAGTTCCTGCTGCTACAATTTTCTTTACAAGAGACTCAGGAATCACCTCACCGCTCTCGTAATGGAAGGCGTAGGTGGAGAGAACCTCAGGCTGGAACGCCCAGTTTTCGTTAATCTGAGACGGAAGTTCCACAAAGTCGCGTGCGACGGATGTGCCGCTGACGCCCTTATAGTGGCATTTTGTGAGAAGACCATGGAGCGCGTGACCGAATTCGTGGAACATCGTTCCCACCTCGTCTATGCTCAGCAGCGACGGTTTGTCGGCTGTCGGTTTGGTGAAATTGCCCACATTCACGATAATCGGACGGATTTCTGTCCCGTCTGCCGCAACCCACTGATTGCGGATGTTGTTCATCCACGCTCCTCCGCGTTTTGTTCCGCGAGGATAGTAGTCGGTGGTGAGTATTCCCAAAAGACTTCCGTCTGTAGCGTCAGAAACACGGAATACTTCCACGTCCGGGTGATATTTCGGAGCGCCTTCAACAGGCTCGATGCTGATGCCGTAGAGCTTGGAGGCTGTCGCGAATACACCCGCACGGACATTCTCCATCTTGAAATATGGACGTGTCTGAGCCTCGTCGAGGTCGTATTTGTCTTTACGCACACGCTCTGAATAATAAGCCCAGTCCCAAGGCTGCACGCGGCTCCCCTCAGGAAGCAGCCCGTCGGCGATGTCTTTATCCATAGCCGCCTGCAATCAACAAGTTCCTCACGGGCTTTCGCAACCGCAGGAGTTATGATTGTCTCAAGGAAACTGTCCACTGCCTCGGGAGTTCCCGCCATTTTGTCAGAAAGGATGAATGCGGCAGGTGTGTCATAACCCAGAAGACGGGCCTTTTCCTGACGGAGACTGAGGATTTTCATAATGATTTCCCTATTGTCGGTCGCTCCACCATTTGCGCCACGAGTAGAGTAGGCACGGAACATCTTTTCACGGAGTTCACGATTGGAGCAACTTCCCATAGTCGCGGCATATTGAGAAATGCTGATGCCGAATTCCGCAGCGAAAGCATTGTTCTCGGCAAGAAGATTGGTTCCGAAAGTCTGCTCCAGGGAGGCGAGAGATGAATTGATTTGCCTCATCCTGTCTTGCTTCAACGAGTCCAGAGCCACGCCATTTGCGACAAAGGCGCGATAGACTTTGTCAAGGAGCATCTGCTGCTCACGACTTAGAGCCGCGCCACAGTCCTCACATCCGCTTTCACGGGCAAATTCGGAGTCGGCATAGACCTTCTGCACCCTTTCGAAAAGCGAGGAGTTGAGATAGATATTGCTCGAATGCTGCGAAACCATAGGGATGACTTTTTCCACAACCCTCTGGAGTTCAGGAGTTCCGTCGGTTTCCGAAAGATTGAAGAGCACGCCCTCCACTTTCTCCAGCAGCCCGCCCGAGAGGTCCAAAGCTGCGACGGTATTCTCAAAAGTCGGCGCCTCGGCACAATTCACGATTGCGGAAATTTCCTCATTCTGCTGACGTATTCCCTCTTCGACCGCAGGGATATAATCCCCCACCTTGATTTTCTCGAACGGCGGAATCCCGTAAGGAGTGTCCCATTCTGCGAAGAACGGATTTTCGCGGCATCCGACCAATGCCAATGCTGTTGCCATAATAACGATTGTCTTTTTCATACGATATATATTTTTTCAATTTTCATTTTTACATAATAGAATATTTTTTCACGACCTCACGCATTCCGGCAATTATTTCAAGGCAACGCTTCCGGGAAATACGAATTTCCGTACCAACTGCAATCATATCCTCTTCCGCCGGATTTCCAATCCCGTTCACAGAAGTAGCGTGTTCACCGTTATAGCCTGACTCACAGCGCGTCAGGTCATAAGCCGGCGCGAGTTTCCAACGACCCTCACGACAAATATAAGCAAAGTTCTTGGCGTGATCGTCCTTATTCTGAAAAAAAACATTGAAAACCATACGTCGGAACATCTCTTCCACTTGAGCGGAGTCCTGAGTCAGATAACCGGTAAGGTGAAGCAGATTCGTATAGTCAAGTTTCGGAAAATGAATGGATTCATTCAACAGTGCACCAGCGGTCGCAATGTGGAGACGTTCACCATTCTCTATATCGAAACGACGGGATGCGAAATAACGCCCGTCAATCAACTTGAAATCCGGAACGTCTATCCCCGCTTGCCGCGCAGCCTGATTGTAGAGAAACTCCATTTGCCCCATATCCTCGGGATCGGAGATATTCCTGAATTTCACAAGCCATTCACCTTCATCATCCTTCATAAGACATTTAGGACGACATCCGCCAGAATTTCCGCTATTGAAATACAGCAGTTCGGCATCCGCATCGGATTTCTCTGAGAGGAGCTCGAGGGCCATTCTCTGAAGTTCATCAAGCTGCGGAAGCGATTTGTCCTCTCCTATGAACGACTCCGGGACATAGCATAGCGCTCCCATCCCCGAATTACCGACTATACTGAGATACTGTACGGGAGAGAGTTTCAATGAATCTATACCCTTGCGTTTCAATATCTTATGTATAAGATAGCGTCCATAACCATCGGGAATGCTGTCGTCGAAAATACCGAAATTCCCTGCAAACGGAGTCTGTTCCGCAATGAAAAGTTCGTCACGCAGGGGAAGATAAACCGGAGATATGGAAAAGCCATCGCGAAGCCAAGCGCTGTCATACTGAAAGACACAGCAATCACCAGAGGGATTCATCGAAAGACGTCCTACAAGTCTGTCGTGGTAAAGGACATCAAGTTTGTCTGTAATTTTCATTTTGTTGTGCCTCTTTTTCTGTTGCGGTTGTTTTTTATCTCTTCCAATTCGGACATTGTGGAATATTTGGGTTCCGCGGTCACTTCCTTCAAGTTCTGAAGATAACCGAGAGCCTTGCAGAGAGCCGCGTATGACTCCAAAGATATCTTATGCTCCGTCTCAAAGCGGGCGATTGTCGGAACGGGAACTCCGGATTGTTCCGACACCGCCTTCCGGGAAAGACCTTTTTCCAAACGACGCGTCCTGAATGAATCAGCAATGAAAGACATCGCCGAATCAATAGGCTCAGAATATAAAGTATAAATCATAATATAATATCTCTTATTGCCAATTTCTCACTTTAACACACATTATCATATCTCTTATACGCAAAGATAGAAAATGGCGGGGAATAAAACAAATCGGACCGGAACCTTGCGTAAGGTCCGGTCCGAAAATATGTTTGGGCGTGGGATTACTCGACAACCACGTCGTCTTGGTCGCGGAGAATGAGCTGCACGCCGCCCTGATACATAGTGAGGATGCCGGTGACGGTGATGGTTTTGCTGCCCTTGAGGACCTCCGGTGCGATTTGCAGGTCAGCGAATTTTGAATAGCCGCTCGTGCGAATCTGAACAGTTCCGCCGGCTCCGGTGAAGTACTGGCTCACGGAGTAGGCGTTGGCGTTGCCCTGGAGCTGGCTCTTGATTTCAGGCTTGCTGAGTTCGCCGTAATTGTCAGCGCCGCCGCCCACATGAGCCTTGTCCCAAATGCCGGAGTTGAGATATTCGAGGAACTTGCTCTTGGACATCGCCCAAGTTGTCACACCCCAGTTGCCGGGCGCGCCCGCCTTGTCGGCGTTGTCCTTGGTGAGGAATATGCGGTTCTCAGACTTGTCGTTTGCCTCGTTTCCGTTAAGATAGACAAGCGTGAATGCCTCATCTGCATACTTAAGTCCAGAGATTGTGACAAGTGCTCCTACAGCGTCAGATGTGGCCTGACAGTCATTCTTGCCAGGAAGGGCTGAAATCTTCCTGGGAGCGATTGGCTGAAGGTCATTGACATCGCAGCGGAACACGTGCCGGTCAATTATGTACTGGTCCTCGATGTACGAAGTAGAGTACTTGATCTGCTGAGGATCCTTGAGGCCGAGCTGAACCGAGCCCTGTCCGCCATAACTTCCGCTCTTGTAGCCATATTCCCCTACAGAAAGACCGTCAAGAGAGATGTAGACCATCTGACCGACCTTGTAGTCGTTGTGAAGACTGGTGCGTCCTACCTTGATTTCTATTCCAGGACCGTTGGCATCGTCCTGAATGTAGAAAGACTTGTAGAAGTTGCCGGAACGGTCGGAAGTGGTGATGCGTCCCTTAATCCAGAGATCCTCGGAAACCTCCCAGCACCAGGTTTTTAACTGTTCGGAAGCTCCGGCCTCGGATGCCTTGGAGATAAATCTCTGCGAAAGTTCCTTTATCGTAAGAACGGTACCGGTGACACTTTCCTCCGGATCAAACGGAGTATAAGCCTCCGGATTATCATATTTTCCGGTGAAGACCGGCTGAAATTCCTCGCAGGAGGTAAGGAGAGCGGCCGCTGCCGCGAATGCAATAATTATCCTTTTCATAATGTTTCCTCCTTAGAATCTGAAATAAAGGTTCAACATATAGTTCACTCCCTGCATATAGAAATACTTGGAGTCGAACTTATAGTAGTTCTTGTAGTCCGCGCTCTTTATAAGACGTGTCTGCTCATAACCGCCGGTCCTTATATCCCTGTTGTTCAGGAGGTTCTTTGCCTCAAGAGAGAAACCGAAGTTGTAGGTTCTGCGGATATACCATGACTTTCCGACGCTGAGGTTCATCACCACTGCCGGCTTGAACTTCTCCTGCGCTGTCATATAGTTGATTTCACCCGGGGTGAGTCCTGCGTCAGTGTACTCGGAGTTGAGAATCCAGCTCTTGGCGTGCTCTGCGACCATATCGTCGTAGAGTTTGTTGTCAGGACCGGCTGCCGCCTTGATTGTCCTGTAGAGCGGGTTCATATCGAGATAGGAGTTAGCATAGACATTGGCTCCGAGAGTGAAGAACCAGTATGAACGGGTCCTGTAGTTGAGAGCGAGGTTTGCAGCGAGCTGCGGTGTCGAAGGAACGTGGTGTTTCTGAATCTTCTCTACCACATAGTTGCCGTCCTCGTCAACTTCGAAACAATCATTAGGGATGATTGTGGAGTTCGCAGGAATCTCGGCATCTGCCCTAAGCTTATAGACAGGGCTGCTTGCCCAGTAGGTTATAGGCTTGCCGTAGGAATCTGCCACGATTTCAGAGCTGTTGTCCACTGTCTGATACATTGTCGGAGTGGAGGTGTAGATGTACTGGCCCCAGCTCAGAGCACCCTGAAGGTTGAGTCCGGTCACTCCCAACGGAAGTTTGAATCCGAGTTCAAGTCCGAGATGACGCTGGTCGATGCCTGTCATCGCAAAGTTGGTGAAGGAGTGCTGTGAGTCGTCGTAGAAAGACTTCATCACTGACTGGTCCATAATCTGAGTCACAAATCCGGTAAGACGAAGGTCGTAGCCGTTGTTGCTCAACTGGTAGTTGATGTCGGCAGAGACGGTCTTGGTGGTGGTGAGATTAGGAATCAGCGAGTTACGTGTTCTCGGTGAAAGGAAGGACTGGTTGAAAGTCGGAGCATCGTTGAAGAAGCCGACATTTGCGAAGAAACGGTGTCCTCCGGTGAGAACATACTCGGCGTGAGCCTTCACGGAATAGGTGAGGAAGGTGGAAACCCTTGACTTGCCCTTCGATGTGATGACCTCTTCGGTAATCGGGTCGTAGGTGGTGAGTTTCAACGGGTTACCATTAATGTCCTTGACGATGATTTCGTTGAACTCATTGCGGATTGCATTTGACCCGCCATCCCAAGCCGTAGGGAGCGACTGCTCTGTGTCGAGACCTGCAAAAAGGCCCTTGCGCACCAGACCCTCTCTCCAGAATGAGGAGAATCCGAGTTTCGCACCGACATTTGCCTTGAAGTTTCCGAGGTCGAAACGTCCGTCAGCCCAGAGATTGCCGTTGCGCACCTGTGCGTAGTAGTCGTAGCCGTATCTTCCACCCTTTCCGATCTGTTTTGCCTCGCCGTTTGCAATCCACCAGTCGAGATCGTTCTGAATCATCGCTTCAGAGAATGCAAAATCGCGCTCCGCGAAGTTGTCGGTGTTGAGATAGTACTCGCCGCCGAGAAGGTCCTTGATTTTCTTGTAGTACTCGGAACGGTTGATTTTCGCGTTGAGACCTCCGTTGAGAGTGAACCAACTGTTGGCGCTCCATTTCACATTTGCAGCCAAGTTGAAGTCGTGCTGGTCGACGCGGCGCTCTTCCTGGACATACTTTGAACGGCCGTTGGCGGCGTTGTAGTTGATGTTGTAGAGACGGTCCCAGTCGAGGTGCTGAGTGTTCACATCAGTGCGCCAAGCCTCTCGGGCAAACTCATATTTGTCCATATTGTAGCGACCCCAGTTGCTGTCTTCCATATAGAAGTAGCTCGGGAGGTTGCGGTAGTAGTCCGGACGCGGATCTGCGGAGTCGTACCAGTCAAGGGCAGAATATCCGTTCTTTCCGGTCCTGTAGAGGAGAGTCACGCCGGCCTCAAGGTTCTCAAGAGGATTAGCGGTGTATTTGAGGATGAATACAGGCTCGTGGGTGCTGCGTACACGGGAGTTACGAACCTTACCGTTCTGATAACCCCAGTTGGAGTTGTACATATTGTAGCTGAACTCGCCGTTTTTCTTCATCATATCATAAACTTCCTGTGTAGAAGCGTTCTGTGCACCTCTCGAACCCGGAGTTGCGAATGCCATGAATGCAAGACGGTGTTCATCGTTGAATTTCTTCTCAGCACCGAAGTAGTAGGCGAATGAACGGTAGTAGACACCCTTCACCCAGTCGTTACCTCCAAGGCGGGCGGAAACATTGGCAGCAAATGACCATCCGTTGTCGAGCTCTCCGGAAGCGTAGTTCGCCATAAGACGAAGACGGTAGAGAGCCGAGTTGCTCAAGAGGCTGAAACGCCAGCCCGGACGCACCGATGCAGGATTTGCGAGAATGTTGGTGACACCGTTGTAACCACCGAGGCTGTAGTCGGAAGTCTCTGTTCCGATGGTGCTCTCCTTTGCCCTCATAGCCTCGTTGAGTCCGCTCCAGAGTGAGAAAGGCGAATAACCTGTCACAGCATCGTTCATCCTCACACCGGCGAGAAGCACATCCTGTGTTTCATTGGCATATCCCCTGTTCTTGAAACGTACGTCGCTGAATCCATATCCCACGATTTTGTTGTAGGGGTCGTTGGCGCCGAAAAGGATTGCGGGAGCATCGGTATATCCCGAATCTTCCATATCGAATTCGGCGAAATTGGAATCATCGACTTCCGCAACTCTCTGTTCTGCAACGAGTGAGACAAAAATAAGGTCTTTCACATATCCCTCTACAGTGAGGTTGATGCGTGAAGAAATGAACCCTTCTGCGGAAACGGTCATCAGATAGTTTCCGTCTTCGAGGCCTTCGAAAATGAATGAACCGTCTGCACGCGAGAAGTCATCGACAACGGCAACGGCATCTTTCACGATGGTGATGTGGGCATTTGTTATCGGAACACGTCCGGCGCGGTTGACAACCGTTCCCTTCACTCCGCCAAGTCCGCCTGTCTGGGCGAAAACGGAGAGCGAGCAGAGCAGCGCCGCGAATGCCGCAAGAATTTTTTTCATCATATCTTATTATTAGTTTATATCAATTTTTGCATCCCATACTTGGATGGCGATGTCGTTATTTCCCAATAACAATATAAGTAGGGTAGTGATCGCTATATCCGCCCACAAAAGCCCCGTTGGAGAAAGTCCTGAACGGATAGCCCTTATACTGTCCCTTCTGGGTTGTCATCCAAGGGCGTTTGAACACCACTCCGTAGTATTCTTTGCCGTGATTTTTCGTCACCGGCTGAATCTTGAGCCCTCCATCCGGAGCGTGCGCAAGGTTGTAGTTGACAAGTTCGAGGTCGTAGATGCTCCAGACGCCCTGATAGCAGAGAGAACCGTAGCCGGCCTTGAGCATCGAAATGTAAGGAGAGAAAAACTCGGTCGGAGTCACATTTTCGAGGCGCTCCTGTCCGTGGAGATATTTCGCCATCGAGTCGTCGGTCGGGTTGTCGTTCATATCACCCATTGCGACAATCTTGATTCCGGGGTATTTCGCCTCCATCCCGCGCGAGTGATTGTAGATGATCTCGGCACCGCGGCTGCGCAAGTTGCCGCCCTTTCCACCGACACGAGACGGAAGATGAGCAACATAGAAAGCGAAGTGTTCGCCGGCTATAAGTCCGTGAACCATAAGGATATCACGAGTCTTGAAGTAGCTGGTGTCCGTGTCGGAAAAGTCGATGTCGGAGTTGAAATCGAAAGGAATTGACTCACTGTCGAGGTAGGTGAACTGGTCAGGCTTGTAGAGCAGGGCCACGTCCACGCCACGTCGGTCCGGGCTGTCGTAGTGGACAATCTGGTAGTTCGCATCAGCAATCTCAGGCTGGCTCACGAGGTCCTCGATGACGAGGCGGTTTTCAATCTCTGAGATTCCAAGTATGGTGTGCCAGCGTTTGTTGTTGTCGGCCATCGAACGGATGACTTTCGCCATGTTGTGGAGTTTTTTCTCATACTTCGCCTGCGTCCACTTGTTCTTTCCTTCCGGAAGGAACTCGCTGTCGTTCTTGACAGGGTCGTCGTAGGTGTCAAAAAGATTCTCGAGATTGTAGAACCCGATGACGTAGTTCTGCTGAGTTTTCTGCGCCGATGCCGAAAGGGACATCAGAAGCAGGAGAGCAGCAACTATAAATGAACGTTTCATATCCTTTGTCTGTCGTTTATGTTTATTATATTAGTGTTTAATGCCTTATGTGGAAGATGCCTGTTGCTACAAAGGCCAGGTATTGACAGTTGGAGCCTTCGCCTCTATTTCCGCAGCCTTTGCGTCGCCTACCTTCGCCGGAAGATTTACGAACAGGTCGATACCAAGCTTTTCCTCGAGGGCAGCGATGGACATCATGTCGCGTTCCTCGACAGTGCGGCGAGGATCAGTTTCGTGGTCGAGCCAGATCGCGCATCCGGAGTAACCCGAAGACCGGCTGTAGCGCAGGAGAGCTTTGTAGTAGGCAGTAGGGACGGTGACGTATGGACCACTTCTGCCAGCCTGTCGCGAAGAAGTGCTTCCATTTACCACACAACCGGTTACAACGTAGAGGGTGTCTGTCGCCGAGTTCAGCGAGTTTGCCCACGAGCGTACTGTGCCCTCAAGCTTCGCCCAGATATTCTGATTGAACTGGCTGCGCTGGGGCGTCATATTAGTCGGGTAGAATGTCTGGACATTGCCGTCAAGATAGAGTCTGTCGGCAGATGGCAGCTGATGACCGCGGTCATACCCGCGTCCAAATCCGCCGTTCCAAGTGTTGGCTTGTTCCGACCGTGGAATGAGCGGGTCAAAAATGTCCCACTTGTTCGTCCTATCGCCACCCCCAATGAGTCCCTTGTTCAGCGGGTAGGCCACCAAAAGAGCCAGATGTTCCGTGCTACTCCAGTAGAAGGAGTAGTTGCGAACTCTCTTGCTTCCGGTCGTCATGGTATGCCAAGCCCAAAGCAGCCCGTCACCGGATTTGGTCTCCGGAAGTTCGAGCCAACCGCAGGATGTCGCATCGGCAGTCCCACCGTCAGGCCCGGCGCCGTCCGCAGTCTGGGTAAAGCGCACTTCCGCTGCATCGTTCTCTGTAGAGACTATGACATAGACGCTGCGTGAGGCTCCGGTCTTGTTTGCGTCGTAACTGAGTTTGATATTGCTCTTGTAGCCGGTGCCGACGCTGTGGCTGAGCTCTGCCCAGGCCTCGTCTCCACCGAAATCAAGATCAAGGCTCCATGCTCCGGATGCCCGCACGACCACAGAGACTTCGCCGGCTTCCTTGCCGGCACTCTCCGGGTTGAGTGTCAGGGAAAGTTCAGAATTTTTCTTTACTCCAATGGGGTCGCAGGATACAATCAGCACAGCAAATGCCACAAAAGCGAAAATTCTGCTGATTGACTTTGTCCAATTGACGTTCATCAAAATGTTTTCTATTATTGTGAGTTAAGGGAAGCCCGCCTTGAGAGCGGGTTTCCCTTTAACCTATAGCAATTCGTGAATATCTGTTATTTGTTTACCCAAAGGACAAACTTATCAACGACTACGAAGCCGTTTGCAGAGCCCCCTTTGCAATCAATAACAACTTTATAGTAGAAATTCTCCCCTGGAGTTGCAACAGGAGCAGTAAGCTGTCCGTTTGCATAAGTCATATCCACACCTTCTGCTCCGGCAAAATCAGCTTTTGCACTGACAAACAATTTTGCAGAATTAACATTTTCTTTAGCATAAGATGAAGCGAATATCACCACTTTATCTATCTTTTTGGCAATAACAGACTTAGTAGCAATGGAGGCCACAGATTCCTTCTCCTTTCTTCCGCACTTGATGAAAGCCCAATTCTTTTCCCAGTTATTGTTATTAAAGTTCGCTATATTAAACTCCACAGTACCTTTTTTAGCAATCCATTCTTTAGTATAACCTCCAACCTTGTTATTCTCCTTGTTGTCATCCGGGAAAGTAAGAATGATAGAATCGGCACCAGGTTCCTCAACAACAGGCTGGTCAGCAGAGAGAGCGATATCGGTAATGAGAATGTTAAAATATTTACCTCCGGAAATACCCACGAAATAACCGGTGACATCCACCTTCTTGTCTTTGAAAGA
>OIYX01000671.1_pt1 | contig 11510 bp, 13 predicted proteins | sample 1588431 | NCBI WGS metagenome assembly OIYX01 (sample SAMN03283241) | human gut metagenome | biome: human-associated habitat; material: feces | host: Homo sapiens | place: Peru | collected 2012
CGCACTTCCAGCAGCGGGAAAACTTCCGCGCCGGTACCGGTTGCCTCGCCTAGATATTCGTGCCGGTACGCGCGTTCATTCACCGCCGCCAGCCGTTCCGCCTCCGCAATAAAGGCTTCGCCCAGCCAATCAGCGGGAACGTCTCGGTATGTCGTGTGAAAGGTGATCCCCTGCGCGTCTGGCTCTGCAACAAACTGATTCGCCCAATTCGCCTTACTGATTGGCGGGTTGAAGCTGCGGAACACTTGCGGATTTGTCCCTTGCCCTCGCATGACCGATTGCAAAACATTTCGGGCGAAGTTTGCACCGTTCAGCTCTGCAAATTCTTCAAACCAACAATAACGGAAAGTGCCACGCCTGGGCTTGATAGATTTTAGCTTGCCTGCATCGTCCAGCCCTCGAAAAAGGATCTGTGCGCCGGTCGGCCTGTATTCATACATCATCGGGGAAACGGTCGCTTTCCAGAGGTGGGAAACGCCTAACATATCAATAGCCCATGCAATTTGAGAAAAAACGCTGTCGCGCATTGTCCCCGCCACTTTGCGAAACACAATAGCGTTGCTCTGGCCTGTGGGGTCGCTCTGTATGCCGTCCACGATCTCAAGTGATACGAACGAGCTTTTGCAGCTCCCGCGCCCGCCCGGCAGATTGTAGAAGCGGTGTTTCTCTGATTTGATATCCTCGTGCAGGGGCTTATAAACCGGCGCTATGAACTCCTCCACGGCCACGGGAGCCGCCGCATCGGCTTTGTTCCGTTTGCTTGCGTTGGCCGCACGCACACGCGCTTTCAAGCGTTCATAGTACATCGTGGTCAGCCTTCTCCAATGACGTTAGAACGTCGTTGAACTCCGTAAACCGCAAGCCATAATCAAGCAGCGTCCGGGCGGCTGTGATATGGTTTGTACTGGTTTCTTCGTCGTTTGCGACGATTTTCCCCAGCCGGTCGATTGCAGCAGTTAGATTCATTTGCAGCCGCCTTGTCGCCGTGTCCATAATCCCGGCTGCTTCGCGCTTATAAGCAGCCGCAAACTCCGGGTCTTTCAGATATCCGCGCAAGGTCGATATGCCAACTCCCGCAGCCGCCGCAGCCTCGGCATGTGTGCGGCTTGTAATCAACGCTTGCAGCGCTTTTTGCTTGCGTGGTGTCATTCTCTGTCATCTCCTTTCTTGTTTCATGTCGGTCAATTCTGTCCTTTACACCGCCAGAAACGCACAAAATTCGCTGATTTTCTTGCTTCGATGATGTTTTCCCAGCCAATTATGTAGCGCTCTTGAACGCTCATGCCGGTTCTGGAAAACGCTTGCTGGCCGGTGCTTTGGTAGAAGTCGAAGTAATAGAAATGTGCCAGCTTTTGCCATTGCCGCCTACGGATTCGGCGAATTGCGCGTTTTTCCTGCTGCTGCACGGTAGTCGGCCAGATACCGCGTTTTTTCGCTACTTGCTCAAGTGTCAAGCCGTCCCAATAACGAGAGTGAAGCGTTTCCGCCTCGTCGGGTGGCAGCTCAGCTATAGCTGCGGAAATTGCCTCTCGAAGCTCTCCACGCCACACCTCATCTTCGACGCGCTCGATTGGCTCCTCTGCTGCCGGGTCTGCGACCAAGTCGCCCAATTCTGCACCGTTGTCATCCTCGCCGATTGGCGTTGACAAGCTCACCGCGTTGCGCAGCGGGTCAAGCCTGCCCCGCTGCGTCCGGTAGCCAGTGGCCTCCGCAAAGGCGCTTTTTAAGCACATCAGGAACCACGGCACAAAATGCCCCATCTCCGGCCGGTAGCTCTCGCAAGCCGCACAGAGCGCCAGAAAGCCGGAATTATACAGGTCATCAAATTCTATCCGGTTGCCGTTGCCCTGCGCCGTAATTACCCGCTGCGCTTTTGCCGCAACAAGCCGTTCAACGGATTGCCACAGCTCCGCAAGCAAGTCGGCTTCTCCCGACTGGATGCGGATTGCGAGATCCTTTTGCTGCTCGTCCAACGTTTGTTCACTTGACATAGTGGCTACCCTCCTATATAATCGTTACGACGGCAGAGAGGAGCCGCTTTTTCGGTACTACACAGCGACAACGTGGCGCAGCCGGTAATTCCGCCGGGCATCGCGGGCGATGGAAAACACATTTTCCCGCCTGCTCAATAATTCGCCCACCGGTCGCCTCGTCCAGTGCAATCAGTTCCTGCGGCGTTCTTTCCGTTGAAATCAAGGTCGGGACGTGGTTAATATAGCGATAGTTCAGCAGCTCGAACGCTAGCCCAATGTCGGCAGGCGTGGGAGTTGCGCCGTCGGCGGTTTTGAACAGGTCATCGATGTACAAAATTTGCGCGTTCTTAAAGCCACTGATTAGAGAAGCCCGCTGCTCACTGTCAAGCGCTGCCGCTTTGATTTCAGCGGATTTGTCACGCCACGGCATATAGCGAACAGTATCATGTGCAAGCAGCCGCTCCCGGCAGATTGCCGTACACAGGTGCGTTTTTCCGCTGCCGGACTGGCCGCAAATGAGGAACCATCCTTCTGGCGCTGCTGCATATTTCATCGCCCCGGCCTTAATGCGCTGCTGCCATTCATCGGTAGCAATAAAAGCGTCAAACGTTTTCTCACGGATAATGTTTCGCAGCCCTGACCGCTCCATCTCCCAGACCGAACGGCGGATGCTCATGCACTCACAATCTCGTATAGTGACATTTCCGTCTTCGCAGCGGGGGTATGCAATGTAGCCCTTATTCCGGCACGTCGGACAGTCGTATCCGGTTAACTCGCCGACAGCATCGTTGATGGTGTCGGCTTTTGCCTGCGCCGCTGCAACGGGGTCATAGCTCGTTGAAATGCAAAATTGGCTCAAGTTGATTTTTTCCATGCTTCTTACCTTCCTCTCTGTCCTTTGCCGCCCACATCTGGGCGGCGGATTTCCAAGACCTCATTGGGTTTCGCCCTACACGCCAGCCGTTCGCGCCATAGTACGACACGAAGCGCTCGGCATCGATTTGATAGCCCTTTTCGTGACAGTACTCCCGAACTTCCTCCAAACTCGGAGGGACAAAGCGCGTTGCGCGTGGCGGCGTAGCCGCATCACCTCCACTTCTCTTATCTGAACTACCCTTATCTATACTATACTGGGTTAACCGCTGGTTGCCGTCTGGTAAACCATCGGTTAACCGCAAGTCGCCAGCGTTCAGCCGCACGAGCAGATCCTTGTAGATGCTCGGCGTGTACCGGTCTTTCCGAAGCTGGTTGTTGCGTGACCAATCGGTAATATATGCCACCAGCTCAGTATTCAGTAACGCTATAAACCCTTTGGACACAAGCACCTTGAGGTCGTCCTCCACTGCACCAGTCAGCCGCATCACAGTAAATGCTTCGACTACCCCGTCGTCGTCAGCGGCCATTCCGAGATCGTAGTAAAGCAGCCGCGACGAGGGTGGCATTGTCAGAAAGCGCGCAGAATTGATAACCGCCTTCGAGAACATTCGACGCTCTGCCATTTGCTTAAATCTCCATTTCCAAAAGTTTTTCTTTCAAGCGCCTGATCTTGTCTTTCTTTTTCGCCCTTGTAATGTCCGCATGAAACATTTTCGCCGCAAGCGCTTCGCCATTCCCCGGACAGCACTGCAAATCTTCCTGCTATCATTTTTCTTTGCCCATTTCTACGGCTCTCGCCGTTCTAAGAATTTCAATTGCCCTGTGCCGCATAGATCGGCAAAAGCGCCGCGTTTCGTCGTCGCTCGTCGGTAGATAGTAGCCGCGCTGATTGTCGCTCAAGATTGGAATGCCTGCGCGTCGTTCGGCTGCGATCATCTGGCGCACCTTGCGCTCGTCATAGCCGGTGATTCTCACAAGCTCCCGCAGCGTGAGGATACCGCCCGCTGCAACAATTTCAGCAATCATCGTCCGTGCCCCGCTTGCAGTCCTTACGGCTTTCCCTGTCCAGCATCTCCGCAAGTGCACCGACGTTGACGAGGAAGCGATTGCCGGTTTTGATTCCGGGGCAACGCCCCGCCGCCACCATGAGACGGATTCGGTGCTCAGAAAGAATACCGGTTGCGGCAGTTTGGCGGATAGTTTTAAATTCAGGCATGTGTCGACCTCCTTAAATTTTCATAAATTTTCGTTGTTTTTTGCTCCCAAATGTAGTATACTATGGTCAAGGTGGGCTGTAAAGCCCATGCACAACCCATAAAATAGAGCATAAAGCAGAAAGGAGGGTTTTGCAACCCGTGAAAAAATATGACGATAGAGTAATAGAAATTGGGCGCCGTATAACAACAGAGCGTGAAAGGCTCAAACTTAGCCGAAAGAAATTGCTGCCCAAAATCTACAAGTCTGAGCAATCACATAAGATGTTAGCATCGTGGGAAAAAGGGGAACGGCTCCCAGATTTAGACTCACTTGCCCTGATGGCGGAATTGTTCGACTGCGATATTGGATATTTACTAGGGGACTATGACGAGCATCGAAGATTAACAGCCGATGTGTGCAAAGAAACAGATTTATCGGAGCAAGCAGTATCACGAATTATTTCTTATAAAACCCAAAACCCAGAATATATACAATCTCTTAATTTCCTGCTGGAAAGCGATAATTTTGAAGACGTTTTGCGATATATTCACGCTTTTACGGAGTCCCTGCAACAGTTGAGCATTTTACACGCGATTAAGAGTAAGCAAATTCATGAACTTTCAGAAGTTCGTGAATATAAGCCAAACTTGGCTTTACTCGATCGGATTCGTACGGCTGTTAAGGATACAGATTTGTGTGAGTACAACCTTTCAACTAGAATGGGATTTGTTATTCAGGAAATGAGAAGAAAGGCTGGCGATTCTGTACAAAAGCAGGAAAACGGAGGGAACAATAATGGCTAACATTCAAGAGCGACGCGATAAGAATGGCAAACTGATCTCTTATTCCATCCGTGTCCACCGGGGGCGCGATGCGGACGGAAAGCAGCTAAAGCCGTGGACAGCTACCTTCGATGTTTCCCCAAGCTGGACGGAAAAAAGCGCGAGAAAAAAGGCCGAGGCTTTCGCCGCGACCTTTGAAAAGGAATGCAGAGCGGGCGTTACCACTGACAGCCGCCAGAAATTTGCGCCGTACTGCGAATATGTAATTGCTATGAAGGAACAGCGCGGAGCGAAGCACTCCACGATTGTCCGCTATAAGGAATTGACCGAGCGTATCTACCCGGCTATCGGTCATATCAAGCTGAAAGACCTGCGGGCAGACCATCTGAACAGCTTTTATACGTCGCTCGGCAAGCCGGGGCAGAATAAGCGCACCGGTTCCGGTCTGTCTGCAAAGACCATTCTGGAACACCACCGGCTGATTTCTACGGTTCTCGACCAAGCAGGGAAGGAAGGGCAAGTCCCTTTCAACGTCGCAACGAAGGCCACGCTTCCGAAGGTGGTCAAGAAGGAAGTGAACTACTTCCAGCCGGAGCAAATCGCGGCGATCCGCGACGCGCTCAGACGGGAGCCGCTGAAATGGGAAATGCTGACGCATTTGTTTCTTCTGACCGGCGCACGGCGAGGGGAGCTGCTGGGTCTGAAATGGAGCGCCGTTGATTTCGAGAAAAACCGTATTCATATCTGCAACAACATTCTATATGCGCCGGATCGTGGAATCTATGAGGATACCCCGAAAACGGCCACGTCTGACCGCTATATTACGCTCCCGGCGGAGACAATGCAGCTTCTCCGCACCTATCGCGCATGGCAGAACGCCGAGCGGCTGCGGCTGGGCGAATTCTATGAGAATCGGGGCTTTGTATTCTCGCAGGAAAACGGCAGCCCCATGCATCCGGACAGCGTGACAGACTGGATGGGTAAATTCAGCAAGCGCCACGGTCTGCCGCATATCAATCCCCATGCTTTTCGCCACACGATGGCTTCGATGCTGTATTTTAACGGTGTGGACAGCGTCAGCATTTCCAAACGGCTAGGCCATGCGCAGGTTTCTACCACTGCCAATATTTACGCCCACGTGATGGAAGCGGCAGATCAGAAAAATGCGGAGATTTTATCGGAAATCTTCTTGAAAAAGGCATGAGTTTGAAAGCAAGTTGAATTATTGTTGAACTATTTCAAGTAGTACATTTTCAAAAAGCGCCAAAAAGTTAGAAAAACACCGGATTTCATATCGAAATCCGGCGAAATTATGGTTGCGGAGGCAGGACTTGAACCTACGACCTCCGGGTTATGAGCCCGACGAGCTACCAACTGCTCTACTCCGCGATATTGATGATTTTGCACAAGGTGCTACGCATACCGGCGCTATCCTTGATTGCTTAGACAGTATAGCACATTTGAGCGGGGTTGTCAATAGGATTCTGGGATTAATTCTTGAATTTTTTGCAGGGTTATCCATGCTTGGCGATTCATTCTGAAGATTTCTGCGAAGGCATTCGGTTTGTGCCATTTTTGGGGGAAAAGGGTCGTGCCGTTCTGCATGACCCTCGTTTATGCCGGGGAGGTTCTGATTTGACCCCTTCAAAACTGCGCTGTCCCGGCCTGCGGCGTGGTATCTGCGCCCGTTCGAAGTCCAATATAGGGCGGCGCCAAACAATTCGGCAAGCCGCTTCGGCGAGAGATTTTTACCGAGTCAGGGTTTGAAAAAAGGAAATCCTGTGTAGATCTCAAGCTTTTTGAGCCGAAGGATCGGCGGAGAAAATCCGGCGAAGCACGTCGACGCGATCGCACGGTGATGTCATAGATAAAGGTCGTCCCCTCGCTAGAGCCCGAGCAGCGTCTGCGTGCGGCGCATAAGCGGCTCGTATTCCGCCCCGAGGCGTTTTCTTGCCTCGAGAAATTCACGGTAGCCGGTCTGCGTGCCGTGGATGTCGCTCCCGAGCGCCACGACGCAGTCCAGCGCCGCGTAGTGCAGGCTGCGTCTGCGCGTGCGCAGGCGGCAGAACGACGAGGCGTTGAGCTGGGCGCTCAGGCCGCTCTCGAGCAGGCCGTCGACCACCGCGGGGCTGTAGCGGTCAATATGCGCAAGAACGACGCGGAGCCTGTGCCGGTAGACCAACGCGTCGAGTGTTTCCTGATAGGCCGCAGGCTGAAACACCGGCGGCAGCTCCAGAAGAAGCACCCGCGTCCCATGGACGCACAGCTCCTCCAGCTCGGGCAGATTTTCCAGCCCGATGCATAGCTGCACCTCAGCGCCCAGCAGCAAGCGGGGCGCGCACTCGGGCAGATTGGCTCGCAGCTCGGCAAAGCAGTCCACGCGGCGCGCCAGAAAGTCCTGCGCCGACTCCCGCGCCGGGTAAAAATGCGGCGTGGCGACGAGCGCGTCAACCCCGGCCTCCTGCGCCAGCCGAAGCTGCTCTATGGAGGTTTTCAGGTCGGCGCTTCCGTGATCTGCGCCGGGCAGAACATGCGCATGGAAATCAATTTGCATGACCGCTTCCTCCTTCCCGTTTGTGAAAGGCTCCCGTTATTTCTCCGCGTCGCCGTAGCGATAGCTGCCGTAGCGGTAATACCGGCTGTAGCGATGCGAATAGTGCGACTCGGAACGGTTGTTCGGGTCGTTGAGCACAAAGCCGGAGATGGTTCCGTTCATCTCCTTGAGATACTGCACGGCGTCGAACACGTCGCGCGTCTGGTTCTTGCCGCTCTGCACGACCAGAACGTAGCCCGTGATCTTCTCTGCAAAGACCGCCGCGTCGGAGACGATGTTGATCGGCGGCGTATCGATGATGACATAGTCGAAATATTTGCGGACATAGTCCAGCAGCGTGTCCATCTGCGTGGTGGCAAGCAGCTCCGCCGGGTTTGGAGGGAGCTGGCCAGCCGTCAGGATGCTGAGGTTTTTGCAGTCGGTGCCGCGCACCTTGACCTCGCTGGTCAAGCCGGCGAGGATCTCGCTCAGGCCGCCGCGGCACTCGGTGTTGAAATAACGGTGCACGTTGGGCTTGCGCATGTCGGCGTCGATGAGCAGCACGCGCTGCCCCGCAGAGGCAAAGGAGACGGCAATGCTGACGGAGTTGGTCGTCTTTCCGTCGCCCGCAAGCGAGCTCGTCACGGCGAAGACCGGGCAGGACTCGCCCTTGCCGGAGAACATCAGCTTGGTGCGGATGGAGTTATAGGCCTCCTTCACGGCAAACGTGCTGTTGTCGTTGAGGCGCGGCTTGGCCGGATTCGGCGTTTTGTTCTTTTTACTTTTGTGAAACAGCATCGTCGGTCATCCTTTCTTGCGCTGTGCCTTGCCGTCCGTCCCGTCCATGGCCGGGATGCAGCCGAGCACCGGGTACGGGAAGAGGCGCTCAAGATCCTCCTCGCGCCAGAGCGTCGTGTCGAACAGCGCAAGCACCACAAAAAGGGCAAAGGACGCCGCCGCGCCGCCGATCAACCCGACGATCACGTTGTTTTTAACGCTCGGGGCAGTTTTGGGCGCGGAAAGCGCATGGTCCACGGCCTTGACCTCACCGCCGCCCGCCAGCGCAGGGACGGTCTGCGGCGCGACCTCGAGCAGCGCCTCGGCGATCCGGATCGAGCGCTGCGGGTCGGAGGAGCGAACCTTGATATAGATGATCTGCGCGTTGCTGGCGACCTCGGCCTGCACCATGCCGGAAAGCCCCGTCACGGAATAGCCGCCGCCCAGCTTTTCGTTGACCTGCTCCATCACGGGCTGGCTGGTCAGAAGCACGCGGTAGGTGTTGGCGAGGCTGTTATCCGCCGCAATGTCGTTCGAGGTCACCGCCGTGCTGTCGCGCTTGCCGGCAATCACGCACATGGACGCCTCGGCAGTATAGACCGGCGTGATCGCCCATCTCGAGAGCGCATAGGCGCCCGCGCCGCCGAGCAGCGTCAGGAGCACGATCCAGATCAGATGCTTTCTGATCTTGAGCATAATATCCAGCAGAGAAATTTCTGTTTTTCCCAATTTTTGTTCCCCCTGAAGGCGCTGAGTGATGATTAAGGAAGCTCTGATTCAATTGCAAGAGTGGTCAGCGGGGGATTCTGTTTCCAATTGGAGAAAAAGACCCGCTGAGCGCCGCAGCCGATTGATTCAGAGATTTCTTAACATATAGTACCATGCGCAGGGAGAAATTGCAACCGGAATTTCCGTCGAGCACTGACAAATTTTCTTGCATTCATTGGGTTCCTATGATATAATAAATCGCAATTGAATGAAGAGACAGAGCGTCTCATCAAGGAGGAAAATCACTATGTCTGAAATCAAACCCCTGGTCGGAGCGGCCGTCATCGGCCAGTCCGGCGGCCCCTCCGCCGTGATCAACGCGAGCGCATACGGCGTCATCAAGACCGCGCTCGAGGCCGACTGCATCACTAACGTTTACGGCGCCTTCCACGGCATCAAGGGCGTGCTCGACGGCCGCCTGATGGATATGAGCAAGGAAGATCCGGCCGAGCTGGAGCTTCTGCTGCACACGCCGTCCTCTGCGCTCGGCTCCTGCCGCTATAAGATCGCCGACCCCGAGACCGACGACACGGACTACAAGCGCATTCTCGAGATCTTCCGGAAATATAACGTCCGCTACTTCTTCTATAACGGCGGCAACGACTCGATGGACACCTGCAACAAGGTCAACCGCTATCTCAAGTCCGTCGGCTATGAGTGCCGTGTGTTCGGCGTGCCGAAGACCATCGACAACGACCTGTTTGGCACCGACCACTGCCCGGGCTTTGCCTCCGCCGCCAAGTACATCGCCACGTCCATCATGGAGGTCAGCCGCGACAGCCAAGTCTATGACACCGGCATGATCACGGTCGTCGAATGCATGGGTCGCCACGCCGGCTGGCTCACCGCCGCCGCGTCGCTCGCCGCCGAAAAGGGCGACGGCCCCGACCTGATCTATCTGCCGGAGCGCGACTTCAGCATGGATCAGTTCCTTGACGACGTGATCGCCGTTTACAAGCGCAAGGGCGAATGCCTGGTCGCCGTCTCCGAGGGCGTCCATTATGCCGACGGCACCTTTGTCTCCGAGGCAAAGACCTCCGGCACCGACGGCTTCGGCCATGCCCAACTCGGCGGTCTGGCCTCCCGTCTGGCGAGCATCGTCAGAGCCGCCACCGGCGCAAAGGTGCGCGGCATCGAGCTTTCCCTGCTGCAGCGCTGCGCGGCGCACTGCGCCTCCGGCCGCGACATCGAGGAGAGCTTCCATTCCGGCAAGGTCGCCGTCGAGAGCGCCATCGCGGGCGAATCCGGCAAGATGGTCGGCTTCCGCTGCGACCGCAGCAACGGTTACGTCTGCCACTACGAGCTGTTCGACCTCGAGAAGGTCGCCAACTTCGAGCAGAAGGTTCCCGCCGACTGGATCACCGCCGAGGGCAACAACGTCACGCAGGAATTCATCGACTACTGCTCGCCGCTCATTCAGGGCGAGGCCAACATGCGCTACGAGGACGGCCTGCCGCGCTTCGCGCACCTCAAGCGCTACTTCGTGTAAGCCACATATTCACCGCGGAGCAGGCGACCCGTCTGCTCCGCCGCGCTTTATCGGGAGGTTTTTTATGTATTGCATCCGAAAACTACGCGACGACCTGCTCTGGGTCGGCGGCAACGACCGCCGTCAGGCACTGTTTGAGGCCGTCTTCCCCATTCCCAACGGCGTTTCTTACAATTCCTACCTGCTGCTGGACGAAAAAACCGTTCTGTTTGACACGGTCGACCCCTCAGTCGGCAGGGTGTTTTTCGAAAATGTTGCGCACGGCCTGAACGGCCGTCCGCTGGATTATCTCATCGTGCAGCATATGGAGCCGGATCACAGCGCCACGCTCGCCGACCTGCTTCTGCGGCATCCCGAGACGACGGTGGTCTGCTCCGACCTCGCCGCCGCCATGATCTCGCAGTTTCTCGGCGGCGCTCCCCTGCCGAATCCGCTGCGCAAGGTCAAGGAGGGCGACACGCTCTGCGTCGGCCGCCACGAGCTGACCTTCCTCAGCGCGCCGATGGTGCATTGGCCGGAGGTCATCGTGACCTACGACAAGACCGACGGCATTCTCTTCTCCGCAGACGCCTTCGGCTGCTTCGGCGCGCTGGACGGAGCGCTGTTCGCAGACGAGGTCGATTTCTCCCGCGATTACATGGACGAGGCGCGGCGCTATTACTGCAACATCGTCGGAAAATACGGCAATCAGGTTCAGGCGCTGCTCAAAAAGGCCGCCGGTCTGCGGCTCGAGCTGGTCTGCCCGCTGCACGGCTTCGTCTGGCGGCAGGATTTTGACCGCTTTGTCGAAAAATATCAGCTCTGGAGCACCTACACCCCCGAGGAGCCGGGCGTCATGATCGCCTACGCCTCGATCTACGGCAACACGGCCAACGCCGCAGAGCTTCTGGCCGTCGCCCTGCGCGAGCGCGGCATAAAAACGACCGTTTTCGACGTCTCCGTCACCGACGCCAGTCGGATCGTCGCCGCCGCCTTCCGCTACAGCCATCTGGTCTTCGCCTCGTCGACCTATAACGCCGGGATCTTTGTCAAGATGGACGACCTGCTGCACGACCTCCTTGCGCACAATTTGCGCCGCCGCACCGTCGCGCTCCTCGACAACGGCTCGTGGGCTG
>OIYX01000673.1_pt1 | contig 11487 bp, 11 predicted proteins | sample 1588431 | NCBI WGS metagenome assembly OIYX01 (sample SAMN03283241) | human gut metagenome | biome: human-associated habitat; material: feces | host: Homo sapiens | place: Peru | collected 2012
CCCCGCCTACAGGGACAAGGTTGATGCCATGTAAACGGTTCGCCTCCTTTATCAACCACGGATGCATCTCGACATAGTCGCGGAATCGATCATTCGTGATAATATGGACATCCCGCTCGTATCTGGCCAACTGTAGAAGCTGCCCGTCCGCCTCCGCTTTGTTCGGCGAAACAAATAGACTCCCCTCATTTTCTTTACTTGCCAGAAATTTTTCACCGTCCGCATCTCCACATTTTCGTAACCAATTAAAGATGCTTTTATCGACGAACGCCTTTGGCCTATAGCCCTCGGAATCCAGCCCATCCATCACAGCCGCAAGTATTTTCGTTCGTAATTCACCATCCAATCCAATGACATTGCTGCCATCAATGAAAATCTGGCAATTCTTGGGAACGGCATGCACGGACGGTCTCCCCCTATTTCGTGACGCTTCTACGTCCTGTGCCGGCTCATCACCCTTCACCTCTTCTTCATGCGCAAAATCGCCTTTCCTCCTCTTTTCAGCTCTTCGGCCATGCTTCGTTTTTCTGACAAGCTCCATTAGCCTAAGCTGTTTACTTGTCGGCTCCCAATCCGGTTCGCCTAATGCGATACGAATCTCATCGATTGATGCTTCGTTTCTTATCATAGAATCCGCTACAACTTTATACGCCCCGTCCCATTCACGCTTTCTCGGCCGATGAAGAAGATGTGAAAACTCAGGCCAAATCTCATCTGGATCTTCACCAAAACACATGCTCTCACCCCCTGCATCAAATCACGCCAATGCGAACGATTGTCTTAGCATAGGCAGACAGCCCAACCCGAACCTTCTGATGTGTCGCCTTCAGGCAGACAAACGTATCCGCGTTTGCAAAACCATTTGTACAAGTGACTTCAAACTGTTTGTTGACAGGGAATCCTTTCAGCGACACTTCATCTGTTGAACGCTCATTCTGCTTCTCTTCCGCAGACTGTGGTTCAAAAAGGATATACACGGATTCCCCTCTTTCAAACCTGTACGATGGAATCGGTTCCATCCCCACTTTACATTTACGGGGATTCTGCTCAATATCAACAGAAACACTACTGATGTAGCAGTCCGTCATCCAAAATTCAGGCATTCCATTTCTCCTTTTTGTATTTTTCCCGCAACATCTCTGAATGATGAGCGAAATCGGGATAAAGACGCTCATCGCCAATATCAAGGCATTCCACGAAATCATCCATCTCCTCCTTGGCGCGCGGCGTGACGGTCAGGATGCCGATTCGCGCGATTCCCTCGGTCGGTGAGCGCGAATCGTCGTATTCCGACTCGGCAAAGGTCGCCTGCAGCGGTTTCTTCTGGTCATGGCATCCGAAGAGGAAGAACTCGCCCGCCTGGAAATTGACACGGATGTTGTTCACCATCGGGCGGACACACCAGACCTTCTGGACGTCCCGTTCCAGCGCTTCCGTTATTTTGCTCCCCTTCTCCCAGAAGAACCCCGCCCGTTCGTTCTGGCATTCGGCCTTCAAATACCGAAGATCTTCGATCGTCACGTGATCGCTCTTGATCCGCGCCAGGTTGCTGAGGGCCGTCACCGTATCGCTCGTCCCGTACTTGATCCGATCCGCATTGACGCGAAAGACATGGATGAACCCGTTCCGGCGTTTGCGCGTTTCGTCACCCCGATTTCCCTGCGAACGCACCATCCCCATCGCCGTCATCAGCTTGGGCGTGACGTCCAGAAGCCGCGTGGGGTAGCCGTAGTGCTGCATGCGCGTCAGGATCTCAAACGTCGTTCGGTCTCGCACGAACTCCTCTGGGAACACCCGCAGCGCCTCGTTGAAGATCTCCGGCTCGAATTTCAGCAAGGAGTCGTCACGGCAGATTCCCGGCCTCAAGAGATCGCGCGGCACGTCGTCCCCGCCATCGTGGTTTGCGTTCTCGCCGCGGAAATAATAGGCCACGCGCCCGCCGTGCGCGCGTGAACGATCCCATCGCACGAGGTCAAAGACCTCGCGCACGATGTCTGCCACCGAATGGCATTCTGCATATTTCATTTGAACATCCCTACACCGCGTTTCCGCCGAGGCGACTGGTATGCCCGAAGGGAGGACATGGTGCGGGGACGAAAGGACACGAGGGCGCAATGCGCCCCCGGTTCACGTCTCCACGACTTGCGCCGACTCTTCGGGATGCCAATCACATATTATGACACGCACGCGCCGACGCAGAATGACAGCGGAATCTCGATTATTTTCAGCCAGGCCGCCGACGGCAGCTGCCGTACACACACGACGCTACATGTCTCGCAGCGAGAGGCCGCGATAGCCGACCTGCCGTGTACGCTTCTGGGGATTTGCCGTAAAAAACACCTCGGCTTTCCGACGCAGGACGGCTTCATCGAATCGCCGCACATCGCGCTTGACTTCGCAGAAGTCGAGACGGTTTTCGAGCTCGTCTTCGCAGACAAGGTCAATCTCGTTCTCACCCCTGCGATCCCACCACGAATCCATCTTCGTGTACGTCGATTCGTCCACGAACTTCCAGTAGAAGTACCGCTCAAGCGCGAAGCCGGAAAAGGCGTCGAAATCCCGTGCAACCAGCTGCTGGAGCTGCTCAAAGCGTCCCAGCTCAACAAGGTACTGGTGCTTGAAGACGAAACGAAACCAGAAGCGGAAGAAGCAATCGTCAATCTCATAATGAGAATTCTTGGTGCTGACCTTCGCAAAAGCCGGCACCTTCCGCCGGACAAGCGCATACTCGTTCTCCAGCTTGCTCAGATGCGCACCGATCTCCGTGCCGACCATGTTCTTGATTTGCGAGTATTCCGTATTCCCGGACGCAACGGCCGACAGGATCGAGAAATACGTCTCGTAGTCGCGGCCGAACTCCTGAACCAGCAGCGACATTCCCTCGTCCAGAAACGAAGACCCTTCGGAGAAAATCGTCCGAATCATCGCCTCCCGCGTAAACGCGCCCTCGTCCATCAGCCGTTGCACATAGCGGGCAACACCGCCCGTGAACGTCCACAGCGCCAGAAGATCATCGTTGACAGCGCCGGGTGCGTGATCGGACAGAATCCGCTTCAGAACGGATGCCCTGAACGGCAAGACCCTGAGGCTGCCCGTGTTCCTCCCGTACAGCGGCTCCTGTTCATCCCGGAAGATCCTGTTCATCAGGCGGTTGATGCTGCCGCAGACGATCAAGTTCAATTTGGCCGTCTTTTCATGCCGATCCCACAGATTGGCAAGCGCACTGAAAACGGATGGATTGACGCGGTAGAAATCCTGGAACTCGTCGATGACCAGCGTAATGGGCCGCTTCTCCGCTTCTGAAAAGATCACCTCCGCCAAGTCCTCGAATCGCGTTGCGACACCCACAATCGGAACGTCAAGAACCGCCTTCATCAAAGACTGAAAGCCCTCGCACAAGTCCTTCTCGCTCTTCCGGCCGACATAGAAATAGAGATAGGGGGTGTCGCCCATGGCCTGCTGAACCAATTGCGTCTTACCGACACGGCGACGTCCAGTAATCACCGTAAACCGCGCATGAACGTGCGATTTTTCACGAACATCCCGCAAATACGCAACTTCTTTCTCCCGGTTGTAGAACTTCACAACTAAACCTCCGTAAATTATACGTCCGTTAAACTCATGGAGGTATTATAGCAGAACTCATCCTTGCCCGTCAAACGCCCCCAGCGTCTCGCACTCCTTCAACCGATAGACGAGGCCCGTCTTCGTCCCGCCACCGAATGACATTCTGCATATTTCATCTGAACATCCCCGCACCGCGTTTCCGCCGAGGCGACTGGTATGCCCGAAGGGAGAACCCAGTGCGGGGACGAAAGGACACGAGGGCACATGCGCCCCCGGCTCACGTCTCCACGACTTGCGCCGACTCCAATCAGATGATTACCAGTCTTCTGGCGGATCAGCGACAAACGTTTTCAACTGCGCGAAAGTGCATCAGAACATCGATCAGGTGGCAACTCCCCCGCCGCGCCGCCACGCCGGTCAACCTTCCAATCCGCCTTCGTTTCTCCCTTCGGGATACCAATCACATAGTATGACACGCACGCGCCACCCTCAAATGACAGTCCGTTTTGAAAATTGTTCTGATCCCGTTGCAGACCAAGGCGGATCCGCGCAAATCCGTATCGGGCGAAGCCCGGATCTGTGTTATCCGTGGGGAAGCCCCTCCTCCACCGTTTCTACCACTGAACACACTGAAACCGGACACACACAGAAGACACAGAACCCAAGCCCCCCTGCCCCTCTATTCCCCTTGTCCCGATTTCTTCAGGGGAATCAGGGCTCGTCAAAAAACCGGGACAAGGACGCCTCGATGCTTTTCAATGTGCGTGGGCCGTATCGCCCGCCGCCCGCGCTTCGCACGGGAATGCAGATCTTGAAGGGCAAGTCATGGAGTCTGACAGGCAAGTCATGGGTAAGAACCGGGAACGTGTCCGCTTCTGCTTCATCGTCTTCTGCTTCATCGCCGTGCCTGAGGCTGCCGAGATAGGCCTGAGGAGAATCCGGAGAGGGCCGCAATTGCCGAACGCATCACGCCATGCGCCGCGACGCCTTTCAAGATTATTACGCAGTGGAATCTCATCTCGCGGCGGCACGGCACCTCGCGACGGGGTGCGGGAACACGTGCGCGGCGTTCTTCCGGGCCGTCGATGCCGCGTGCCGAGGGCGGCGCGGGTACTTCGCGCGCCAATCCAGCTCGGACGCCGCGCACCGGGCCCGTTCGGACGCCGCGCGCCAACTTTGAAAGACAATCTCCACGTCTCCGCGCGCTCCGTGTTGACCGGCCGGAGGACGCCCCCCTCCGCATCAACCTCGTTCAACACAATGGAACGGCGGCGTGCATCGCCGACCCTTACTGCGCAAGGGCCTTAAGACGGTCATGGAACTTGGCAAGGTAGAGACTTTTCGCTTCCAGTGAAAGACGCGAAGTCCTCACAGACTCTTCGACCTGTACACGCTTCCGCGCGAAGACAGACAGCATCTCGTCTACTTCCAAGGACGAGACGCCATAGAAACCAGCAAGTTCGTGAAAATCGGCCGATGAATAGAAGCCCAAAACCTCATAACGTGCCGTATAATGTCCATCCATGAAGAAATCAAGCCCTGTCGCCGTCGGCTCGTTCGGGAAATGAAGCGACGTATTCAAAAGATCATAGGCGGGCGTCAAGATGTAGTCGCCTTGTCGCGATTCGTAGAGGGAGAAGTTCTTGAGGTGCGCGTCTCCATTTGCAAAAACATAGTTGAAGAGAATCTGAAAGAAAACCTTCGGGTTCTCAATTGCGTGGGACGGACAGAAGCGGCGAACCAACCCCGCCAACTCCTCATAGCTGGCATCGTATTTGTAATTGTCCCCGTGTGTCTCTTCGCTACGGTTCGAGAGCTGACAGAAATCCTCCTGCCGAATCTTCATTCCGTCGCGAAAGTCGAACCGTTTCGTCAGATAAGCGGGCATGCCGTCCTTGAATTCGACAAGCGCGTGTTCTGCCGTGTGAATGCCGAAGATTTCAGAGGCAATATCCATCGTCAACGTCTCGTTGGCGGGAATGTCGTAGACGAATCGTGCGGACGAGTGACTTGGGACAGGTTTGAGGATATAGTCGCCACCCGACGCAACGGGGACAAATCGCATTCCCTGGCGATGCAGTTGCACCTTGTCTTGGACGCCGGAAATCGAGACCCGGCGCGTCGTCTCCCGCTGTTGCGGGAGGCTGAGATCCGCAAGTGTGAAGTCAAGGCGTAACATAGACGGCTCCTATGGCCCCATAGGCACTGGTTTCCAGCAAGCGCGTGAAGAGGTCGCGCTCGTCAATGTGAAGCTCGCGACACTGTCGCTCCTTCTGCGCACCTTCCGCCAAAAGCCCTGCGAAGAACGGGAACAGGTACGTTGAACGATATTCGCAAGCCGATTTCGGCAATGTCGCCGAAATGTCCGGGAGCGTTGCATCGCGTAAATAGGCGGCATCATAGCGGAACACATAACCCGATGCGTTCTTCTCCAGCGTTCCAGCCGGAATGTCGCGATAGTAGACCATACCACGCTTCATACGCCCACCTTGATCTTGTAGCCAATCGTCGTCGCGACCTTGATGAGGGTATCAAGCGTGACATTACCGTCACCTGTCTCAAGATTTGAGAGCGTATGCACGGAAACACCGCTCACACGCGCCAACCGCGCCTGCGTAATGCGAAGTTCATCGCGACGTTCGACGATTGCCGTACCAATCTCCTTCTTGTTCATTGCGATGAATATCATACCATCTTTCTGCGGAACGAAGTATTCAACATCACAGAAATATTCATTCTATTGAATCAGCGGCCATCGGACGCGACACGCGCATCCCTTCCGTTTCGCACACCCCTCGGCATATGCGTCCGGGGGCCGTTCTCACCGTGCGGACGCGCGACCGACCGTCCTGAGCGGACCGTCCTCCTCCGTGCGCGGGTAGACGTTGAGGGACGAGAGTCTCGGCGCGAAGACGAAACGGAACGGGCAGGGTTGGGATGCCATGCCCCGAGACGAAAGCTTGGGGGCGCCGCCCGCATAGAACACATGATAGGCAAAGGCCTTGTCGCGGTGAATGCGGACGGGGTTGACCTCCGTCTCCGCATGGCGGAACACGTCCTCGCGCGCGAAACAGAGATCCATTCTGCCGTCAAGTCCCTCCGCCGGGAACGTGTCGGCGTAGATCGTCTTCGGGCCAAGGTAGTAGAGCCCCCAGGGATTGCGCACCGCCTTCATCGCCGCAAGCGGCGCAAACGGGCAGTAGGCCCCGTCCGGCAGCTTCCCCCACCAGTACCCGCCCCATTCCTTCGTCCAGTCGGTGTACGCGCCCCAGTCCTTCTCGTCCGTGCCCCCGCGCATCGCGTACCGCCATTCGGCTTCCGTCGGCAGGCGAAACTCGTAGTCGTCGAACCCCCGCAGCCTGAACGGCAACCGCGCCTTCTCGTTCAGCCGCGCGGCCAGCGTCTGGATGTCGTCCCACGAAAGCTCCATGACGGGCAGATCGGGCATGATGTGTTCCGTTCCCGGCGTAAACCGGGCCTGCCCTTTTTTCGCCACAGCCGAATCAAGCGCCCGCGCCAACGCATACGGAAGCGGCCCCCGCATGATGAAGAACGGATAGGTCAGCCGGACCGTGTGCGCCGTGTGCCACCACGCCCGGGGCTTGAGATCCTTCATCATCGGCGGCGTGTCCTTCACCAGAACGAACGTGCCGGGCGGACAGGCGGACAAGTGGAAGGTGGCCTCCGCCTCCCCCTTCAGGGCAATGGGCACCCACTCCCCGCCCTTCCACGCCGGCGGCGTCCCCGGCCCGAGGCGGAAGCCGACCGTCGCGCAGATTTCGTCGACCACGTCGGCAGGGAGGTCGGGGAACGCCTCCGAAAGGGCCTCCAGCGTCGCCCGCGCCGCGTCCGCATCGCCCGCCTTCACGAAAAGCTTGAACGCGCCCTGGAGGAGGAGGAACCGTTCGGCCTCCGCCGTCACCCCGGCGGCGCGCAGGCGGTGCGCGGCGGCGACGGCGGCGGGCCCCGTCCTCCCTTCCTTGAGCGCGCGGACATCCGCCGCCGTTGCGTCCAGAACCGCCTTCTGCGCCGCGACAAGCTCCTGCCGCGTCGGCATCGCAACCGCCGCAACCGCGCCCATCAGGCTCACGGCCAGCACCCCTTTCTTCACGGTTCTCATTCTCCGTATTCGGCTTCGATGGCGGCGATCATCCGCTCGACGCGCGTCTTGATCTGCGAGACGGCGTTGCGGGAGAGCCCGAACGCCGCCGCGACGTCGCCAATCGGGCGTTCCTCCAGCACATACGCGCGGTAGACGGCCTTCGACTGTGCCGAAAGCGCGGTCTTCGTGAGGGCATGTTCGACGGCGGCGGCATGGCGGGCAAGGCGCCACTTCGCATCGATGACCGCCGCCGTCTCGGAATCGACCGGCAGGTCAAGGCAGACGCCCGGACCGTCGAGCGAGACGAGTCCGTCACCGCCACGCGCCCGCGTCCGCCGCCAGCGGCTCACGAGTTCATGGCGGATGAGCGTCGCCAGATACGAGCGGAACTTTCCGGCCCCGTCCCCGACCTTGAAGTCGCCGCCGCGCAGGACGCCGACGAGCTTCAGGAAAATCTCCTGCGCAACGTCTTCGGCATCCGCCCCGGCACCATGCGACTCGGAGAAAAGGCGGATGGCCGGTTCGTAGAGTTCGAAGAGCCGCATCCAGGACGATTCGTCTGCCTGCCCCGTGACATGCGCGGCGAGGCGGGCGAGAAGCGTGGCAGGGGTCTCGGGGAACACATTCATGAAAGCCTCGTGGGAATGTCGTAGAGGTGGTCGTAGAGGGCGGCGTCCGACAGCGCGCCGCGCAGCCATCGAAACGCCCCCCAGGCGGACAGGCCGACCAGGAAGAGGCCCGCCACGACAACGGGCAGCCACCGAGGGAAACACAACTTCACCCGGCCGGATGCGAGCGTCTCAAGGCCCTCCGCCGCCTTCAGCCGTGCGGCAAGCGGCATCAGGCGCACCGGACGGCGGGCGGGATCCGCCGCCAGCATCCGCGTGAGCGCCTCCATCCAAACCGCGCCGAACGGTTCCAACAGACGGAATGCGTCCGTTCCGGGCTCATACCAGAGGCCCGTCAGCAGACGGAAGAACGTCACGCCAAGCGCATACGTATCGGAGGCGGCGGTCGCCGCACCGCCCCGCAGCATCTCCGGCGCCATGTAGCCCCCGGTCCCCATGACGACGCGGCACGTTCCCGCCGCGTCGCCGCGTACGATCTGCGTGCGGACGGCCCCCACCTCGCGCAGGATCCGTTCGCCCTCGAACTTCGCAATGCCGAAGTCGCCCAGCGTGACGCCGCCCGTTTCGTTGAGGAAGATGTTGTTGAGCTTGATGTCACGGTGGACGATGCCGACGTCGTGGACGTAGTCGAGCGCCGACGCAAGCTGGGCGAACCAGGAAGCCAGGCGCTTCTCGTCCGCCTCCCCCGGTTCGAGGTCCGCCAGCGTGCGCGCCCGCCCGTCCTTGTCCAGCACGAGGTCCATGACGAAATACGCGCGCCGCCCGTTTTCGAGGAGATCGAGGTCGAAGACGCGCGCGAGGTTCGGATGGCGAAGGCGGGCAAGGGCCTTCCCCTCGGCAAGAAAGCGCTGCCGGAAGAGCTCGACGCGCCCGTGGTCGAGCGCAAAGACCTTCAGCGCACAATGCGTGCCGAGCGTTCGGTGCTCGGCCTCGTACACGGTCCCCATGCCGCCCTGTCCGAGCGGACGGACAATGCGGTACGACCCAATCACGTCCTGTGCGGCGAAGGCCATCAGCGGTCGACGAGTCCGGCGTAGCCGGGACCGCCGCCGGCGAGGTAACCGTTCGACGCGCCCTCTGGGGAGCGGCTCACCCAGAACGAATAGAGCGTGCCCTTCTCCAACACGAAGCGGAAACGCACGTCCTTCCCGCACAGCTCGGCAAGGTCAGCCTTCCCCTTCCAGGAAATGCGCGCTTTCGTCGTGTCGCCCGAGACCGCGACGCAGTCTTCCGCCGAGAAGCCCGGCACGACGGCGCCCGCCGCGTCCAGCGCCTCCGCGCGGAGCGCGCCCTGCGGCGCGTCGACGTTCACGAAGAGATGGCGGCCGCTGAAGCGCACGGGGCGCGTCAGCACCTCGCCCGCTGCCTCCGCCTTCAGGCCGACGAACCCGTCGCGCCGCAGGACGGCGCAGCCCATCGCGCCGTTGTCGTACATGCCGTTCATGCTCCCGTTGCCCGTTCCCGGGCCCGTCCCGCTCCGGCGCAGGCGCGTGGGGTCGCCGCCGAACGCGCCGTAGTAGAACCACAGCTTCTCGTCGCGGATGACGCAGAGGTTCGAGAGCGGCTGCACGTAGCCGCGGTCCCACTTGTCGGACGCCCACCGCTCCGCGCGGATCGCCGCACGGCGGTCGGGACGCGACCAGTGGAAGCCGTCGCGGGAGTAGGCGAACTGGATCTCGGTGATCTTCGGCATGCCGTGCCGTTCGCAGACGTCGTTCTCGGGCCCCCAGTGGATCTCGAAGCCGCCGAGCATGATGGACTCGTAGGCCACGGCGTCGAAGCTGTAGAGCTGCGCGGCGCGGTTCTCGACCGGACGGTCCGTCTGCACGTCGTGGAGGTCGGCGCGCAGCCAGCGGACGGCCCAGCGGGGCGATTTCTCGTCGTACCAGTCCCACGTGCAGTCCGCGAGGAAGTCGTCGCCCTCCCAGTAGCGCCGCGCGCGGCCGCTGTCCTTCCAACCGCCGCGCAGGGAGAACACCCACTTGCGCCGGAACGGATTGTAGAACATCGTCGTGCGGTCGCCGATGTCGCCCGTCTTCGTCCTGTTCGTCCAGTGGATGCCGTCCGCGCTCGTGTAGCAGAAGCCCGGGCAGTTGTTGCCGCCCGGCATGACGAAGAGCTTCCAGCGCTCCAGCGGGTCGGCGGCGTCGGGGTCGGGGACGACGCTCCAGGAATCGACGCCCTGGTCCGGCAGGAGGCGGTTCGTTCCGGGGACGACGTCGAGCGCGGGACGCTCCCACCGGAGGCCGTCCTTCGATTCGGCGTAGCAGATGCGGTGGCACCAGCCCGCCTCGTACCAGAGGCGGAAGACCGCGCGCGCGGCGTCCCACCAGAGACCGCCGCCCTTCGGGAGGGCGATGGCGTTCTGGGGACGGTGCCGCTCGAAGTCGTTCTCGGGCTTGAGGACGGGGTTGCCCGCGTACTTGACGGGGTGGTTGTAGACGCGCGCGAGGTCGGTCCGCTCGACGAGGAAATCGTCGACGAACAGCTGGCGGCCGACGTCGATGAACGCGACGGCGGGGCGCCCCGCGCCGAGATACGGCACGGGCAGCTCGCTCCGCCCCGCAGGCGGCACGTCGCGCGGCGGCCACGCCTTCGGGAGGACAATGCCGTTATAGAGGCGCTCGCCTTCCCTGCGCGGCTGTCCCGATCTGTCCGAGACGACCCCCTGCGCCACCGCACAGCAACACGCAAGAGCAAGAGCAAGAAGTCTCTTCGTCATTATCCCTCACTTCCGCCCGAAGTCGGGTTCGCGGCGGCCCTGGTAGTTCGTGCGGTTGTGCTTCGCCTTCTTGGCATTTGCCGGATGAATGAATTTCTTCTCCTTCTTCGGCTGGTCCCAGAACCGCGCGCCCGGATGGCGGGCCTGGCCCTTCTTGTTGCGCGCACCGCCCCGGATCCAGGGAGCCTGGGGCATGCCCTGGTCCTGCTTGCCGGCCTTGCGCTCGGCCTCCTCGGAGTGGAACGGCTGGTCGCGGTCGACGGGGATCGACTTGCGGATGAAGCGCTCGACGGCCTTAAGGAGGCCGCGCTCCTCGGGGGCGACGAAGGAGATCGCCGCGCCGCTCTCGCCGGCGCGCGCCGTGCGGCCGATGCGGTGGACGTAGCTCTCCGTCTCGACGGGCAGCTCCATGTTGACGACGAGGTCGACGTCGGGCACGTCGATGCCCCGGCTTGCGATGTCCGTCG
>OIYX01000676.1_pt1 | contig 11477 bp, 8 predicted proteins | sample 1588431 | NCBI WGS metagenome assembly OIYX01 (sample SAMN03283241) | human gut metagenome | biome: human-associated habitat; material: feces | host: Homo sapiens | place: Peru | collected 2012
CGTAGAGTCGAGGAGGTTGTCCTGGAAGATGAGGACGCTGATTGCTGCTGGAATCGCTGTCGTGAGCGTCGCGCTGGCATTTGTGCTGAAGCATTTCGGAGCTGAACAGCCGTGGATTGACTCGTTCACGACGGTTCTGTGCATCGCGGCACAGGCTCTGATGACTTTCGCCTTTGTGGAGCAGTGGTGGCTGTGGATTGTGTTCAACGTTTTCACTGTCATAATGTGGTCCGTGTTCGCGGCCGAGGGAACTGAACATTCCGTGCCGACCTTGATAATGTATGTCTTCTATCTGATGAACTCGGTGAACGGGCTTGTCAACTGGAGACGCCTTGAACGGGGAGACGCGAAGGTTTAAGGATGTTTTGCAAAATATGTGTATGTCGGAAAAGGAACTGACTGTCAGAGAGAAGATTGCGTTATTCCCGCACCAGCCGGGCGTCTACCGCTACTATGACTCGGACGGCAACGTCATCTACGTCGGAAAGGCGAAGGACCTGCACAAGAGGGTGGCCCAGTATTTCGTTCCGCCGGAAAGGCTGACGCGCAAGACGGCGATAATGGTCTCGAAGATTGCCGATGCCCAGTATTCTGTCGTGGAGACCGAGGCGGACGCCCTGCTGCTTGAAAACAACCTCATAAAGCAATACAAGCCGAAGTACAACATACTCCTCAAGGACTCGAAGACCTATCCGTGGATATGCGTCAGCAACGATGTATTCCCGAAGGTTTTTCTCACGCGACGGCTCGTGCGTGACGGTTCGCGCTATTTCGGGCCATATTCAAGCGCCATGCACGCAAGGACGCTTGTGGACCTCTTCCACGACATCTACCCCATACGCACCTGCAACAACAAAATCACCTCAGAGTCAATTCTCCGTGGAAAGACACGCCCCTGCCTCAATTTCCACATAGGAAAGTGCCGTGGGTGCTGCTGTGGAGGGATTTCGCAGAAAGAATACAACGACAACATAGAAGAAGTCGTGAAGCTGCTCCGCGGCGGGGGAAGAGAGATGATTGCGCACTACCGCGAACTGATGACCGAAGCTGCAGAAAAGATGGACTTCGAGGCAGCACAGGAGTACAAGGTGAAGATGCAGGCGCTCGACAAACACTATAGCAAGTCGCTCATCCTCAGTTCTATGCCGGGAAGCTACGATGTATTCTCGCTCGTGATGGACCCCGGAGAGGCCTTCGGCAACTTCATGAGGGTGGTGGACGGAGCCGTGGTGCAATCGCTGAACCTCGGATTCAAGATGAACATCGAAGAAGGGCAGGAAACGGTGCTCGGGACATTCATCGGGGAGATTGAAGCAAAGTTCGGACGGTTGTCGCACGATGTCATCGTGCCGTTTCTGCCGGACGTGGAGATTGAAGGTGTAGAGTTTAAGATTCCCCTGCGCGGCGACAAACTGGCGCTTCTGGAGCTGAGCGCGAAGAACGCCAAGGAAATGAGATTCAACGCGATGAAGCAGAGGGAGCACACCGACCCGGATAACTTTAAGCTGAAGGTGATGGAGGAACTGCGCGATGCTCTCGGGATGAAGGAACTGCCGCGCCACATCGAGTGCTTCGACAACTCGAACATCCAGGGGACGAACCCTGTTGCCTCCTGCACGGTGTTCAGAGACGCAGCCCCGTCGAAGAAGGACTATAGGCATTTCAAGATAAAGACGGTGGTCGGGGCAAATGACTTTGCGTCAATGAAGGAAGTGGTGAACCGGCGCTATTCGAGAATGCTCGCCGAGTCCCCTGACGATCTTCCGCAACTCATCGTGATTGACGGTGGCAAGGGGCAACTCTCGTCGGCCTACGAGGCTCTGTACGAGCTTGGCCTCACTGACAGGCTGACGGTCATCGGCCTCGCAAAAAGGCTGGAGGAGGTAATCCGCGTAGGAGACCCCTACCCTCTTTTCCTCGATATGAACTCCCAGGCCTCCAAGGTTCTACGCCAGATTCGCGACGAGGCCCATCGCTTCGGCATCACCTTCCACCGCAAACTCCGCAGCAAGGCTCAGATTGAGTCAGTCCTCAGCAAAATCCCCGGAGTCGGCCCAAAGACCGAACAGCGCCTTCTCCTGCATTTCGGCTCAGTCGCCCGCATCGCCGCTGCTCCGGAGAAGGACATCGCCGCCCTCGTTGGCAAAGCGCTCGCCGCCAAAGTCAAATCCGCCTTATCTTGAGGAGGCACGAAGGCAGGCGAGAGTGGCAGGGAGAGCTGACGAGAGAGGGCTGCGCATCGGGGCGCCGGTACGGACGGCACTGAGGAAGTCGTCAACGATGGCAAAGTCGGCTCCGGCGTGAAAAGGTTGGCGGCAGACTGCCGTCCAGTCTTCTGAAGCAGTCTGCCAACCATCAAGTATTACATCTATGCGTCCATCGGAAGCTTCAATCCGGCCATGCTCGAATTCAATGACTGTTTCCCGCCCGTCAGCATCGGAAATGCCGTCCATCGTAACATCGATGGTGACGCCAGATTTCAGATGAAACACCGCGCGGCGGAAATCCTCAACGTCATTGTCGCAATGGTAAACGCAACGTCCGAACTTGCCTTCTCGCAGTTCACGCTCAATCACCTCGTTTCGTGTCTCCCCTTCTGCAGGGATAAAGTTGCCGGTCCATTCGCCGCGACGACAATAAAGATCCACTGCGGAATAGCGACATGACGACTCCAAAGGGCAGTCGATACAGCGTAACGCAGAGCCAGACGGAGCCGATCCCGCACAGTAGCGGGACAGAGAGCCTTTTGAGTCAACCGTCTCTATTTCAGAAATGTCAGTCAGGCCGACGAGAGAGAAAAGCCAGTCAACATCGTGGCAGCATTTCGACAGGAATATAGGGGAACTGTCCTCCGAACGCGACCAAAGCCCACGAACGAATGTGTGTGTCATCCGGTCGACACCGACCACAACCTTGTGGTGAACGGAAACTATACGTCCCAATCCGGAAAGCGTCGAAAGCTCGCGAAGTCGATTGTAGTAGGGATGATAGCGCAGGACATAGCAAAGACCGGCAGGCCGTGAAGAAGCGGACGCGGCGGATACAAGTGACAAGCACTGATCTTCCGTCACCGCCATCGGCTTCTCCAGCAGCAACGCCATACCGCTTCCAAGCGCCCTCATCGCTATCCCGAAATGTGAATCGTCCGGTGTTGCCACAAGAGCGGCATCGGCCTGGACCCCGGAGGTGAAAAAGGCATCAACTGAAGGATAGCATATTTCCGATACAAAACCAAACTCGGATTTTCCTTCAGCAAGCCGCAGAGCATCACGTTCAACGACAGCGACAACCTCAACGACATCCTCCAAGGCAACCATATGCCGCAGATACTTCCGGGCCCGATTCCCCATTCCAAACACTACCATTCTGACCATCCCGTTAACAGCTTCTATGTTTTACTTGGCGATGAAGTCGCAGAGCTTGTTGTAGCCGGTGGTCTCGTCCCAAAGCTTCTTGTTGGCGAGACGGATGCTGTAGAGAGGATTGTCGTGAAGAGTCTCGCGGGCATCCGGGAGATTCAGATAGAGGGCGTACTTGCGGCCGGTCTGAAGTTCGGACGGGAGGCGGAGGCTTTCCGTGACCTCGGTCTCCTCACCAGGAGCCCAACGGCGAGGGTCAATCTGTGACTTGTAAACGTTCTTGTCACCGGTCTCGGAATCGACGATGATGAACTCCATGCCACGCGGATTCGCGAGAGCAGCAAAACCGACGTTCTTAAGATACATCGAGACTGTCAACGTCGTGCCGGCCTTGAAGTCAGAGTTGAACACCGCCTTGTCGAGGACGAAGCGATAGCCGAGCCTCATTGAGATTTCATCCATGCAGAGCCCGTCCTCCCAGACCTTGAACGTGCCGCTGTGGTAGCCTCTGTTCTGATAGGTCCAGTGGTAGGTCTCAAGTTCCTTGACCGAGCGGGCGCACTCACAGTAGGTCGGGTCACCTGAGCAGGTCTCTCCTCCCATAATCGTGTAGGCACTTTCCCTCTCCCAAAGCACGCGGTCCTTCTTGCTGCCGTAGGTTCCCCAGTCGGAAGAACTTGAGATGAAGCAGTCGTTGTGGCCGGCGATTCTCGAAAGGTCAGAACCGTTGTAGGCAGTCTCAAAAGTAATCGAGTCGCGGAGTTTGGTCTTGAAAAGTCCGAACTTGAGCATCGGAGTGCGGACAGCCACCTGACGATCCTGTGGAAGCGCATCAAGAAGGGCTCGGATCAGCTTGCGGCGCGGCTCGTAAGCCTCTGAAGTACTGAGGCTTTGGTTAAAATGCGTCGTGTACGCCCACTCTCCCCACGAACCGCAGAAACCCGCCTGAAAGACGAGAATGATGTCGCTATACTCCTGAAATATGGGCTTGAGCTGCTCAACGTGACGGAGCACAATGTCAACTTCCGGGTCGTATGGCTTGGAAGCCTCGTCAATGTTGTCCTTGTAGGCAAAACGGACGATGGTCTTCATACCGGCGTCACGGTGAGCCTTGAAGCTCTGACGGATGATATCAAGCGCCTCCGAGCTGATGTCCCCTTCCATGAAGTCGGTGAGATAGAACATGCTCATAGTGAGTGTCTGACGGCTCTTGCGCTTCAATTCTATCACCGCAGAGGAAATTGGCTTAGGAGTCTTTCCGTTCTCGAACCTCACGGTGTACTGAGAGTAATATCCTCTCTCCGGGTTACAGAAATCCGTATCTGCCGGTCTGTAGGTCACAGTCTCGCCTTCGCGTGTGACAACCGGAGTCTTGGTGCATCCGCAGGCTACGGCAAATACGGACGCGAGAGCACAAAGTGCATAGATATATCCTTTACCTTTCATCATCATATCGTAGTATATATTATTTCTTGTCAATTGTAACAGCGAGCTTTTCAGCGGCACCGCCGGCAGCGTTAGGAAGCACTCCGATGCTTGCCCAGTTCTGTTGGAGATCGACACCCACCGTGAACGTGTCGGCAAACTTCACGTCCACCATTATTACACGCATGATCTGAAGCTCATACTTCCCGTCTTTCCCGGCTCCTGTCCCGATGCCGGAAGCGGCGATGTTGTCCCATTTCCATTCAACCTTGCCAGGTGTGCCGGCATACTGCCAGAAAGTAGGGCCCCAGGATGCATACTTTCCCGGCTGATAGCAGTAGCCCTGAAGCATGTAGTCCACATCATTTCCGAGGTGCTCGCCAAGAGGATTTCCGCCCGTCGCGGCATCGTTGTCGGAATTGAAGAAAACATTGAGCACAGCACCGACGTCCGTCTTGAGCTGAGTCTCGTCAATTTCAAAATACATCCAGATGTAGTCGTCATCCGCATACACCCTCATCTTCTTGAGAGCTGTCTTTGACGCCCCCTCCGCACACACTGTCTCGGCAACTTTCGAGACGTCAAGCGCATCCCAGTCAGCGAACTCCGCATCAATTTTGATTGGCAGAAGATCTGCCGGATCCGGTTCCGGCTCATCGTCAGTGCCGTCGTCAGGAGAGATTACGGACGGACTGTTGTCCACGACGGGAGCCGCCTTCTGACAGGACTCCATGGCGAACATGACAGCAGCTGCTGCACACACTGAAAGAAAAATCCTTTTCATCATTTATTTGTTTTAAAATTATAAGACTTTTCGGTTTTTCCGTGGATGTCAACGGAAATCCCGCCCCGGCCGGCCTCAACCACCATTATGCTGGCGTTGTCGTTGATAAGATTCGGAAACTTCTGGTCGGAAGACGGTTCGACGAGCAAATGTCTGTGAGTATGCCCCGAAAGCATCAGGTCCACACCGGCATGGTTCAGGACCGGCATCAGAGTCTCGCGCAGGTGGAGATTGCCGTGCCAGCCATCGGTCATCGGCGGGATGTGCAACGCGACGATGCTCAGTTTGTGCCCGTCTTTCTTCCCTACCTCTTGCTTAAGCCACTCCGCCTCCTTGACGCGATAGGCGTCGAACTCCGCCATTCCACTGTATTCGTAATTGCTGTCCGGCTTGTCCTCCCCGCAGTCGAGGATGAGGAAATTGACTTCGCCAATATTGAATGATCCGTACCACTGATGCTCCGGATGACTGTTCGGAAAATATTTGTGGAGCTCGTCCGTGTAGGCTCCACGCGTCTCGTGGTTTCCACGAGTGTAGACAATCGGCACTGACTTGGCGAATGCATCGACGCAGGCATCAATGAAAACCGAGTAGACCTGTGCGTCATCGTTGACCGTAGATAGCATATCACCGTTCAGCAGGACAAAACTAATGTCAGAAAAATCAACTTTCGCGCAGAGTTCACGTATGCGCTCCGGAGTCTCGTGAATGTCGTTTATCATTGCAAAGCGCACAGTCTTCGCCTTCGGGTCGAACGTGCGGAAATGCGTCGGTCCGTCATAGTTCGCGCTCGAAGCGACGGTTTTGCCAAATTCCATCCTCCCGTAGTCTCCGTATTTCACCGTCTCTTTCGAGAATATGCGGTAGAAATATTTCGTCCCCGGCTTCAGCCCCTCAATCCTCACGCAATGAAGCGTATCCATCACCCGGCGACGCCCGTCAAGAACATCATAAGCGACAAGGGGTTCCTCCGCATAGAAGGTGTCCCCCTCATATTCGTCATACTCGACCCAAGCCATCGCAGGCCTGTCAGTCTTCCACATCACAGTCACTCCGGTCTCCGACATGTCGGTAAGCCACGGCCCGTGTGTAATTTTAATCTGCGCCCCAGCAGCGAAAGGCAGGGCCATCAGCCCCACCAGCAAAGAAATGATGATTTTTCTGGTCATATATAGCTATATATTTTTGGCAAGTGTTGTCAGTTGTGTGGTAGGCGTTTTCATAGTATAAATGTGGGTAATTATATGGGAAGGCTGAACTTTTCAGCCTTCCCGATTGAATATCGGTATTATCTACCTATTTACTTGATATTAAGATCCATTGGCTCTCCTGTTGAAGGACATACACCAGGAACTCCCCAACCATCATTCAGAAGGGCACCGCCCACTTTGACTGTACCTGCTGCATCAAGACCTGGAAAGTTAACCTTGTCAATTGCAAATTCAACAGCATACCAGCCTTTTACAAGACTACCTGCAAGATTCTCGCGAGTAACAATCATATTATCAAGCGCCGTTTCTTGAGAAATGGCATTTGTACCAAGAAAGTCAGTTCCATCTTCAGCGACAAATTTCCAGAATTCGCTCCAGCCAAGTTTTACTTTGCCAGCATCTGCATAGATGTAAAGGTCGAGAAGGACATCGCCACCCATAGCATCTTTAAACAAATTATAGTTACCACCTGTCTCGATATTGTTATCAAGATCCCACACGAAACGAAGCGGACGTGGCTGTCCCTTGCCTGAGTCCCATTTTTCTGCTTCATTGTAGGCTGTTCCAACCTCTGCTGGATCAACTTCGGCATATCCGTAAAGCATTTCCTTTGTGTCATAGAACTTGAGTGTTCTGAGAGCCTTTGCAGATTCCTCTGCATCAATTATTGAGGTTACAACATCTGCAGCATCTAGTTTTGCCCAGTCATCGAAATTACCGTCAATAACGACACCTTCGGTCTCTCCGCCATTGTTGTTGCCGCCATTGTCTTTGTTGCCGCTATTGTCTTTGTTGCAGGCGACCGCTGCGAGTGATGCCATCACTGCCACAGCGAAAAATTTCATTGTCTTTTTCATAATTTTACTTGTATAAAAAGTGATTACATGAGTTCAAGAGTAATGTACTGCTTGTCACCTCCCTGTGGGAGATAGCCATAAATTTCTTTTTCATACTTTTCTCCACCATAAGAGAGGACGCTGATATTGACCTTTTTCTGTCCGCGGAGCTGATCCATAGCGTCACGGCTAATTGCGAACTCTTCCTTGATTACTGTGCCGACGAGCCTTGCCTGGAAATCGTTTCTGACAACGAGAGTATTGTCGAGGTTTCCATTATTGTCTGTTCCCCACAAATAAGGAGGCCATTTGTATTCATAACCATCCTCCGGTACTTCACCCTGCACCTTAGCCCTTTCATCTGTCGGATCCCAATAGTTGTACTGACTCCAGCCGAGATTAATCAGACCGGTTTCTACTGCGATGTACTGATAGAGTTCACAACCGACTTCAAATCCCACCTGATTGAAAGGGCCTACTTCTCTGAATACCATACCTGTCTTAGGATTAGCATCCGTATCGATAAACAATGTGAGTTCTTTAGCAAGACCGCCTGTATTCCAGGCTCCGTTTCCATCCCAAGAAGGATCTATCTTCTCAAGAGCAGGAAGATGGTTTACAAACTCAGCATAGCAATAGATATAGTCAGCATCAGAAGTGAATTTAACAGTCTTCAAAGCGACCTTGCCTTCCTCCGGATTGTCAGGAAGAGTGGCGACTGCGGCTGTCGTGCAAGCGTCCCAGTCAGCGAAGTTGCCGTCGATTTCGATAGTCTCGGTCGGCGTATCACCTCCATTGTTACCTCCATTGCCTTTGTTGTTTGAAGAAGGGGTCTTCTCGCAGGAAACGACTGCAGCACCCATCATGATGGCTGTCGCAAAAAACATAAATGACTTTTTCATTTTGTTTGAGTTTTAAAAAATTAATAATTGTGGTTTATTGTTATTTTTTCTTATCCCAATTAGGATTCTGCTTGAGATTCGTATTGAGTGCAAGGTCCTCGGTCGGGAGCGGCATCAGGTAGTCGCGGCTTTCGTCAAATACGTGCTTAGTCTTCTGATGTGGGTCCGCATAGCCCTTGTCCGCGCCGCTGAGACGAATTGTCTTATTCAGCTGGAGGATATTGTAGGTGACGGTCTCGTCGAGGTCCGTCGGCTTGTCGGTGGTGTAGATCCACACCTCGTTCTCACCGTCGTGGTCGAGGTCGAATCCACGGTCAACTCCCGGGAAGTACATTCCGTAGAAGTTCTGCTCAATGCACTTTCCTGCCTTCCAGCGCATGAGATCGTACCATCTGAATTCACCCTCTTCCGCAAGTTCGATTGTCCTCTCGCGGCGGATTTCGAGGATTACCCCTTTGTTTGCCCCGGTGACATTAGGGTAGCCGTACTCGGTGCTTGACATATATTTGCTCGGAGCGCCATTTGCCGCAGTGAGGACGAGGTTCGGCATGCCGACGCGGTCGCGCAGAGGCTTGATGCTGAGGTCAATGTCGTCCTGTGTGATGGCGACGTCGGTGCGCTCGGCCATCGCCTCGGCATAGTTGAGATAGACCTCGGCGGCACGGAAAATCGGCATATCGTTGTCGGTTGCCATCCAGCGTCCGGTTTCAAGAACTTTCTCGCTCTGAGCGTACTTGACGACCTGATAGCCGGTGCAGCTCGTGTAGAAGTCCCCGACCATGAGTGAGTCGGCCTCGATTCGGTGGTAGCCCGGACAGCGCATTGTCTGCGCGAGGCGAGGGTCCCGGCCGGTCATCTCCTCGTAGTATTCCTTTGTCTCCCATCCGTCCTTCGCGGTGAACTCGGTGCCGTCTGCCATGAGGTAGCTGTCGACAAACTTCTTGTTGAAGGCGTACTGGTTCTGACCGAACGTGTTGTAGGTAGCGAAATGCGAGAGTCCGAGGGCGTAGCTATAGGCCTTGGCGAGGATGACCTCGTCGGTGTTGGCAGTCTGCGACGCGAAGAGCATCATGTAGTCCTCGGCCGGCTTGCCCGTGCTGTAAATCTTGTATGGAGAAGTGGTGATGAACTCCTTTGCGGCAGAGGCTGCCTGGGCGAGCCAGTAATTGCCGTCGTGCTCCACGCCGTCGTTGCCATGGTAGTTGCGCCATGTGCCCTCGAAAAGGCAGAAACGGGACTTGAACGCGAGCGCTGTCCACTTCGTGACCTTGTAGGCGTTCTTCTCTGTGGCGAGATGATCTATGGCAAAGTCTATATCTTCGAGCATTTTGCCCATCACGAAATCACGGGAATCCCTCCCCTTGTAGAGTTCGTCACGCTCTGTAACGCTGAGTTCGTGGTCGTACCACGGAACGTCGCCGAAATCACGCACCTTGAGGAAGTAGAAATATGCCCGAAAGAAGCGTCCCACGGCCTCATATTCCGTACGCACGGACTCGTTGTCGCAGTTGCCGAGGTTGTCGAGCATATTGTTGATATTGCGGAGCGTGCCCCACTCCCAGCCTCCACCGGAAGACGGGACATTACGTATGCCCCTGAACTTCATCGGAAGAGTGGTCTTGAAGCAGATGTCACTCTCCTCGTCGAAGAACGGTCCTTTGAAAAGATCTGCGTAGAATGTGTTGGAAACATTCTCGAACTGTGCCGCGTCCTTGAAGTAGGAATCCGAAGTCTCCTTGTCGAGAGGAAACTTGTCGAGGCTACATGCCGAAAAGGCGAATGCGGCAACAGCGGTTGTAAAGAGTATATTCTTTATTTTCATACAAATTCCTCCTTTGTTAGAATGTTATGTCCAGTCCGAGGACGAATGACTTCTGGTAAGGATAGTAGTAGCCGAATGAGCTCTGCTTCGCCATAGCCTCCGGATCCATATAGCGCGAGACTTTCGTGAGCGGCGAGAGGTAGCCGAGGTTTTCGCCAGTGAAGTAGATTCTCAGCGAGCTGATGAAAGTCTTTGCAAGAGCCTTGTCCGGAAGGGTATAGCCGAATGTGAGATTCTTAAGACGACAATAGGCGAGGTTCTGGAGGTAGCGGTCGTTCGTCATCGTGAGGTAGGTCGTGCCTTTGTTTGCCTGCCAGCCTCTCGGACGAGGGAAGTAGGCTCCGGTGTTGTCCTCACTCCAGACGTTGTCCATGTAGTTCTTCGGGATGTAGGTCGCCTGCGGGCGGTTATAGGCCACCCAGAATGCCTGGTTGTCTGCCGGCGGATACCAGTTGAGCTTGCCCACGCCCTGGATGAACATTGAGAGGTCGAATCCGAACCACTGTGCGCTGAGGTTGATGCCGTATTGGTAGCGAGGAAGACTGTTTCCGATGATGGCGAGGTCGCCCGGGTTGTCAACGGTGTAGGCGCCTCGAGAAATCACGCCGTCATCATCAATGTCAACGATACGGAGGTCACCGCCCTTCCAGCCTCCGGTGAGGTTACCCTGGAGATAGGACTGGTCAACTTTTGAAAGATACTCCGCAGCGGCCGCGTCGGATTCGAAGAGCCCGTCGGTCTTGAATCCCCAGATTTCACCGAATGTCATGCCTTCGTAGTAGGTGCCGAGCACCTTTGACGGATTCTTGTACTTGGTGAGCTTTGTGAGGTAGTCGCTATAGTTGACGCTCACGCCGTAGGTGAACGGGCTGCCAGCGAGAGTGAAGGTATCCTTCCATGAGAGCGTGAGCTCTATACCCATCGAACGGAGATTCGCGGCGTTAGCGCTCGGAGCGGCCGCGCCGTAGACAGACGGAACTGCCTCTCCGGAGGTAATCATACCCTTGGTGTCGCGGATGTAGGCATCTCCTGTGAACGCAAGACGGTTTCCGAGGAAGCCGAGGTCGAGACCAAGGTTATAGTGATAGGTGGTCTCCCATGTGAGACCGTCCATGCTTGATGAACCGACGGTTGCGCC
>OIYX01000679.1_pt1 | contig 11426 bp, 9 predicted proteins | sample 1588431 | NCBI WGS metagenome assembly OIYX01 (sample SAMN03283241) | human gut metagenome | biome: human-associated habitat; material: feces | host: Homo sapiens | place: Peru | collected 2012
GAGCCACGGCAGCGCGCTCCAGCTCATCGCCGGGGGTGACGGGCGCGACCCGGCCGTCAAGGCGGCGCTGCGGGATTTCCCGAAGGGGACGAGCGGGCACTACCTCAACTTCCTCAAGGCGGTGAGGGGCGAGGAGAAGGCGAACAGCGATTTCGCGGTGGCGGGCCCGCTCTCGCAGGTGCTGGCGCTCGGCGCGGTCGCGCAGCGCCTTGCCGAGCCGAAGCTCGAATTCGATCCTGCCAAGGGGCGCTTCGTCGGAAACGACGCGGCGAACGCGCTCCTCGACGGCCCGCCCGTGCGGCGCGGCTGGGAGGAGTTCGAGAGGCTTTAAGTAGTTAAGTGGTTAAGTGGTTAAGTCGCTTCGCTTTAAATGGTTAAAGGTTAAGACGATATGGCGATGTGGTTCTTTGTTCTCGGGCTTCCGCTTGTGGCGTGGGGGCTTTTCTCGCTCGTGACGGCGACGGGCGCGGCGCGCGCGCTGGTGGCGTTTCCGCGCTCCAGGGTGGCGGGGCGCATCCTCTGTGCCGTGGGCTGGTTCTGGACGGCATATGAGTGCGACACGCTCGGCATCGACGTCTTCGACAAGTTCCTGAAGGCTTTCCCCGGCGAACTGTGGATCCTCGCGGCCGTCCTGACCGTGCTGACCTGCTGGTGGATGGAGAACCTGCTGCCCATTCGCGGGGTGAGCGCGCTGTTCATGCTCTTCCCCGGCGAGATGTTTCCGATGATCCGACTCTGCGAGACGCCGTGGCGGCTGACGCTCGTCGTCTTCGCGTACGTCTGCGCGCTGGCGGGCATGTTCGGCATGTTCTATCCGTGGCGGGTGCGCCAGGCGTGTGCATGGCTGGCGGAGAGGCCGCCGCGCGTACGCGCCGTCGGCGCCGTCTCCGCCGCGCTGGGCGCGCTCTTCGCCGTCCTCGGCGCCCTCGCCGCATCGGGCGTGCTGAAGTAGGCCCACTCCGGCAAAAAACAGAAAAACCACGGGGAAACCCGTGGTTTTGCCGATGGAGCCAGGTAACGGATTCGAACCGCCGACCTGCTCATTACGAATGAGCCGCACTACCAGCTGTGCTAACCTGGCTTGGTTGAAAACGAGTGATAGTATACACGATTACGCGGACGCGCGCAAGGGGGATTTTGAACTTTTTTAATTTTACCTATTCACATTCGGCGTGGGTTTCGCTACAATATACTCTCAATTGTTTTCGGACCAATAGGAGTAAGTCACAATGGCGAACATCAAAGGCGGCCGTTCCGCCCGCAAACGCGACCGTCAGAACGCGAAGGCCAACAAGCGCAACGTCGCGGTCAAGACCCGTCTGCACACCGCGCACAAGAAGCTCTTCAAGGCGGCGGACGCCGGCAAGAAGGACGAGGCCGAGAAGGAGTTCAAGGATTTCGTGAGCGGCCTCGACAAGGCCGTGAAGAAGGGCGTGATCAAGAAGAACACGGCCAACCGCAAGAAGTCCCGCGCGCAGCTCAAGCTGAACAAGATGGAAGCGGTTGCCGCCGAGGCGGCGAAGTAAGGGCTTGTCCCTTCCGATGGCTGTCGACGGCCGTCGATGGCGGAACATTCGACGGCGATCGACGGAGGTCGGTTGCCGCCGGGTGTGTTTTTTCAATCTTTAACCAATAAGGAAAGGTCCACAACATGGCTAAGAAGACTCTGCGCGATGTCGATCTCGCGGGCAAGCGCGTTCTCATGCGCGTCGATTTCAACGTCCCGATGGCGAAGGACGGTTCGGGCACGATCACGGACGACACGCGCATCGTCGCGGCGCTCCCCTCCATCAAGTACGTGCTGGAGCAGGGCGCGTCCCTCGTCCTGATGTCGCACCTCGGCCGTCCGAAGGGCAAGGGCTACGAGGCGGAGTTCTCGCTCAAGCCGGTGGCGGACGCGCTTGCGAAGCAGCTGGGGCGCCCCGTCGCGTTCGCGCCGGACTGCCTGGCGGCGGACGACATCGTCCAGGCGATGAAGCCGGGCGACGTCACCCTCCTCGAGAACACCCGCTTCTACAAGGCCGAGGACGGCAAGGTCAAGAAGGACGACGACAAGAAGGGCATCCACCTCACGGAGGAGGAGTTCCAGGCGAAGAAGGCCGAACTCAAGGAGAAGCGCGCCGCGATGGCGAAGAAGCTTGCCTCCTACGGCGACGTCTACTGCAACGACGCCTTCGGCACGGCGCACCGCGCCCACGCCTCCACGGCGGTGGTGGCGGACTACCTGCGTCCGGCGGTGAGCGGCTTCCTCCTGGAGAAGGAGATCAAGTTCCTCGGCGACGCGGTCGAGAACCCGGTGCGCCCGTTCGTCGCCATCCTCGGCGGCGCCAAGGTCTCCGACAAGCTCAAGGTCATCAAGAACCTGCTCGGCAAGGTCGACACGCTCATCGTCGGCGGCGGCATGGCCTACACCTTCCTGAAGGCGAAGGGCCAGAAGGTCGGCGCCTCCCTCTGCGAGGACGACCAGCTCGCCTACGCGAAGGAGATGCTGGAGGCGGCGGCCGCGAAGGGCATCAAGTTCCTGCTGCCCGTCGACAACGTGGTGGCGAACAAGTTCCCGGCTGAGAAGGACGCAAGCGACGTCACGCTGAAGGTGACGGAGGGCGACATCGAGGACGGCTGGATGGGCCTCGACATCGGCCCGAAGACGATCGCCCTCTTCAGCGACGCCATCAAGGCGGCGAAGACGGTCGTCTGGAACGGCCCGATGGGCTGCTTCGAGTTCGCGCCTCTCGCGAAGGGCACGTTCGGCGTGTGCGACGCGGTCGCCACGGTGAAGGCGAACGGCGGCCTGTCGATCATCGGCGGCGGCGACAGCGTCTCCGCCGTGAAGAAGAGCGGCCGCGCGGCCGAGATGAGCCACATCTCCACCGGCGGCGGCGCGAGCCTCGAATACCTCGAAGGCAAGGTTCTGCCCGGCGTCGCGGCGCTCGACGACAAGTAGGCGACGGCCCCCTGCGGGACGCCTCCCGCGCGCGGAAAGCGCGCGAAAAAACAAAAACCGGCGTGCTTGACGCACGTCGGTTTTTTCTCTATACTTCTTTCCACCATGAGCATTTCACATACCCACGTGCTGTCGTTCGCGGTTCTTGCCGCGTGTACACTCGCGCCCGTCGCGGCGGTGCGGGCGGCGGATGCGCCCGAGGCGGCCCCGTCCAAGGCCGAAGACGCCGCGATGAAGGAGGAGCTGAAGTACATCGGCGCGCTCGTCGACGCGAACATGCCGGACCTCGCGGAGCCGGTCATCGACGCGGCGAAGAAGAAGTGGCCGCAGTTGGGGCCCAAGCTCAAGGTGCTGGAGATCCAGGGCGACCTGCGGCTCGGACGGTTCGCGGAGGTGCAGAAGGTCGTCGACGGCATGAAGGACAAGAAGGGCGGCGAATACTGGGCGCTGCGCCTCTCGATGGCCGACGCCTACTACGCCCGCTCCGAGATGAAAGAGTGCCGCAAGATCTACGAGGAGTTCTTCAAGACCGTGCAGCAGCCCGGCGCCGACCTGCTGGACTTCTACGTGGAGTCCGGATTCAAGTGGGCGCAGATCTGCGTGAACGAGAAGAACTTCGGCGAGGCCGTGAAGATGTACGCGGGCCTCCTCGCGAAGATCCCCGAGACGGGCGCGACCGAGGAGCGGTGGTGCGCGGTGGCGATGGAGGACGTCTCGCTCCTCATCCGCCTCGCGGAGGAGATGAAGGATCCCAAGAAGGCGAAGGTGCGCGCGGACTACCTGGCCCAGGCGACGAAGATCGTGAACAAGCTGCTCTGGAAGAACGAACTCATCATCGTCTTCGGCAAGGCGATCGCGATGAAGGCGCACATCGAGGTGCTCAACGGCGACATGGAGAAGGCCCAGGGGCTCGTCAACGAATACATGCCGCAGCTCTCGCAGATCCACGCCAGCCTCCTGGAGCAGGATCCGGACGGTCGCCGCGGCTACGTGCGCATGAGCCCGATGCCCGAGTGCCGCTACCTGCTCGCGCAGATGCTGTGGGAGGGCGCGCAGGCCGAGGCGAAGGAGAAGAAGCCGGACGAGGAGAAGATCAAGTCGATGCTGCTCGGCGCGCGCGGCAAGAACGGCAAGCGCAACGGTCTCGGCGCGTTCAACCACGCGGTCAACGTCTACGTGAAGTACCCCGAGGCGTCCTGCGCGGGTGCGGCGGGGCGGCTCTACGAGGACATCGCGGCGTTCGTCCTCGCGCGCTACAAGGCGGACCTCAAGAAGGCCGTCAAGATCTCGCCGGACCAGATGAAGAAGGTGCGCCGCATGCAGTTCGAGAATGCGTTCGCGGTCTACAGGACCGGCGACTGCGCGGCGGCCATCAAGGCCTATGCGCCGCTCATCGAGCAGTTCCCGGACGCCGAGGAGGTTCCCGGCGCCGTGGCGGTGCTGGCCGACTGCAACCTCTCGCTCTGGCACGACGCGAAGGACGCGCAGAAGAAGCAGGCCTACCGGGCGGCGGCCGACGCGGCGGAGCAGGACCTGGTGAAGCGGTTCGCCGGCGTGAACGACGCGCGGGCGCGCGCGGCGGGCGACGAACTGCAGCGGCTCGCCGCGAAGGAGCGCGAACTGGGCGCGCTCGCCCGTTCGCAGCAGGTCTACGACCTCTACTTCAAGAACTTCCCGAACCACTACAACGCCGCGCAGCGCGCGCTCTCCCTCGCGGGGCTTGCCTACAAGGCCGAGGACTGGGAGCAGGCCGCGCACTACTACGAACTCGTCGCGACGGTCTACACGAATTCGCCGCATCTCGCGAGCTCCCTCCAGTTCCTTTCCGTCTGCGCCGCGAAAACGGGCGACACGGAGGCGCAGAAGTCCTGGCTGCGCCGGTTCGCCGGCACGACGAAGAAGCCGCTGGACCGCACGACCGCGTTCCTGCAGCTCGCGCAGATGCAGCAGAAGGAGGGCTTCGCCGCGTTCACCGCCGCAGCGGAGACGAACGACGTGACGGCCGCCGAGGCGATGCGCAAGGCCGCCTACCGGGACGTCGCGGGGGCGATCAAGGACTTCAGGACCGCGTCGACGGACAGCGCGAAGGAGCTGGAGTCGAACAAGGGCCTTTCGAAGGGCGACAAGGAGAAGTTCCTGCTCCGCCGCGAACAGGCGCTCTTCCTCGAAGGCGACTGCTGGCAGCGCCTCGCGTGGCCGGAGGACAAGATCCCCGTCTTCCGCATGCAGGCCGTCAAGGCGTACGAGCGCTACCTCGCCGCCTGCCCGAAGGGGACATGGGGCCCCGTCGCGCTCGTGAAGATCGGCACGATCTACACCGCCGAAAAGAAGATGGACGAATCGCAGAAGGCGTTCGCGCGCCTGCAGAGCGAGTTCCCGGATTCCGACGAGGCCAAGAACTCGGTGCCGCGCCTCGCGAAGACGCTCATCGAGATGGGCCTCCGCCAGGAGGGCGTGGCGCAGTACAAGCAGATGCTGGAGACGACGGACGGCAAGTACACCGCCGGGCAGTTCCTCGCCGCCGGCGACGCGCTGCTGGAGGCGAAGGGCTGGGACGTCGCGGGCGAGGCGTACACGAAGTCCATCGAGCTGACGAAGGCCGTCACGAACGAGAGCGCGAAGACGGCGATCATCGCGCGCGCCACGCTCGGCCAGGCCCAGGCGGCCGCCGGACAGAAGCTCTACGCCGAAGCGCATCAGAAGTTGGACCAGTTCGTGGAGAAGTACGCGAAGAGCAAGCTGGTCATCGACGCCTACGAACTCATCGTGGAGGTCGCCTCGGAGGAGGGCCGCGTGGAGAAGGACGACGAGCTGCGCAAGCAGTACTTCAACGCGGCGGTGCGCGCCATCAAGCGTCTGCGCGGCCACTGCAAGACCCAGGCCGAGATCGACGAGTTGGACCTCCGTTCGGGCGACGTGCTCGTGAGGAAGATGGAGGCCGAGGAGGCGATGAACCTCAAGGACAAGGCGAAGGAGACGTGCGGCCTCGCGGCGAACGCCTTCATCGCCTTCCTCATGTCGCACGAGCCCACCGCCGAACACCCGGCGAAGGACATGACGCCTGCCCAGCTCGCGAACCTCGAACGCTGCTACTCGTCCGCGCTGCCGCTCATGGCGAAGCTCGGCAAGGAGCAGACGGAGATGATCCTCAAGTACGGCGACACGTACATGGAGCTGTTCCCGAACGGCAAGCACAAGACCGCCGTCCAGAACGCCGTCAACCAGGCCAAGGCCGATCAGTAACCATCAGGATTCCAAGGAGTGGAGAAGACAATGCGTAAGAGCGTAGTCACGGCATTGGCGGCCCTCGCGTCCGCCGCCGTCTTCGGCGCCGTCACGGGGTCGATCACGACCGAGGGCGGCGCGACCCAGAAGGGCGTGATCCGCTGGAGCATGCGCGACAAGGCGTATGCGGTGACGAAGGGTAACACCGAGATCCAGGTGAAGCCCGCCGACGTCGCGGAGATCGAGATCGACAAGCCCGCCGGGTACGACGAGGCCGTCGCGCAGGTCCAGAAGGGGAAGGGGGCCGCCGCGATTCCCGCGCTGCAGCAGATCGTCAGGGAGTACCGCCACCTCCAGTGGGACAAGGTCGCGGGGCGCTACCTCGCCGAGGCCTATCTGTCGGCGGGCAAGGCGAACGACGCCCTCCGCGCGTGCGAGGCGATCATCGACGACGACGCCACCGCCGCCTACACGGGCGAGCTTGCGCCCGCCTACTGGAGCGCGCTGCTGGCCCTCGGACGCAAGGCGAAGCTGGAGGCGCAGCTGGAGAAGGCGGCCAAGAGCGGCGACCGCTTCTCCGTCGGCGCGGCGCTCACCCTGCGCGGCGACGTGATCCTCAAGGAGGGTGCCGAGTCGAACGACGCCGCGAAGAAGGCCCTGACCGACGGTTATCTGCGCGTCGTCTTCCTCTACGCCGACGACGAGGTTGCCGACCGTCTGCGCCCCGAAGCCCTCTACAAGGCCGCGCACTGCTTCGACAAGCTCGGGCAGAGCGGCCGTGCGGACGCGATGCGCACGGAACTCAAGCAGAGCTATGCGGCGAGCCCCTGGGCCGCGCGGTGATCGTGCCTGCCCTCTCTCAACTTTCAACTTCCAAACAGAATCAAGTTTAAAAAGCTTCAAAAAGGAACAAACACATGAACATGAAGAAGATGCAGAAGTCGGTGATGGCCGCGATGATGATGCTCGGCCTGGTTGTGGCACCCGTCGCGGCGGGCGTGGCGATGGCGCAGGATGCGGCACCGGCGGCGCAGAAGCAGCAGCAAGGCGGCGGCGACCTGGTCGGCGCGGACGGCAAGGCCGTCGACCCGAGCCAGCAGCAGAAGTCCGGCGGCGGCTTCTTCGACATCGTCTTCGGTTCGGGCGTCGTCGGCGCGATTCTCTGGTTCGCCCTCTTCGCCGACGGCGCGATGGCCATCTACTTCGCGGTGGACTGCTTCGTCCTGATCAAGCCCCAGAAGCTCATGCCGACCTCGCTCATCACGAACGTGCAGAGCGCGATGGTGGAGGGCGACGTGATGAAGGCCCTCAAGGTGTGCGAGAACGAGCCGAGCGCGATGTCGAACATCCTCAGCACGGCGTTCCAGCACGTCGAGGACGGCTACGACGTCATCCAGGAGGCGGTCAACGGCGCGGCCGACCTGGAGACCGAGCGCCTGACGCAGCGCCTGACGTGGATTTCCGTCTGCTCGAACCTCGGCCCGTCCCTCGGTCTGCTCGGTACGGTGCAGGGCATGATCTTGACGTTCGAGGCCCTCGCCCAGGGCGGCGCGGGCGACGCCTCGATGCTCGCGAACTCCATCGGCCAGGCCCTCTGGACGACGGCCGCCGGCCTGTGCGTCTCCATCCCCTCCATCACGATTTATTACTCGCTGCGCAACAAGGCGACCCGCCTCATCATGCGCATGACGGCGCTCACGATGGAGCTTCTGAAGGGCCTCCGCAACGTCGAAGTCGTGGACGAGAACGCGCAGCAGGCCTAAACCACCGGTTCACGCGCGTCCCCCCAGGACCTGAAAGGACCGTCGGACATGGCACGAAAGAGTCAAGAAAACCCGCAGCTGGACATGACGCCGATGATCGACGTCGTGTTCGAGCTGATCATCTTCTTCGTCGTGACGCTCACCCAGGCGACGGCGAAGGACGAGACGGTGAAGCTGGAGGACGGCAAGCACGGCATCGAGCTGACGCCGGACGAGCTGCCCCCCACGCACCTGATCGTCGATGTCGCCCGGAACGGGCGCATCTCGATGTGCGACGTCACGATCACCCCCGCCGAGCTCGGCCGCCGCGTCAAGGAGCGTCTGCGCAAGTACGGGGAGTTCCCCGTACTCATCCGCGCGGACTACCGTGCGCGGCACAAGTCCGTGGCGGAGGTGATGAACGCCTGCACGATGAACGGCATCTGGAAGCTCTCGTTCGTGGCGGTCTACGACCGCAAGAGCGAGAGGAAGTGAGGTTCCGACCATGGCACGCAAGGAACAGGAAAACCCGCAGCTGGACATGACGCCGATGATTGACGTCGTGTTCGAGCTGATCATCTTCTTCGTCGTCACGATCAAGCAGGAGGACATCTTCTCCAAGCTGAACGCGAACCGCCCGGCCCCGAACACGTCGGCGGCGGCGAGCGAGGAGCACGACACCCAGATCAAGATCGACATCGGCCCCGGCGGTTTCGTGTTCAACAGCCGCGGCGTTTCGCTCAAGGAGCTTGACCGCAACATCAAGCAGCTCGCCGCCGTCTCCAAGAAGTCGACGGTGATCGTGCGCTGCACGATGGATTCGCCGCACAAGTTCCTGGTGGACGCGCTTGACACCTGCAACAAGTACGGCATGTACAATCTGTCGATTTTCAGCATGTAACCCGTGGAAGGAGGATCGTTCGCGATGGAAACGATCGACGAGGAAGAGATCAAGGAACAGCTTAAGGAGGAGATGGCCAAGTTCGAGGACGACGGCTACTTCCGGCGTCTCATCAAGATGTTCGTCGGCCTGGGGCGTCCGCGCAACTCGCCGGAGTACAAGGAGGCCATCGTCGAGCTGCAGCGCCAGACCGCGCCCCTGCTGGCGATCCTGCTGCCGATTCTGGTTGTTGCGACGCTGTTCGTGGTGACGGCGGTTTCCGGTTCCGGGAAGCGGGAACTCAAGGTCGAGATCGTGCAGGCCGACCAGCAGGACGATGCGCTGGATGAGATCGAGACGCCGCAGGAGACGGAGCCGCCGCCCGAGATGGACAACATCGAGATCACGGTCGATGCGCCGTCGATGAACCCCACCGAGATGGCGTCGGAGGCGGCCCCCGCGCCGACGGCCGAACCGCAGTCCGTGAAAGTGGCCTCCGTCGACGCGATGCTCAGCATCAAGAGCCCGGTCACGATGAAGTCGGTGATGGGCACCTCGCGCGGCGCGGGCGTGCGCGGCACCTACACGCGCGGCGGCGCGTCCTATGGCGACGCTGCCACCGAGGCCGCCGTCATGAAGGCGCTCCGCTGGCTGAAGGCGACGCAGCAGGGCGACGGTTCGTGGCCGACCTGGGGCAGGCTGGAGGGCTTCAAGAACCAGCAGGAAAGGGCGTTTAAAGAAAAGAAGATCAACAAGGCCGCCTACGACGGCGCGATGGCGACCTACCAGAAGTACAAGAGCCTGGGCCTTGAGAAGGGCATGGACGCCGCCGCCGGTGCGGGCTTCGCGATTCTGGCCTATCTCGCCCACGGCGAGACGCCCGCCTCGAAGGAGTTCGGCCCCACCGTCCAGAAGGCCCTCGACTACCTGATCAACAGCGTCTACGTCGTCAAGGACAAGGACGGGAAGCCGGTAAAGGACCCGAACGGCAACACGCCCTACGTCCGCATGCGGGGCGCGGGCGGGTCGGAGTACGGCTTCCTCATCGGTACCTACGCCCTCTGTGAGGCATACGGCATGACGAAGAACCCGAACGCCCGCGAGGCCGCCGAGAAGACGCTCGGGCGCATCATCAGCGGCCAGACCGCGACGGGCGGCTGGAACTACAACATGGCGCGCGTCACGAAGGACGGCCCGGACGACATTTCGTTCGGCGGCTGGGCCATGCAGGCCATCAAGGCCGGCAAGATGGCGGGCATCCACCTGCCCGGCATGGAGGAGTGCATCAAGAAGGCGGTCAACTGCCTCAAGAAGCGCAACTACTCCGAGAAGGCCGGCTTTGTCTACCGTGCGACCACCAACCACAAGGGCGGTACGGGCGGTCTTGCGGGCGTCGGCTGCCTTGCGATGCAGCTTCTCGGCTACGCGAAGGAGAAGGAGGTCGCGAACGCCCTCAATGTGATGCGCGACTGGCAGCCGTCGCTCGACAAGGTCTACTCCTATGCGCCGGGCAAGCCGCAGAACGCGCAGTACTACTGCTACTATGCGGCGCAGTGCAAGTACCAGGCGGGCATGTGCAAGGACGCGACGCCGGCGAACTTCACGCTCTGGAAGAAGTGGAACGCCGAGATGAAGGCCCTCTACACGAAGGCGGTCATCACGGTCACGGACAAATCGGGCCAGCCGGTCACGGTCAAGGACCCGGCGGGCAAGGACCGTCCGATCGGCCGCTGGGAGAACAAGGACCACTACAACTACGACGTGATGGGCACCTGCCTCGCGGCCCTGCAGCTGATGGTGTACTACCGCTACCTCCCGACGACGCAGCTCAAGGCGACGGAGGTCGAGGCCGACGTCGAGACGCTCTCGAAGGACAAGAGCGGCGAGATCGGCGTCACGATTGACATCTGACCGCGCACCATGCCGGGACATCATGCCCTTTAGCCTCTTTCTCGCCCTCAAGTACCTCAAACCGAAGCGCAGCGTGACCTCCGTGATCACCTGCGTTTCGGTTTTGGGTGTTCTCCTCGGCGTTGCCGTCGTCATCATCGTGCGCGCGGTCATGACGGGCTTCGGCGACATCTGGGAGGAGAAGATCCTCGACTTCAAGCCCCACGTCTCGCTCACGCCCTACGGCGGGGGGCAGGTCGTCCAGGATGAGGACCGGCTTGCGCGGGATCTTTCCGCGCTCCCCGGCGTCGTGTCCGTCTCGCCCGAGATCGACACGCGCATCATGCTCTCCTTCCGCGGGCGCGTCTCGGCCCCGATCGTGTTGGGCGTCGACCCCGACCGCTTCCGCGACGCCTACAGGATCGGCGCGCCGCGTGCCGGCGTCTACGATCTGGAGGGTGATTCGATCATCCTCGGCGTCGACCTCGCCCGTTCGCTCGGCGTGTGGGTGGGCGACGACGTGACGGTCTACTCGCCGAAGACGCTCGCCGCGCGCGACGAGATCTTCCTGCCGCTCAAGTGGCGCGTGACGGGTATCTTCTCCTCCGGCCAGCGCGACTACGACGCGGGCTTCTGCGTCTGCTCGCTCGCGAACGCGCGGGACCTGATGGGACTGGAACACGGCGTCTTCGCGATCCACGTGAAGACGGCGGCCCCGGGGAACGCGCCCGTCTTCGACGCCCTC
>OIYX01000680.1_pt1 | contig 11415 bp, 7 predicted proteins | sample 1588431 | NCBI WGS metagenome assembly OIYX01 (sample SAMN03283241) | human gut metagenome | biome: human-associated habitat; material: feces | host: Homo sapiens | place: Peru | collected 2012
CTTGGTGGTCTTTCTTCTGCCATCACTAAGCTTGACAAGGTTACACTTACCCTTCCTGGCTATCTGCAGATTTTACCACAGGTTACTGGTAATGGCAATGGCGTTTCTAAGGTCAACGGCTCGAAGATTACCGTGAAGGATGTTTCTACAAGCGACGACCTCCGACTCACCATCAAGGCTTCGATGTAGTCCTGACCCAGCTCGTCTATCAGATAGTCGATAAGGTTGAAGTCACCACCATCAGCATTTTTCTTGGTCACAAGACCTGTCACCAACCCAGGCGCATGAGGATTTTCTTTCAGCATATTGTTGAAGTCGTCCATCTTTTTCTTGCTTTGGTCGTACTGGTCGTAATCGGTCGCAATTTGATTAAAAACAGCCTCATCATCGTCCATATTCAGGTCGGGATAACGCTGCGCAAAACTCTCCCTAAAAGAATCTCGCTTTGATTTAACATTCTGATTATCAATCGTTTCTTTTGCCATAAACGTTCATTTTTAATATTTGTGTGCTAAATTAAGGAAAATTTCGCATTACTTTGTGATAAGTTCTGCATCTTGATGAATTAATTTTGTTGGCATGAAACATCTAAATTCCATATCCGAAATTTACCTTAAAAGAGACCAGGAAATGTTTCTGCTCTTTCGTAAGGCCAAGAGGATGGTAGAATATCCTACCACCATGGCTAAGATATGCGATTACATCGCCCAGATGCCTGCCTCTTGTTATTATCTGGCTGATAGCACTGCCTATCGGTATATATGCAAACGCATCAAGGGCGAAAAGCCTAAATTCGGCAAATACCAAGCCATGAAGGAAAAACTCTTCGAAGCCTTCTATCAGGATTTCCTGCGCCTCCGGCAGATGGATAAATACAAGAAATACAACACCAAAAATCTTGTGTATGTGTGCCTGGATCTTCCTGCGCCCAACTTGGGTATGGCTCCTCGCTACATACAGATGAAAATCAACCATCATTTCCGCAACAAGAAAACATCATTCATCACTCGATAAATCTCTTCTATTATGCGTACATTATATATAACACTTCTCATCCTCCTCCTGATGGCTTTCATCATTCCGCTTCATGCCGACATGGCTGTATCGCCATCAGCCCCAACATACTCCCATTTCGTATATATGTTCGGTCATGCCAACTTCATCCATTATGCAGTCAATGCCTGGTGCCTGTTGATGGTGCATCGTCAGTTCCGCTTCCATCGTCTGTTGGCTTCGTGGCTGGCATCCGTGGCTCTCTCATTCCTCTATTATCCGTCCCTCCCGGTCTTGGGTGCATCGGTCATCATATCCTTCTTCATGGGCTTCACAGCTCCCTGGCTCTACCGTAGAAAGCACCTAGCCTTCTGCCAGATGCTCCTCCTCTTGGTTATAGGTTGCCTCCTCCCTCACATAGCTGGCATCTACCACCTCATCCTCTTCGCCATCGGCTTTATCTATGCCAAGGCAGAGAGTTTCGTCCACAGAGCCAACACCCTAAAAATATAGGAGGCAAATCATGTAGATCAAAGCAAGAACAGCATATCATAAAGTTCAATGTTCAAATCTCAAAGTTCAAAGTAAATAATGCCAGTAGCAAAATCCACATTAAAGGTACGACCTCAGCAGCAGATTTCCGATAAGAAGCTCAAAGAACTTCTAGAGGAAGATAAGAGAAGGCTCACAAGCCTCCTCGCAAGCTATCGTCCCATTACTGGAGAGAATGCCCCTGGTCTTCGCTTCGAGTGTGTCATTGAGGATTTCCTGAAAGGCAAGAAACTCTGGCTTCCGGTAGAAATGTTGAAGGAAAAGAAGTTCTGCGCCATCATCAAGTGCGGTTCTATCTCAGCCTTCTGCGAAAAATACATGCCCGACCTCGATCAAGAGAAGGCACGCGATGCAGTCTTCCGCTATCTCATCCGTCTCCGCTGCAAGCACGATTTCTATTTCTTCGCCTACGCCTACGCCCGAATCAAGAATAAGGATGGTGGCGAAGATATACCTTTTCTTCTTCGCAATGCCCAGATCAAGCTAGCCAAGGTCTTTGAGCAGTTGCGCCTTCACAGTCAATACCGCTATATCCGTGTCATTCTCTTGAAGTGTCGCCAATGGGGTGGTTCTACCCTCACCGACATCTATATGGCATGGCTGCAGATTTTCTGGAAGACCAACTGGAACAGCAACATCGTGGGTCACCAGTCTTCTTCTGCTACCCAGGTGTTCGATATGTACGAGAAACTTATCAACGCTATCCCTACATGGCTATTTTACGACATCGGTCAACCATTCAAGCCTGATACTCGTAAGTTGAAGACTTCTGGCACCATTCAGAACATCAAGTACCTCATCCCTCGTTCCTGCAAGATTCAGACTGGTTCGGCTCGTAACCCTGAGTCCTGTCGTTCCGGTGATGCTGCCCTCGCCCATATCACCGAGGAAGCCTTCTTCCCGAATACTACTGAGTGGACCCCAGCAAAGGTTATCAAGGCTGCATCTTCCTCAATCCAGCCAGACCCTCTTACCTTCATTGTCCGGGAGTCAACCCCTAATGGTCGTGAAAACGAGTTCCATGATGCTTGGGTAGCTGCCAATTCCGTAGATAAGGATGGCAAGCCTCTCTCTGCTTATACGCCTGTCTTTGTGGCATGGTTCGAGATTGAGAAATATGTATTGCCATTCGCCTCTGAGGATGAGCGTGCCGATTTCATCATCTGGCTGTGGAAGAATCGAAATGACGAGCAAGGTCATGGCAAGTATTATTGGTGGCTCTACGAGTGCAAGGGCGCTTCTTTCGAGGGCATCCATTGGTACATTGAGAAGTCCAAGGAGTATGAAACTCTTGACGATATGCGCCAGGAGTTCCCTTCTGATGACGTGGAAGCCTACCTCTTCTCCGGCACAACCGTCTTCGACCCTTACAAGTTGAAGGAAATGGAAGAGGATTGCAAGGGCATTGAGCCTATCATGGTGGGCGACATTGAGGGTGATTCCTACGATGCTGCCGATGATGCTTGCATGAACAATATCCGCTTCGTGGAGCGTTCCGGTGGACCTCTTAAGGTTTGGGCTGGACCCGACAACTCCGAGATTGTCAAGCATCGTTACATTGTAGCCTGCGATATTGGTGGATCACATAAAACCTCCGACTTCTCAGATATAGTAGTCTTCGACCGTTACGATGAAATCTACGGTGGCGTTCCCGAACTGGTAGCCGAATGGCATGGCCACTGCGATGCCGACCAGTTAGCGATGCGTTGCGCCCAGATAGCCCACTTCTACAATGATGCCTATCTGGTCATAGAGAACAATACCGCCTACTCTCGTATGAACAATACCGAGGGCAACCAGTCAGAGCTGTTCTTCCCTATCCTCATCCCTCTCTACAGTAATCTGTATAGTGCCTCTCAGTCCAAGTTGAAGAAGGTGAAGAATATCGAGATGAAATGGGGATTCAACACCAACAAGAACACCAAGGTAGCAGTAGTGAAGACGATGGCAAGAATCATCCGTGATGGTGGCTATATGGAGCGAGAGCTTGCAGCCATAGATGAATGCACCTACTTCCTCTATTACAAGCAGAACGACTGCTACGGTGCCATAGCCGGAAAGCACGATGACCGAGTGATGGCAAGAGCCATCGCCCTCTACGTGGAGAAGGATATGCCTGCACCTGAAATCATACCGTTCAAGTCCAAGGAAGACATCGAGCGTGAACGCCTACGCAACCGCAAGCCGATTGCACCAGAGTTGGTAGGCATCGGTTAGCCTTTGGCTTTTACACCAATTAATTGAAAGCAACACCAATTATATAGAATATTTATCAATAAAATAGTATAATATGAAACAAATTTATCAAAATCATCTTCGCAAGATGCTGATAGCCATCTACCAGCCAGTCATCACTCGTATCGAACTCTTCCGCTCCACTCGTATGTGGCAGAAGGGAGTAAAAGCCACGCTCGCCAAGTACAAGGAAGGTGGTGCGCCTCGCTTCTACCTGCTCTACGACCAGTCTCACAAGGATTGGGCTATCATGACCTACGACCCAAACCGCAAGGGTATGCTTGCCTATCGTCGCCTAGTCCAGCTTGGCAAGTGGAAGGCTACACGCTACTTCAAGAACGTGAAAGACATCAAGGCTGCATCCTTCTACTACACACCTTCCAAGTGGGGTGCCATCGGCTGCGATGCCGACAACAAGGTTAGAGCCAAGAAGTTGAAGCAGTGGCAAGACTATTACATGTATCGTGTTTCCGTTCCGATGGAAAAGCTACGTTCCTACAAGAAGAAATATGGTATAGCATAAGCCCACACAAAACAAAAGGAAGAGAAAGCCATCACGGTTTCCTCTTCCTTATCTTTTTACCTTTAAACTAAAAACCTATAAACAATCTACTAACTAAAAACTTAAGAGTTTATTATACTTCTAAGAACTTTCCTTTTATGTGCCCGATGATGGCAAAGTTGCCAAGTCATTTACACCATCGCCTGCATCTTTCAGGTGTGTTGCTGGCGTACCTGTTTGCTGTTGTCCAGCTCCTGCTGTAGGCATTTCGCCATTCGCTTGCTGTTGCGCTTGCATCGCCTGTAGTTTCTCTAGCTGTTCCTTGAAGTACTTCTTCATTCGGCTTGTACCAGGGAATTGTCCTACGGTCAGCATAGTATATGGGTCCATCTTACCGCTAACCATCATCTGCCAAGCCATATCGTTATTAGCATTTCTGATAAGTGGGCTGTAAGCGTCCAAGTCGATGGAAACATCTAAATCCATATCCCTCATGGTCTCTGGATTGAAATGTGTCTCGAAATCGTCCCCTGTCAGTTTCACGCTGTCCGCTGAGGTGCAGAACTCCTGTATGAGATACAGCTTCTTCTTGGCGATTCTCACCTTGAAGTTATTGAAGCTCTCCACAAAATCTTGTATTGTGGTAGAAGAACTTTCCCTTTCCAGTTGGTATTGCTTACCGCTAGTGTTGCGATGAACGCCTTGCAGAGCACCCTGCACGCCTGTACCCTCACTTGCCATGGTCTTGGCGAAGTTCACCATGAAGTCAACTCCTGCCGGAATACTCTTGTTGACCAAAGTCTGCGGTGGCTTGCCTCCATTCTTTGAGTTCCACAAGATTATACTATCCGTCTTGGTATAGTTCACTTGCATTTCATCGATGCTTTGTTTATCGCTCAGAGCGTTCTCATCCACAAGCATCGTACCCTTGGCACCATTGGCCACGATGAAGTTGATCATCATCATATAATGGTTCAAGGTGCGCTGGTTGTTCTCGGCACGCATAGTGAAACTTCTTACCTCACCATTCAGGCAAGGATAAGCCACGAAGGTATATGGCATGATGGAAGTTCTGAAACCGTCTCTCAGCACATAGTAGGGCGATTCCCTCGCATCCAGCAGATAGCCGTTCGGGGTTAGGTATCTTCTGTACCAATAGGTCTCAACCTCATCCTTCATTTCGATGGTCTTAAGCTCTGATGGGTCCACATAATAGATAGGCTCACCGTTCTCATCGAGCACAGGCAGACCGTTCTCGTCCTTCATGATGTTGGCTTCCTCCAGCTTCCGCTTCTTCTCCTCGTAGAAAGCTCTTTGGTCGGGAGAGGCATATCCGCTAGTTCCTGCATCCCAGTCATGCACCCAGATGGCGGGTCTAGTCTCCTTCGTCCATATCTCCAATACCCGGTACTTGCCGATTACCGAAGAATGGGTGAAATCGTCTATCCCTGCATACTGCGCTTCACCATTCGGGTGATAAGTCTGCTCAGGAGCGAAATGATGCTGGGTCTGTAGATATATCTCGCTCAGTTTGTCCACCTCAGCCTTGCTTCCATCGGTGAAGGTGGCGATTATCTCTCGCCAAGTCAAATCGTGAGCCTCAGCGATAAATTCTATATCGCTCAGGTCATACTTGAAGAAAGGTGGCAACGCTATCTTAAAGATGTCCACCATGTAGTCAAAGATGCCATTCTTGCCATCCTTCCTGCCATAGTAGGTTTTCATGCCCACGAAGGCGAAGACACAGAAGGCATAAAACATTCTGGCATCTAGCTCCTGTCGGTCGTTCAAGTTGTCGTTCTGCCGAAGGTATTCATTGAAGAAATTGATATAGTCCTCCTCGTTGGGGTCTACGGCACTGCAAGAGGCTGTACTGCGCTGCTGGCGCACAAGTCCTACGAGAGAAAGCAGCTTGTCACCAATCACATCATATTCCAGTATAGGCATACCCTGCATTTCCATATACTGACGGATGCTGATCTTCCTTCCGTTCCACTCTATCAGTTCTTCCAGCTGTCTGCCCATCACGAAGTCCTGCGCTCGCTTCCACTTCTTTCTCAGCTCTGCGCCATCATAGAAGTATTGGCAAGCCCATTCTATCAGCCGAAGGTTGCTGTCCGTCTGGGCAAACCGCTCCCTGCTCACTCCCTCCAGGGAGTCAGGTCCAGGCTCGGCATAGTTCGAAATATCATTTATAACACGATTATCTGGCATAATTCTTAATTTTTCGTCAAAAATACCGCCTTTTTCCCGATTCTTAGTGATAAGTTGCGCAACTTAACATTACTTTCTCATATTTTCCCCTTATTTTTGTTCCGCAATTCTTTTAAATGTAGAATTTCTAATATATTAGATAGTATGAGTAAATCAATCAATGTTCACGAAGCCTGCGTCATCACCAAGGATGATAAAGGCAACCTATCCATGGTAGGCAAGGCGAAAGAAGCCCTCACCACCTTGAAGAAGAATAAGGTTTCCGTCTGCATTCTTCTCTGTGACCACAAGAAGGAGGATGTGGAGAAGTTTCTTAACGACAATAACGTTCCCTTCGCCTCTCTCTGCACCAAGGAAGAGACCGATAAGGATGGCAACACCGCGCATGTTGACCCACCAAAGGCAGATGTCACCATCATGCCAAGTTCCAAGGTCATCACTCTCCGAGACGATTGGCAATGGTGTTTGGATGATATTGCCAGACGCCTTTGGGGAAAGGAAAAGAAGGAGAATCCGAAGAGTGAGCAGCAGCGCATGGATGACAGCATGGCTGATTACATACGCTGGGCAACACCAAAGAAGGCAGAATCCAACGGAACCACTCAGATAGGTTAATCATCGCTCCAACATCTTCAAAATACGATTTTCATCTTTTTATAAAAAATATAATTTATTTGGAATTTAGAATTTTACGACTATCAAAAAGGGACTCGCTGTGAAGCAAGTCCCTTTTCTTTTTCTGAGTATCGAGTAAGCCCTCGTAGCTTTTATCATGCCGGGCTTACTCCATTCCGTTCAGTGTTTCAAGCAGCTTCTTTCGGGTCTTCCGGATCTCCACCAGTTTGGCAGCATCGTTCTGACCGTCCATTTGCTTCTTGGCTTTGTTCATCTTCTTCTTGGCAGCAGAGATAGCCTTTCTTGCAGCAAACAGTCGCTTGTTGGTCTTGCTGTTTTTGAAGGCATTTGCCTTCGCCTTGTCAACATCCTTCAAACGCTGATACTCCTGATAAGTCTCCATGGTTCCGTTCCAGACGTTCTGTATTCTCCAGTCCTCCGTCACGTCCTCAGCCCTAGCCTTCATCAGGTACTTGCTTTCAGCCTTCTCCATTTCCTTCAAGTCTTCATCACCATTCAGATAGCCCTGCACCATGTCCAGAGCCTCCTTCTGGGTGAAAGCCTTGTAATCACTCTGCGAGAGGAATTTCTTCATCTTCTGGCGCATCTTCTTCTTTTCCGTAATACTCTTAGCTGCATCAAAGCGCTTACTAGCCTCCTGCAGCGAAGTCACGCCATCTTGCATTTCTGCACTCTCCAGTGCCTTCACAGAACCGATTGCAGCCTTAATCTGAGCCTCAGGATCAATACCATTGCGCTGGCAGCTCTGATAGGTCATCACCACGCCCTCCATGTCACCGCTAAGGATAAAGTCCTTGAAGTAGCTCTGAGCCTTCCATGGAGAGAACCCCTTAGAAGAAGGGAAGAAGAAATCAACTGCCTTGAACTCCTTGTTCTCCTGGCTCGGAATCAGGAAAGGTGCCCAGTACAAAGCATCCTTATAAAGCAGTCCGATGGTCTTGCCATACTTGCGCTGAATCTCCTGATCCGCATGGCTGGCTTGGAAATCGCTCAGATAGTTTATATCGTCCAAGGTCATTCTAACCATAGGGTTAGCCTTACCTATCATTCTCTGAACCATTGGACCAGGGAACTCTAGTTCTCCCTTATGGTTGAATAGGTATTCAGGAACCTCACGGAACTGCTTACCATGTCTCACATACATTTCTGTACCATCTTCATATCTGCCTAAGAAGATCTTGCTCTGCTGACCAAGGCTGTTGCCTCTCATCAGATAGTCATACCATTTCATACCCTCGTCACCATAAGCCAGTTCATACATGCTCTTATAGCTTGGGTTGGTCTTCCTGATTTCCTCAGCCTTCTTGCGCTCCTTCTCCTCGTCCATGGCACGGAAGGCAGCATTGATACCGTTTGCAATACCCTCATAGAACACCATGAAGCCGATACCATAACAGAGCAGAGCCGAAATCTGTCTGCTTCTTCTGCCCTCATCCTCCGGCATAAGCTCCTGATGTCTCAGTCTCTGATAGTACTGCTTAAAGTTCTCAAACGTAGCCTCATTCCAGATAGATCCATATCCGGTTAATGCCAGGAAGTGACGTGTAGTAGAAGCATTCCAGTCTGGCGAAAGAAGAACTCGTCCGGCATAGCGCAAGGTTCGATGGCTGGCACCCAGGATGTCCCAGTGCTGACCGCCAAACATATCGTTCACAAACTGACCGTCCTCGTCCAAAGCCCGGTTCAGTTCCTCCTCTGTCCATCCCTTCTTCTTGGCTCGTTCCTTGGTCTTGTCTGCTCTCATACGATAGGTAGCAAGTTTCAGTCCGTCATGAAGGAAATCCCACAAGGCTCTATCCATGCCCTTGTTGATGAGCGAAAGCATCTGCGTTGCCACCTTCAATGGCATAGTAGCCAAAGCCACCGTTCCGGAAATTCCATTTCCGTCCTTCAACTTCTCCTGCACCTTCATCATGCTGTCACGGAAGTTATCGAACATGTTCTGCACATCCGCTGCTGCATAGTCGTTGGTCGCTCCAAACTTCACCAAGTGGGTAGCAGCCTCCTGGAAGTCCTGCGGATTGGCAAAGCAAGGCAGTTCATGGTTCTTGGCTGTATCTGCAAAGATATACTTCATAAAGTTAGCCATAGCCTTCTTGGGTCCAAACTCCACCATGTTCTGCACCATATAAACCTCGGTCAATGCTCCGGCATGGAAACCACTAAAGCCCAGCTCTAATTTCTTGGCACTCGAAGCAAGCGTATCAAACGCCTTCCAGAAAGGCGAAGACTGATAAGTCTCGAACACTACTCCGAATCTGTCTCCTGCACTGGCCTCGCTATAAAGCACCTTCTCCTTGCCAGTGATAGGGTTCTTCACCTTCACCTGCTTAGGTGATTCATTATATACCCATACAGGACCCACGCCCGGAATCTCAAAGTACTGATACTGCTCCAGGTTGAAAGGAGGCGTAGAAGAAAGCAGTGGGTCAGAAGAAACGATTTCTCCGTCCTCATTCCGCTCTATCACGTTCAGTCCGCTCAACTCCTGCAGCATGGTCTTGTTTACCCAAGCCTCGATATTGCTTCTGCTGTAGTAAGCCATCATCTTCGTAATATCCGTAGTCTTAGGCACAAGCCCTACGCTGATACCCTCCATCAGGGTACTGATGGTTCTCGGCTTCTCATTAGGGCTTTTCGTGCGCTGTCTGTTCTCCACATACATCGCATAAGCTTGCTTGTCACTCTTCTCCTTATCCCAGATATGGTTTACATAGTCGGCATTATACCCGGTGTCCTCCCTTAATGTGCGATTATCCTTCAACCAGTCGTAGGTATAATTATACCAGTCTCTGATAGAATCAAGGGTAGCCTTCATTTCAGGAGAGAGATTCTTGTAATCGATACCCTCCGGCACAATCTGCTGCGTCACAAGTGGCAATACATGCTCGCTCATAATATCCGAACCGTCAATAAGAACAAAGGCTTCCTCGCCCTGATGATTGGCATTGATAGCCTGAGCCATCTTGCTTGCCACCTCGCCCACAGCAAGCGGATCATCATAAACCTCCACCTCCTTGCCATCTTTCAGCTCGGTATGCTTCTTGCCTGTCTCAGCAATCAAATCAGCCACATAAGGCTGGATAGCCTCCACATCCTTCGGCTGGATATGGATATGTCCCTTGTCAAAAGCACCAGTGGCATTCAGGTCGTGCGCAAGGTCACGCAGTCGCCTAGGAGCTTCTATTATATAAGGTATAGCCTCAGCCAGCTTCTCAGCCCGGTTCGGTTTACCCTTGTAGTCAGAAAGCAACTTGTCAAAAGCACCGCTGTCAGCCATTTTCTCGATTCTGTTCTTCACATCGTTGATATAGATGGCATCGTCTGCACTCGCCTCCTCCATGTTCTTTCTACGATGGATAACTGCATGCTTCACGGTCTTTGCAGCACCTTCCTTGCTCACGTCCGTACTGGTCACCTCTGCCAAGTCCTGCATCACTCGCTGCTCCAGGGCATCAGCCTCCGGATTGGTCTCTGCCGGGTAAATCTTACCCTCATACAGGTCCAGGTCGGCATCGTTCTGCTCGTTCAGTTCGTGTCTGGTCAACCAGTCTTCGTACTTTTGTCTAGCCTCGTCCTGCTTGGCTTTTTCAAACGAGAACATATCAGGCATCGGGTTCTCCTTGTCGCCCATGGCATCGTGCCACTTCTCCCACTCCTTGTAACGAGGGAAAAATTCCTCATCCGTCTCACCTTCCTTTCGTTCTGGCTTAATCGGCATTTCATCTCCTTGCAGATGATGGTCATCACGCCATTCCTTATTTAAGCGTTCCCATTCCTTCTTACCCTCGGCATCCTTGTCGAAGTCATAGAACATAGGTGGCTCTGGGTCTTCCGTGTCTTCTCGGGCAATCTTCCACTTTTCCCACTCTCTTTTACGTTTAATATATGCGATTTCGCCCTCGCCCTTCTTTCGATGTGGCTTGCCCTTGCCAGCACCATCAGATAGCGCATCCTTGATTTCGGCATTGCTAGCCTGTGCCATCATAGCCTCCTGCTTCTCCTTCGGCATATTGTCCCAAACGTGAAGAGCCTTACCAGCCTTCATCAGGTAATATCTCAAATCCTTATCATTGAGCAAACCAGGAACACGGATACCCAATTTCTTAAGCACCTTGATGAGATAATGCTTAATCTTTGTCCACAGAGTAAAGTCCTCAGCAGTCTTAGGACCCTCCTCGGCAAGATGAGCGATATACTCCTGCGTTCCCACATTCATGCGGTCGTTGTTCTTCCAGTCCGGATCATATTCATTGGCTATCTCCAGAATCTTGCCGCGAGTG
>OIYX01000683.1_pt1 | contig 11407 bp, 7 predicted proteins | sample 1588431 | NCBI WGS metagenome assembly OIYX01 (sample SAMN03283241) | human gut metagenome | biome: human-associated habitat; material: feces | host: Homo sapiens | place: Peru | collected 2012
GTGGACGAACGCCTCGACCTCGACGCCCGCCGTGCGCGCGATCTCGCGCACCTCCCCGAGCGTACACTCGCGGGCGAGGACGACGCGCGCGGCGCCCTGCTCCTTCAGGAAGCGCGCGGCAAGGGAATTGGAACAGCTCATCTGCGTGGAGACGTGGAACGCCGCGCCGTGCTTCCGGCAAAGGGCGATCACGCCCCAGTCCGCGACGATGAAGGCGTCGACGAGGGGCTTCGCGAAGACGATCAGGTCCTCCACGGCGGCAAGTTCGCCCTCGAAGACAATCGAGTTGAGCGTAAGGTAGAGCTTCACGCCGCGCGCGCGGCAGCGCCGGGACGCCTCGGGCAGCGTTTCGCGCGTGAAGTTGACGCCTGAGCGCGCGCGCATGTTGAAGTCCGCAAGGCCGAGGTACACCGCGTCCGCGCCGGCGTCGAGCGCCGCCTGCAGGCACGTCATGTCCCCGGCGGGGGCGAGCAGTTCAAGTTTACCCATGTGCGATAGTATAGCATAACCACAGATGTGCGGAACATTGCCGGACGAAGGCCGAGGAAGGCCGTTTCCGTGCATTCAGTAGCGCCCCTGACTCATCGAAGTCATTATTGTGCTGGTTAGGGCTAAGAGGGGTACGAAGCGGGAGGGACGCGCTTGTCGCGTCCGCAGAAGAATGGGAAACGTGATGGGATTGGCCGTGGAGATCGGGAGAATCGGGAGATGAGCAGAGAAGAACCGGATCGGCTGATTGAACACGTCAGGAAAACCGCGTACCGATTACATGATCGTACGGCTTGAATCGCGTGTGGTTCACCTCGCCCACTCCCGACACTCCCGATCTCCACGGCCAAACGCAACAACTCGACCACTCTGCAACACGACACGGCTCAAACCGAAAAAACGGGATAAGGATGACAGGAATAATCTTTTTTGCAATCTGCAACGAGCAGTTGCAGATTGCTCAGTGCGCCTCCAGCCAGTTGGCGCCCACGCCCACGGAGACGTCGAGCGGCACGCCGAGGGACATCGCGCCCTCCATCTCGCGCTTCGCGAGCGCCTTGACCTGCTCCACCTCGTCCTTCGGCACGTCGAAGAGGAGTTCGTCGTGGATCTGCAGGATCATCTTCGCCCGCAGGTCCGCCGCCTTGAGCGCGCGGTCCACCTTCACCATCGCGAGCTTGATGAGGTCGGCAGCGGTTCCCTGGATGGGCGTGTTGATCGCGTCGCGCTCGGCGCTCTGGCGCGCCGTCGCGTTGCGCGAGGCGATGTCGCGCAGCGTGCGGCGGCGGCCGAGCGCGGTGACGGCGTAGCCGGCCGCGCGCGCCTTGGCGATGGACGTATCCATGAACGCGCGGATCTTCGGATAGAGCCTGAAGTAGGTGTCGATGAGGCCCGCGGCCTCCTTGCGCGGGATGTGGAGGCGCTGGGAGAGGCCGAAGGCGGAGATGCCGTAGATGATGCCGAAGTTGACCATCTTGCACGTGCGGCGCATGTCGTCCGTCACGAGCGCGGGCATCACGTCGTAGACGCGCGCGGCCGTCTCGCGGTGGATGTCGGCGCCGTGCGCGAAGGCGTCGAGCATGGATTCGTCGCCGCTCATCGCGGCCATGATGCGCAGCTCGATCTGCGAGTAGTCGGCGGAGACGAGCAGATGGCCGGCGTCGCGCGGCACGACGGCGGCGCGGATGAGCTTGCCGCGCTCCGTGCGGACGGGGATGTTCTGCAGGTTGGGGTCCGAGGAGGAGAGGCGGCCCGTCTCGGCGAAGGACTGCGAGAAGGTCGTGTGGACGCGCCCGTCGGCGGGGTCGATGCACTGCGGCAGCTTGTCCACGTAGGTGGACTTCAGCTTCGCGCAGGCGCGGTAGTCGAGGATCTTGCGGACGACGGGGTGGTCGTCGAGGATGGTCTGCAGGGCCTTCTCGTCCGTCGAGAAGAGGCCGCCCTGCATCTTCTTCGCCCCCTTCGGCCTGAGCCCCAGCTTCACGTAGAGCAGGTCCGCCAGCTGCTTCGGCGAGTCGATGTTGAGCCCCGGGTCGCCATACGAGAGGATCTCGGCCGCGCGCGCCGTGATCTCGCGGTCGAGCGCGAGGCCGTACTTCCCGAGCGCGGAGACGTCGATCTTCACGCCCTCGCGCTCCATTTCCACGAGGACGGGCACAAGCGGCTCCTCGCTCTGCTCCAGGGCGGGGAGGGCGCCCATCGCCGCCGCGCGCGGGCGCAGCACGGCGTCGAGGCGCAGCGCCATGTCCGCATCCTCCGCCGCATAGTCGCAGATCGCCTCCGGCGGCAGGTCGGCCATGTTCTTCTGCTCGCGGCCCCGCTCCTTCTCGCCGATGAGGCGCGTGATCGGGACGGGGTCGTAGCGCAGGAACTCGCGGGCGAGCGCGTCCAGCCCGTGCCGCGCCGCCGCGTCCGTCACGTAGTGTTCGAGCATCGTGTCGCGCACCGTCGAGCCGAAGACGATGCCGTAGCGCTCCAGCACGGTCCGGTCGTACTTCCCGTTCTGCGCGACGAGCGTCTTCGAGGGGTCGGCGAAGGCGCGGGCGAAGATCTGGACGAAACGCCGGGCGGCCTCGCGCGCGGCGGGCCGCGGCGTGGTACGTGGACGCCTCCGCCGGCCCGCCCCCGTGCGGCGGCACGGCCACGTACCACGCCCGGCCCGGTTCCGTCGCGAAGCTCATCCCCACCAGGTCGACCGTGCGGGCGTCCATGCCCGTCGTCTCGGTGTCGAACGCGAACGTCGGCGCGGCCTCCAGCGTTGCCGCGAGTTCGCGCGCCGCCGCCTCGGTCGTCACGAGCCGGTAGTCGTGCGGCCAGTCGGCGAGGGACGAGAGGACGACCGGCTCCGCCGCCGCGTCGGACGCGGCCGGGGCGAGGGGCGCGGGCGCCACGGGGAGCGCGCGTCCCAGGAGGCGCTTCGCGAGGCGGTTCAGCTCGTACTTCGCGCAGACGGCGGCGACCCGCTCCCCGTCGAGCGGCGGGCGGGCGAAGGCATTCCAGTCGATGTCCCCCAACGGCACGTCCCGGCGGATCGTCGTGAGGAACTTCGACATCTTCGCGTCCTCGGCCCCGGCGGCGATCCGCTCGCCGAGCCGGCCCTTGATCTCGCCCGCGTGGGCGATGATCTCCTCCACGCTGCCATACTGGGCGAGCAGTGTACTGGCCGTCTTCTCGCCGACGCCCCTGATGCCGGGGATGTTGTCGGACGTGTCGCCCGCGAGGGCGAGGTAGTCGATCATCTGCGCGGGGGCGGCGAGCGACCAGTGCTCCTTCACACGCGCCTCGTCGTAGATGGTCGGCCCCTCCTTGCCGTGGCCGGGGCGGAAGAGGCGGATGTGCGGCCCCACGAGCTGCGCGGCGTCCTTGTCCGGCGTCGCGCAGTAGACCTCGAAGCCCTCCTGCGCCGCCCGCGTCGCGAGCGTGCCCATCACGTCGTCGGCCTCGAAGCCCTCCTTGCGGACGACGGGGAGGCCCAGCGCCTCGGCGAGCTCAAAGGCGTAGGGGATGTTCGCCGCGAGGTCTTCGGGCATCTGCTCCCGCTGCGCCTTGTACGGCGGATACGCCTCGTGGCGGAACGTGGGCCCGCCGGGGTCCATCGCGAGCACCGCGTGCGTGGGCCCGTATTCGCCGAGGATGGAGGTGACGCCGTTCGCGAAACCGATGAGGGCGGAGACGTTGAGCCCCGTGCTCGTCATGCGCGGACTGCGCAGGAACACGAAATGCCCCCGGTAGAGGAACGGCATGAGGTCGATGATGAAAAGCTTCTTCACGCAGGATAGTTTACCACACCCGAGTGAGAATGGCTCGCCCGAGTTGCGGAAGGACGCACGGGCGGGGCAACTGGTGGGCGCGGCGGGACTTGAACCCGCACTCTTGCGAACTGGAACCTAAATCCAGCGTGTCTGCCATTCCACCACGCGCCCGAAAGGAAAGGACATGAGTGTAGCGCATCCGGCGGCGCTTGGCAAGCGTGACGCGAGGCTTTCCGGTTGAGGGAAGATGCGCAATGTGCTAGACTTGCATTGCCTTATGGCGTGTATTATTCATCTCGATGGATGGAGAGCGAAGATGGTGCGGAAACTCTTGGGTGCCTGCCTTTTGGGCGGCTGCGGCGTGCTGGCGGCGGCGGAGATCGCCTTCACCGGGGGCGCGGACGGCACGGGAACCGACTTGGCGGCCGCCGCCAACTGGGCCGGCGGGGCGCTGCCCGGCGCGGAGGACGTCGGCGTCGTCGACTATGCGACGTTCACGGGCGGCGGGGCGCTGACGGTGGGGCGCGACCTCGGGCTCGGCGGCCTCAGGATCCACAACGCGACCGCGTCGACGGCGCTGTCCCTTGATGGCGCGTCTACGCTTTCGCTCGGCGCGGCGGGCCTTTCCGTCCATACGAACGCGGCGATGACGATCCGCGTGCCGATCGCGGTGACGGCGGCCTCGACCTGGCAGTTCTCCCGCGGGGCGCTCGCGCTCTGCTCGACGTTCAGCGGGACGGCGGCGCTGACCGTCCAGGGCGCGAACGCGATCAGCATCTATGCCGCGCTTGGCTATGACGGAGACATCCTGTTCGATTCCTGGGGGCTTCGGTTCTACACGGCGGGCAAGATGGCGCGGTCGGTCAAGAGCATCGGCGCGGAGCGGGACATCCGCGAAAGCTTTGTGAGCGTCAACGTCGGCGGCGAGATCCGCTGGTCGGACGTGTTCACGGGAGGCACGTTTGAATACACGACCTGGCGCCGGCTCTACGTGGCCGCCACGAACAACGCGCCCTCCTGCGCACATCTCGTGATGGACGACCCGCAGGACCTCTTCTTCCAGAACGGCCCCTACCGCAGCGGAATCGCAAGCGGCATCTTCGACCAGCGCGACGGGTTCGTGAAGGTCGTGGGGCCCAACTACGGCTTTTCGGTCGGCTCGTTCGAGGTGGGCGCGGCGACCGGCGCCAAGTGCAACGACGGGCGCTTCCCAGTTGAATACAGGCTTTCAGGCGGGTCGAACGACACGGCCTATGTGTTCATCGGCGAGAACGCGAGATCTTTCACCAACAACCCCGTCCTCAAGCAGAGCGGCGGCCTCTCCAAGGTCCACAAGGGCATCTACCTCGGCGCCGCGACGGACAGCTCGGACGTCGGCTTCGGCGAATACCAGCTGAGCGGGGGCCGACTCTACGTGCGCGACGGGACGGTCGCCGGCGAGTCGGGCAGCGACCACCAGACGCGCGGCCTTGTGTTCTGCCATCCGTTCGGCGGCCTCGGCCAATGCCCGGGCGTCTTCACGCAGACGGGCGGAACGAACACGACGCTCACCGTGAAGTTCGGCCCGGACACGCAGGCATGGAACGTCAAGCCGCCGCAGAGCGTCAACACGGGCTTCGGCCTCTTCGACCTTCGGGGCGGCGTGGTGACCTTCACCGACCCGACGAGCCCCTTCTCGTTCGGCGCCGGCTGGAACGCGGACGCGACGAACGCGACCTACCGCATCAACGTCTCGGGCGGCACGATGAACTTCAAGGACGGGCAGCGGATCGCCGCGCAGATCGAAATCCCCCCGGCGGAGACGGAAAGCACGTGGCATGCGGCGTCGGGCACGGTGACGGTCGACGCGCCCGTCTCGGGGCTCGGCACGCTGAAGAAGACGGGCGCGGGCCAGCTCATCCTCAACAACATGAACCGCTTTGGCGGCACGCTCAAGGTGGTGGAGGGCACGGTGAAGATGGCCGCCGCGCCGGAAGACGACAGCGCGTTCGACGACGCAGGCGACACCTGCTGGATCTGGACGGCCGATACCTTCGCCGCGACGCACACGAACAACCAGGACGTGGCGAGCTGGTCGGACGGGCGGCATGGGGTCACGGCGCTCGACTGGACATACGAAGGCTCCGTGTTCCACGCGGAATGGCTGAAGGACCCGACGTTCACGCAGGACGGCCAGACCGGCCTTCTCAAGGGCTATCCGAAGCATCTGCCGACGTTCTCGACGAACGACTACTTCAACGGGCACGGCTCGGTGCGCTTCGCCGGGACGCTCCTCCAGGTCCCGGGCGCGGACAATCCGCTCGCCGGCGCGACCAACTGGACGGTCGCGGTCGTCTACCGCGAGAACGGCGAGGGCTCCGACAGCTGCTGGTACGGCACGCCGATCTTCGGGGGCACGGAGTACTGGTTCAGCGGCATGGACACGGTAATCCTGACGATGGACGCATCGAACCGAATGGGCCTGAACGCCGTCTACATGAAGGACGGGACGACGCGCACGATCGAGAAGATCGCCTCGCGCGCGGGCAGGAACCTGCGCCAGAAGGCCTGCGTGGCGGTCTGCACGATGAACGGCAACGCCTATTCGCTGAACGTCAACGGCCACTACACGAACGCCGTGCTTTCCGGCAGCGCCGTACGGCCGATGTTCAAGTACGGGGACGACAGCCTGCCGCTCAACTTCGGCGGCCACTTCCCGGACATTGCAAACTTCAACAGCGGCAACGTGTACATCGCGGAGATCCGGGCCTACCGCGACCGGTCGTTCACGGAGGCGCAGCAGAATCTGCTCGCGCGCAAGCTCATGGAGAAGTACGTCGGCGCGGGCGGGGCCGAGTTCGACGCCGAGCTGAACGCGCGCCTGCCCGCGACGATGCGCGGCGAGGCGGCGCCGAAGGCGCCGAAGGCGACGGACTACGAGTGGACGGCGGACGCGGCGAACGCGCTCGCGGACGGCGCGGAGGTGACATCGCTCGCGGCGGTCGGCGGCGGAAAGGCGGCGACCACCTCCGAGGCGGGGGCGGAAAGAGGCCCCACGCTCGTGAAGGACGCATACAACGGCCACAGCGCGCTCCGGTTCCGTTCGGCGGACAAGACGGCGCTCGGCATCGCGGCGGCGGATGTGCCCGTGGACAGGAAGGATTTTGCGATTGCGGTCGTGTTCGCCACGAAGACGGACGCGCCCGCCGCGGCCCAGGCCGTCTTCCGCAAGGACAGCGGCACGGGCATCGCGGTGCAGGACCTGGGGACGGACGGCGGCCATCTGGGCTTCACCTTCCACCGCGAAGGCACGTTGCTCGCGGGCTACAACTGGAGCTGGTTCGTCAACCGCCGCCCGTTCAGGCTGAACGACGGGATGCCGCACGTGGCGGTGTTCACGCGCGATGCGGCCGGCAGCTACGTGTACATGGTCGACGGCCGCGCCCAATCGGACACCACGCCCGACTGCGGCGCAAACGGAACCCGGCGGCTGCTGCTGGGCAAACTCGCGACAGGGCAGGATGCGGGGCACTTCGACGGGGACATCCTGGCGGTGCGGCTGTACCATGAGAAGCTGACGCTCGACGAGGCGCGGGCGGTCAGCGAACACTATGCGTACACCTACGGCTTCCGCCTGCTGCCCTACCTGAAGACGGCGGAGAACGTGGCGGACAACGGGTTCGGGCGGGTCGCGCTCGACGTCGGCGCGGACGGCACGCTGGTGCTTCCCTACTCGCAGACGGCGCCGTTCACGGTTTCGGAGGGGCGTTCGCTCACGGGCGCCGGACGGGTGGTGGGCTCGGTGCGCTTCGGGCAGGGCGGCGTGCTCAATGCGGCGGACGACCTGCCGGAGATCGACGACCTCCAGTTCGCGGACGGCATGGTCATAAGGGTCGGCCCCGGCGCGAAGCTGCCGCTCGACGGAACGGCGGTCGCCACGGTGAGCGGAAAGATCACCCTCGACGCCACGGGATTCGCCGCTTCCGGCGACGGCCCCTCCCGCATCGAGGTCCTCACGGGGCTCGGCGAGGGCGTGGTCCGGGACGGCACGCAGTTCGTGGTGTCCGGCCTGGGCGGCAGCGCACGGGCAGAAGTCGGGAACGGCACGGTGGCGATCGTGCGCTCGGTCGGCACGCTGCTGACCATCCGCTAGCCACCCCGTTTTTTGGTATACTTTACGTTTCATGCAACCCGGAGTCTTCGAAATTCACGCCCAGGACGCCCATTCGCGCGCGCGCGCGGGCGTCCTCTGGACGGCGCACGGTCCCGTCGAGACCCCCGTCTTCATGCCGGTGGGCACCCAGGGCACCGTCAAGGCGCTCGAACCGCGCGACCTGGAGGAGAACGGCGCGCAGATCATCCTCGGCAACACCTACCACCTCAACCTGCGCCCCGGCATGGACGTGATGGCGCACGCGGGCGGCCTCCATGCGTTCATGAACTGGCACAGGCCCATCCTCACGGACTCGGGCGGCTTCCAGGTGTTCTCGCTCGCGAAGATGCGCAAACTCACGCCCGAGGGCTGCTGGTTCAACTCGCACCTCGACGGCCGCCGCATCTTCCTCGGCCCGCGCGAGTCGATGGAGATCCAGCGTATCATCGGCAGCGACATCGCGATGGTGTTCGACGAATGCCTGCCCTGGCCCTGCGACCGCGCCCGTGCCGAGCAGAGCGTCGCGACCACGCTCGCCTGGGCGAAGATGTCGCAGGAGGCCCCGCACGCGCCCGGCCAGCTCGTCTTCGGCATCGTGCAGGGCGGCATCTACGACGACATCCGCCGCCACTGTGCCGAGGAGCTTGCGGAGATGGCCTTCCCCGGCTACGCGATCGGCGGCGTCTCGGTGGGCGAGCCGGAGGCGGCGATGTACCAGGCCGTGGACGCCACGGTCCCCTACCTCCCCGTCGAGAAGCCGCGCTACGTGATGGGCCTCGGCGTGATGACGCAGATGGCCGAGTGCGTCGCGCGCGGCGTGGACATGTTCGACTGCGTGATCCCCACGCGCGTCGCCCGCCACGGCACGGCGCTCACCCGCCACGGCAACGTCGCCATCAAGGCGGCGAAGTGGGAGAAGGACCTCTCGCCCGTCGAGGAGGGCTGCACCTGCTACTGCTGCCGGAACTTCACGCGCAGCTACGTGCGCCACCTGCTGCACGCGGGGGAGATCCTCGGCGTGCGCCTCCTCACGATCCACAACGTCCACCGCCTCTGCGCGTTCGCGCGGGAGATGCGCGCGGCCATCCTGGACGGCACGTTCGGGGCGTGGCGGGCGCAGCTCCACGCGGACCAGCGCGGAAACGGACAGAATTAGAAACGAAACCAACCAAAGGAACAGAGACGAACATGAACACTCCGATGATCTTCGCACAGGCGGCCGCCCCTGCGGCCCCGACCGTCCAGGCCGCCGCGCCGTCCGCCCCCGCACCGGTGACGGCGACCGAGGTCCAGCCCGCCGGCGCCGACGCCCCGCAGGCGCCCCAGCCGCAGCAGGGCGGCTTCATGATGCCCGTTATGCTGCTGTTCCTCATCGCGCTCTTCTACGTGATGATGATCCGTCCGCAACAGCGCAAGGAGAAGGAGCGCCGAAAGATGATCGACGAGCTCCGCGCGGGCAAGAAGGTGATCTTCGCGGGCGGCCTGATGGGCAAGATCGTCGAGGCGAAGGAGAAGACCTTCAAGATCGAGATCGCGGGCGACGTGGTCATCGAGGTGGCGCGCGCCGCCGTGCAGACCGTCGTCGAGGAGACGCCCGAGACCAAGTAGGGCGGCACCCGCATGGGATACGCGCGCGGACGGTTCGGGGTGGAATACCAGCCCCACGGGAACACGGAGACGCACCGTCTCCGCTGGTTCGTGGGGATCGTCACCCTGCTCGTCCTCGCCGCGTTCACCTGGTACCGCCTTTCGCACCGCACGCCCGCGCCGAAGCCACCCCGGGAGGCGGCCGCGCGCGCACCGGTCGCGGTCACCGGCCCGGTCGGGACGCCCACGCCGCGCGCGCGGCCCGAGGCGGTGACCACGACCAGGCCCCCTGCGCCCTCCGCCGTCCTCACGAACGCCCCGCGCCGCACCGCCGTCCGGACGCCGCCCACGAAGCAGACGCCGCAGGTGCTGCGGCTCGTCGGATCCTGGCTCGCGACCGCCTCCACGCGCTCCGAGAAGGAGCAGGTGCTCCTCCAGCGCCTCGCCGAGGCCGAACGCCAGGGCAACGTGCCCCTCGCGATCGACTCGCTCAAGAAGCTCTATGACCGCCCGACAATGGCGGACATCCGCGACCCCCTCATGCGCCGCCTCGGCGACCTCAACGTGGCCCACCTCTTCTCCGGCAAGACGACGCCCTGGACGGTCGTCGTCACCGTGAAGCGCGGCGACAGCCTCAACCGCATCGCGCGCGAGCACCGCTCCACGCCCGCCGTCGTCGCGAAGCTCAACCCGCGCGTCAAGTGGGAACGGCTCCAGCCCGGCGACACCGTACGCGTGCTGGACTTCCCCAACGCCGTCCTCGTGATCTACAAGCAGCTCGGCTACGCGGACCTCTCGCTCAAGAACGGACAGTTCTTCCGCCGCTACATCCTCTCCATCGCGAAGTCCACCCCCTGCTCCGTCTACCCCATCTCCCCCGAATCCGGCGCCACCGTGCATGCCCGCTTCCGCGAACTCGGCATCCGGGCCTCCTCCCCCGACCGCGCGGAACTCGACCTGTTCCTCGCCCCCGGCTCGCGCATCACCGTCGCCGAACAATGACTTTTGAATGGAACAGTGGAACGCCGATGCTTCGCATACGCCCGTCGCCTGCGTTTCAGCGGGGCCTCCGAAGAGACTGACTTTTTGATATACTGACACCAAGTTTCCAAAAGGAAAGAAGCAAGACCATGATCGACATCAAGAAGATCCGCGAAGACTTCGACAGCACGGTCGCGCAGCTCGCGCGCCGCGGCGTCGAACAGGAGAAGGTCGCGAAGGCGCGCGACCTCGACGCGAAGCGCCGTACCCTCCTTGCCGAAACCGAAACGCTCAAGGCGAAGCGCAACGCCGCCTCCAAGGAAATCGGCGCCCTCGCGAAGTCCGGCGGCGACATCTCCGCCGCCAAGGCCGAAATGCGCACGATCGGCGACCGCATCGCCGAGATCGACCGCGAACTCGCCCAGGTCGAGACGGATCTGCGCGAAACGCTGCTCATGATCCCGAACATCCCGGCGCCGGAGATCCCCACCGGACCCGACTCCAGCGCGAACAAGGTCATCCGCCACGTCGGCGAATGGGAGGATCCCGCCTACCCGATTCCCGACCACATGCAGATCGGCGAACGGCTCGGCATCTTCGACTTCCCGCGCGGCGTCAAGCTCACCGGTACCGGCTTCCCGATCATCCTCGGCCAGGGTGCCAAGCTCCAGCGCGCCCTCATCCAGTACATGCTCGACCTCCACTGCCAGAAGCAGGGCTACACCGAGATGCTGCCCCCCTTCATGGTGAACAGCGCCTCGATGACGGGCACCGGACAGCTCCCGAAGTTCGCCGAAGACCTCTACCACTGCAACGTGGACGACTTCTGGATGATCCCGACGGCCGAGGTGCCCGTCACGAACTTCTACCGCGACGACATCTTCGACGGCGTGAAGCTTCCGAAGATCACGCCCGAGTCCCCCGTCAAGCTCACCGCCTACACGCCCTGCTTCCGCCGCGAGGCGGG
>OIYX01000684.1_pt1 | contig 11406 bp, 9 predicted proteins | sample 1588431 | NCBI WGS metagenome assembly OIYX01 (sample SAMN03283241) | human gut metagenome | biome: human-associated habitat; material: feces | host: Homo sapiens | place: Peru | collected 2012
GGGGGGGGGGGGGGGGGGGGACGGGTGCGGTCAGCCTCCGTAGAGCATTGGCGGCCTCCGACGGGCGCGGTCGGCCTCCGTGGAGCACTGGCGGCCTTCGACGGGCGCGGTCAGCCTCCGGATGGAGTGAATTTTTGCATGAAAATAAAAAAATCATGCATGAACATAAAAAATTATGAAATTATGCTTGCATTTTTCTCAAAAACCTGCTATAAATGAGACACGAGCCAATTGGATCAAAAAAACAGAAGGGTGTGTTTCTTATTACCAGAAGATATGACAGTGCGGATGCCAAAAGGCGCATCCTGTCAGTTTGCGTGCGGCTGTTTATTGAAAAGGGCTATCAAGAGTCAAAAATGGCCGAGATCCTGAAGGAAGCGGACGTGACAAGCAGCACGTTCCATAACATTTTTCGCACCAAGGACGGCGTCCTGATGGATCTGACGGAATTCATGTTTGAAAGCCAGTTCGAGATGGCCAACGAGATCGCCAAGCGCGTGCAATCGCCGGTGCTGATCTATGCCGTGGAGACAGCCATTCAGCTTACGCTTGCCGAGCTGAACGAGAACATCCGCGAGGTCTACGTCGAGGCCTACAGCCAGCCGAAGATCGCGGAATATATTTATGGAAAAATGACGCAGAAGCTCTACCACTTGTTCAGCGCCTACCTGCCGGAGTACAACGAGAGCAATTTTTATGAGCTGGAGATCGGCACGGCGGCCGTTATGCGCGGTTATATGTCGCGCCCCTGCGACATTTACTTCACGCTCGAGCGCAAGCTCGCGTGCTTCCTGCGCATCACGATGGGCGCCTACTCCGTGCCTGCGGAGGAGCAGGAGCGCGCGCTGGCATTTGTCGCGCAGATCGACGTGCGGAAAACGGCCAACGAGGTGATGCGGAAGCTCTTCTCGGCGCTTGAAATGAAATATGACTTCACCTTTTCTCCGGCGATGAAAGAACAATAAAAAACCGGGCGGCGCAGGCCTTCGGAGCCTGCACCGCCCGTTTTTGCGTCCGTTCGGAGCGCTGCGTTATTTTTTCAAGGGAACCTCTGATTCAATCGCAAGAGCGGTCAGCGAGGGATTTTGTTCCAGATTGAGGTTTGGAAATCGCAGGAATACTTTGTGTATTTCAAGATTTTCAAACCGATAAGCTGGGGCAAAAGACCCACTGAGCGCCGCAGCCTATTTATTCAGAGGTTCCCAAGAATGCCAGATAGCCCTCGAGGATGAGCGAGGCGGCAACGGCATCGACGGTGTTCTTGCGCTTTTTCCCGTGATAGTTGCACTCCGAGAGGATCTGATGCGCCTCGACCGTGGTGCGGCGCTCGTCCCAGAGCGTCACGGGCATGGCGCAGACCTGCTCGACCAGCGCGGCAAACTCGCGGTAGAGCGCGGCGCGCGGCCCCTCCGAGCCGTCCATGTTGCGGGGGAAGCCCATGACCAGCGTCTGCGCCCCCGTCTCGGCGACGAGCGCGCCGATGGCCTCGGCGGTTTTCTGCGCGTTGCGGCTGTGGATGACCTCGGTGCGCCCGACGATGCTGCCGGTCAGGTCGGAGACGGCAATGCCGGTGCGGGCGTCGCCGTAGTCGATGGCAAGCACGCGCATGTCAGTCCTCCGTCTGCTTTTTCAGCAGCTTTTGCAGCGGCAGCCAGATCAGGAAGGCCAGCAGGCTGCCCAGCAGGGCGGTGACGAGCTGCGTGACGGAGAAGGTCGTCCGCGCGACGGCGAGCGCCTTTTCCGGAAGCGCAGCGGCCTCTCCGGCGGCCGGGAGGATCGCCCGCACGGCCACGAGCCAGAGGAACACGGCCTTGAGCACCGAGCCGACGACCATGCCGAAGACGAGCAGCCACGTCTTCGGGAAGCGCGAGACGAGCATCCAGAGGCAGGCAAAGAGCAGATAGCAGCCCAGAACCGCCAGCACGATCACGAGGGACAGGGAGCTGCGCCCCATGCCGAACAGGGTGGCAATGTCGTTATATTGCAGAACAAGACAGACGCAGATGCTCGCCCAGAACGCCGCCGCGACCGCGCCGACGAGCAGCACGATGCGGAAGCGGCCGTCGCTCCAGCGCAGACGCTCGGCCTGCGGCAGCTTCTTGGCCACGCGGCTGCCGGCGAACCAGACGAGGGTCATATAGATGAGATTGCCGACCATGATCGTCGGGACGATGAGCGGATAGGCGCTCATGACCGGGCTGCCGGTGATGAGCCACGAGGTCAGCGGCGTCAGGACGCTGAGCACCGCGCCGCTCAGGAAGCCGCACGAGAGCGCTGCGACGGCGAGCAGACAGTTGATGATGGGGCCGGTGATGTAGGGCGAGAGATTCTTCAGAAATTGGCTTGCCACGCAGAGCGCCAGCAGCAGCGCCGTGCGGCAAAGCGTGCGAATTTGGGTTTTTGACATAGGCTCAGTCCTTTACATAAATTCATCTCCTATTATAATCCCCGGCGTCGAAAAATACAAGGAAAAATCTTGACACGCCCCCGGCCGAATGCTATACTTTTTTCAAACGTGACACCAATCTGACCAATGGAGAGATAAAACCATGACACTCAAGGATTTGAAGGTCGGAAGCAGCGGCGTGATCGCCGCCGTCGGCGGCGAGGGCATCCTGCGCTGCCGCCTGTTGGATATGGGTCTGATCCCGCGCACCCGCGTGACGGTCGTGAAGATCGCGCCGATGGGCGACCCGATGGAGATCCGCCTGCGCGGCTATGAGCTGACGCTGCGGCTCGACGACGCGGCGCAGATCGAGCTGGAGCCGGAGGCGCAGAAATGAACAAGCTGCTTTTTGCCCTGGTCGGCAACCAAAACTGCGGAAAAACGACGCTTTTCAACCAGCTCACCGGCGCAAACCAGCACGTCGGCAATTTTCCGGGCGTGACGGTCGACAGCAAGACCGGCCTCCTGCGCGGCACGAAGAGCTGCGAGATCGCAGACCTGCCGGGCATCTATTCCATGCGCCCCTACACCGCCGAGGAATTCGTCACGCGGGATTTCGTGCTCAACGAGCACCCCAATGGCATCATCAACATCGTCGACGCGACGAACATCGAGCGCAACCTCTACCTGACGCTCCAGCTGCTCGAGCTGCGCGTGCCGATGGTGCTGGCGCTGAACATGATGGACGAGGTGCGCGGCAACGGCGGCACGATCGACGTGAAAAAAATGTCGGAGGAGCTGGGCATCCCGGTCGTCCCGATCGCCGCGGCCAAGAACGAGGGCATCGACGAGCTGATCGACTGCGCCGTGCGCACCGCGCGCGAGAAAACTCTGCCGCAGCGCGTCGACTTCTGCGACGACGGCCCGGTGCACCGCTGCATCCACGCCGTCTCCCACCTGATCGAGGATCACGCCGAGCGCGCCGGCATCGCCCGCCGCTTCGCCGCGACCAAGATGATCGAGGGCGACGAGGACATCATCCGGCGGCTCGAGATCAACCAAAACGAGCTGGAGCTGCTCGAGCACAGCATCGTCGAGATGGAGGACGAGAGCGGCCTCGACCGCAACGCGGCCATCGCGTCCATGCGCTATGACTACATCGAGCGCCTGTGCGACAAGACGGTCGTCAAGTGCCGCGAGAGCCGCGAGCACATCCGCAGCGTCCGGATCGACCGGGTGCTCACAAACAAATATGCCGCGCTGCCGGTCTTTGTCGGCATCATGCTGCTGATCTTCTGGCTGACCTTCGACGTGATCGGCGCGGGCTTGCAGGATCTGCTCGCCCTCGGCATCGATAAGCTCGGCGCGCTGGCCGACCGCGGCCTGACGGCCTACGGCATGAATCCCGTGGTCCACAGCCTCGTCGTCAAGGGCATTTTCGCGGGCGTGGGCAGCGTCGTGAGCTTCCTGCCGATCATTGTGGTGCTGTTTTTCTTCCTGTCCGTCCTTGAGGACACCGGCTATATGGCGCGCGTCGCCTTTGTGATGGACAAGCTCCTGCGCCGCATCGGCCTCTCCGGCCGCAGCTTCGTGCCGATGATCATCGGCTTCGGCTGCACCGTTCCGGCCGTCATGGCCACGCGCACCCTGCCGTCTCAGCGCGACCGCCGCATGACGATCCTGCTGACGCCGTTCATGTCCTGCTCGGCGAAGATCCCGATCTATGCCGCGTTCTCGGCGGCCTTCTTCCCGCGCTATGCCGCGCTGACCATGGGCGCGCTCTATTTCGGCGGGATGCTCGTCGGCGTGCTGCTGGCGCTCGTGATGAACAAGACCGCCTTCCGCGGCAAGCCCGTCCCCTTTGTGATGGAGCTGCCGAATTACCGCATTCCGTCGTTCAAGAGCGTGATGATGCTGCTGTGGGACAAGGCAAAGGACTTTTTGCAGCGCGCCTTCACGGTGATCTTCGTGGCGACGCTGGTCATCTGGTTCCTGCAATCCTTCGACACGCGTCTGAACTTCGTGCAGGACAGCGCCAACAGCCTGCTGGCCGCGATCGGCCGCTGGGTCGCGCCGATCTTCCGCCCGCTGGGCTTTGAGGACTGGCGCATCTCCACCGCCCTCATCACGGGCTTTACCGCCAAGGAGGCCGTCATCAGCACGCTCGGCGTGCTCGTCGGCGCCGGCTCGACGGCCGAGCTGACGCAGATCCTGCCGTCGCTCTTCGGCGCCGCCTCGGCCGTCAGCTTCCTGACCTTCACGCTGCTCTATACGCCCTGCGTCGCGGCGACCGCCGCCATCGGGCGCGAGCTGGGCGGGCACTGGCGCGGCGTGCTCGTCGCGCTGTTCCAGTGCGTGACCGCGTGGCTCGTGGCGCTGCTGGTTTATCAGGGCGTGAGCCTGCTGCTCTGACATGGGTCTGCTCGACTGGCTCGTGCTGGCGCTCGTGGCGCTCTGGCTGGCGGCATCCGTGGTCTTCCTCGTTCGCAGACGGAGACGCGGGGGCTGCTGCGGCTGCTGCGCCGAATGCGGGGCGGACTGCTGCCGGCGCAAAAAATAGCGAAGCACGGCTGCGCCCGACCGGGCGCAGCCGTTCAGCATGTCGAAACCCCTTTTCGGCACGCCTGCAGACCGTAAAACGCTTCGGAAGATAAGCAGCTTGCGGCCGTCGGCGTATGAGAGAGAATACGGTAGGGGCAATGTCAAAATCCTTGCGCAGCAAGTAAAAAACGTCTCAATTTTCGTGTCATTGCGAGGCCGCAGCGCGGCCGTGGCAATCTTAAAGTTAATGGTATGGCATCCCGTGGCGAAGCACGGGAACACGAAGCAAAAAGGAATCCGTATAATAAAAAACATGGATTTGCCGCTTCGTTTCGCTCAACCATAGTTCGTTTCGGGATGACAAATCGCTTCGTTAAAGATTGCCGCGTCGCTTCGCTCCTCGCAATGACAGGATCGGTAGGTTTGATTGAAAATGCGGAACGTAAAACCGAATCCTCGGAATCCGTAAAACGGTTCCCTAATTTGTTGCCTGATTTTGACGGTTCCGGATTTTTTGACAGTCTGACGGCTGCGCCCGACCGGGCGCAGCCGTTTTTTCTTGCAGCGGCCGGGAAAGTGTGGTATACTATAATAAACAAACCTGCGCCGGAGACGGCGCAGAACGGGCAGGAGGCGCTTATGAAAACGATCGACGCACTGAAAACGACCCTCTACAACGCGCTGCCGCGTTGGATCTTCCGCGAGGAGGAGCCGCTGGCGCGGCATACCTCGTTCCGCATCGGCGGCGCGGCGGAGCTGATGGCCTTCCCGACCGGCGCGGACGACCTGCAAACGCTGCTGCGGCTGTCGCACGCGGCGGGCGTCACGCCGAGGCTGCTCGGCGCGGGGACGAACGTGCTTGCGCCGGACGCCGGTCTGCGCGGGCTGACGATCTGCCTGCGCGACTGTCTGATCGGGCTGGAGCTGCTCGACGAGACGCACATTTCCGCCATGGCCGGCGTTTCGCTGGCGAAAACGGCGCTCTTTGCCGCAGCCGACGGCCTGAGCGGCATGGAGACGCTGCACGGCATCCCCGGCACGGTCGGCGGCGCGGTCTTCATGAACGCGGGCGCCTACGGCGGCGAGATGAAGGACGTGGTCGAGTCGGTCGACTTCCTGCACCCGGACGGGCGGCTCGAGCGCTTTGAGGCGGAGGGCTGCGCCTTCGGCTACCGCACGAGCGTGTTCCAGAGTCTGCCCGGCGCGATCGTGCGGGCGGTTTTCCGTCTGCGCCCGGGCGAGCCGGACGCGATCCGCGCGAAAATTTCCGAGCTGGCCGAACGGCGCCGCGCCTCCCAGCCGCTTTCGCTGCCCTCCGCGGGCAGCACCTTCCGCCGCCCGCAGACCGGCTATGCCGCCGCGCTCATCGAGCAGACCGGCCTCAAGGGGCTGACGGTCGGCGGGGCGTCGGTCTCGGAAAAGCACGCCGGGTTCATCGTGAACAACGGCGGCGCGACGGCGCAGGATGTGCTGACGCTCATCCGTGAGATTCAAAAAAAGGTGCTTGACGCGACCGGCGTCCTTCTGGAGCCGGAGGTGCGTCTGTGGGAATAAATGAATGTAACATTGCTTTCATTCGGGCATAAATACGGGATGCCCGAGGCCGACGTCGTCTTCGACGCGCGTTGTCTCGAAAATCCCTACTGGGTGCCGGAGCTGCGGCCGCTGAGCGGGCTGGACGCGCCGGTGCGCGAATTTGTCTTTTCGCATCCGGAGAGCCGCGCGCTGCTGCGTCAGGCGACGGATTTTTTGCGCTGCGAGCTGCGTCTGGCGGCGCAGCACGGCGCGCGGGAGCTGACGGTCGCCGTCGGCTGCACCGGCGGGCGGCATCGCTCCGTCGCCGTGACCGAGGCGCTGGCTGAGGCGCTCGGAGACACGGGCTGCGCGCTCGTCGTGCGGCACCGGGATATTTTGCGGGGGTGAGAACCATGTCCTTTGCCGGAGAAGTGAAAAAAGAGCTTTGCAGACCCGAGATCAACCGGAGCTGCTGCGCCATGGCCGAGCTGATGGGCACGCTGCTCTACGCCAACACCTTCACGGCCGACTGCATCCGCATCGTGACCGAGAGCGCCGAGTTCGCGCGGCGTCTGCCCTATCTGCTGCGCAAGGCCGCCGCGACAAAATTCGACGCCCTGCCCGAGGCGGGCGTGGCCGGGAAGCTGACGCTCTGCGTGACCGATCCGGCAAAGATCGCGCATATTTTCGCGCGCTGCGGCTTCTCGGCCGAGACGAGCGTCAGCCTGCATGTGAATCTGGGGCTGCTCGAGAGCGACTGCTGCCGCCGCGCCTTCCTGCGCGGGGTCTTTCTGGCGGGCGGCTCCGTGACCGACCCGGAGAAACGCTATCATCTGGAGCTTTCCACCACGCACCTCAAGGTCAGCCGCGAGACGGAGCTTCTGCTCGACGAGCTGGGGCTCAAGCCCAAGGCCACCGAGCGCAAGGGCAGCAGCGTGCTCTATTTCAAGCAGAGCGAGGCCATTGAGGAGCTTCTGACGCTGATCGGCGCGCCGATCAGCGCGATGGCGGTCATGTCGGCCAAGATCGAGAAGGATTGGCGCAACGACGCCAACCGCAAGACGAACTGCGACGCGGCCAATGTCGACAAGGCCGTCGCCGCCGCGCAGGAGCAGCTTGCCGCCCTGCGCCGCCTCGAGGAGCGCGGCCTGCTCGAGACGCTGCCGGAGAAGCTGCGCCGCACGGCCGAGCTGCGCCGCGCGCATCCGGAGGTCACGCTTCAGGAGCTTGCCGAGCTGCACGAGCCGCCGCTGACCAAGTCGGCCGTTAACCACCGCCTGCGCAAGCTGCTTGCGCTGGGAAACGAAGCATAAGCCCGCCGAAAGGAGAGAGCACGCATGGCCTTTGCCCATCTGCACGTCCACACCGAATACAGCCTGCTTGACGGCGCCTGCCGCATCGGGAAGCTCGTCGAGCGCGCCAAGGCGCTCGGGCAGACGGCCGTCGCCATCACCGACCACGGCGTGATGTACGGCGTGATCGATTTTTACCGCGCCTGCAAGGCCGCCGGGGTGCATCCCGTGATCGGCTGCGAGGTCTATGTCGCCCCGCGCGGAATGCACGATCGCCTCCACAGCATGGACAGCGAGGCGCGCCACCTTGTGCTGCTGTGCGAGAACGAAACAGGCTACCAAAACCTGAGCTATCTCGTCTCCAAGGCGTTTTTGGACGGCTTTTATATCAAGCCCCGCGTCGATCTGGCGCTGCTGCGCGAGCATTCCGAGGGGCTGATCGCCCTGTCGGCCTGTCTGGCCGGGGCGATCCCGCGCTGCCTGCGCGCGCGGGACTACGACGGCGCGCGCGCCATGGCGCTGGAGCTGGCCGATATTTTCGGCCCCGAGCATTTTTATCTGGAGCTTCAGGATCACGGCCTGCCGGAGCAGCAGGAGGTCAACCGCGGCCTGCTGCGCCTGTCCGAGGAGACGGGGCTTCCGCTGGTCGCGACGAACGACGCGCACTATCTCACGCGCGAGGACAGCCGCATTCAGGATGTGCTGATGTGCATCCAGACGGGCAAGACCGTCGACGATCCGAACCGGCTGCGCTTCGAAACGCAGGAATTTTATATCAAGAGCGAGGAGGAGATGCGCCGTCTCTTCCCCAACCAGCCCGAGGCGCTGGAAAACACACAGAAGATCGCCGACCGCTGTCAGGTCGAGTTTGAGTTCAACCACTATCACCTGCCGGAGTACAAGACCCCGGACGGCTCGGATTCGCTGAGCTATTTCCGCCGGCTCTGCGAGGAGGGCTTCCGCGAGCGCTACCCCGACGCGCCGCCGGAGTACCGCCGCCGTCTGGACTACGAGATGAGCGTCGTCGAGAAGATGGGCTACGTCGATTATTATCTGATCGTGGCGGACTTCATCCTCTGGGCGAAGCGCACCGGCATCCCCGTCGGGCCGGGCAGAGGCTCGGGCGCCGGCTCCATCGCGGCCTACTGTATGCACATCACCGAGATGGATCCGATGAAATACAGCCTGATCTTCGAGCGCTTCCTGAACCCGGAGCGCGTCAGTATGCCCGATTTCGACACGGATTTCTGTCAGGCGCGGCGCGGCGAGGTCATTGACTACGTCATGGAAAAATACGGCAAGGATCACGTCGCGCAGATCGTCACCTTCGGCACGATGGCCGCGCGCGCGGCGATCCGGGACGTCGGCCGCGTGCTCGACTTCTCCTATGCCGAAACGGACGCCGTGGCCAAGCTCATCCCCACCACGCTGCACATGACGCTCGACGAGGCGCTGCGCGTCTCGCCGCAGCTCAAGGAGCAGTATGACGCCGACGAGCGCGTGAAAAAGCTCGTCGACACGGCGCGCGCGCTCGAGGGAATGCCGCGCAACACCTCCACCCACGCCGCCGGCGTGGTCATCACGAAGCGCCCCGTGTCGGACTATGTCCCCTTAGCGCGCAACGACGACACCGTCGTGACCCAGTTCACCATGACCACGATCGAGGAGCTGGGTCTGCTCAAGATGGACTTTTTGGGTCTGCGCAACCTCACGATCATCGAGGAGGCCGTGCAGCAGATCCGCAAGCACGAGCCGGAGTTCGACCTGCAGACCGTGCGCGAGGACGACCCGGCGAGCTTTCAAATGCTCTCCGAGGGGCGGACGGCCGGCGTCTTCCAGCTTGAGTCGGCGGGCATCACGGGCGTGTGCGTGAACATGCGCCCGCAGTCGATCGAGGATCTGACGGCCATCGTCGCGCTCTACCGCCCCGGCCCGATGGACTCCATCCCGCGCTTCATCGAGAGCAAGCACCACCCCGAGAAGATCACCTATCTCTGCCCCCAGCTCGAGCCGATCCTCTCCGTGACCTACGGCTGCATCGTCTATCAGGAGCAGGTCATCGAGATCTTCCGCAAGCTCGGCGGCTACAGCCTCGGGCAGGCGGATAATATGCGCCGCGCCATTTCCAAAAAGAAGGAAAAGGTCATTCTTGCAGAGCAGCAGGCGTTCGTCTATGGCGACGCGGAGCGCGGCATCCCCGGCGCGGTCGCCAACGGCGTCAGCGAGGCCGCCGCGCAGGCGATCTACAAGGACATTCTGGATTTTGCGAACTATGCCTTCAACAAGGCGCACGCCGTCTGCTATGCAAAGATCACCTATGAGACGGCCTATCTGAAATGCCACTATCCCAAGGAATACATGGCCGCGCTGCTGACGAGCGTGCTCGACAACACGACCAAGGCCGTCGGCTACATCGCCGAGTGCCGCGAGATGGGCATCGCCCTGCTGCACCCGGACGTCAACGCCTCGGAGGACAAGTTCACGGTCGAGCCGGAGGGCATCCGCTTCGGCCTCGGCGCGGTGAAGAACATCGGGCGCGGCCTGCTGCGGCAGATGGTCGCCGAGCGCGAGAAAAACGGCCCGTTCAAGTCCTTGGAGGACTTGGCCGAGCGCATGAGCGAGGCCGACCTCAACAAGCGCGCCGTGGAAAACCTCATCAAATGCGGCGCAATGGACAGCCTCGGCCGCAACCGCGCCCAGCATCTGGCGATCTACGCCCGCGTGCTCGACTCCGTGGCCGAGAGCCGCAAGCGCAACCTTGCCGGCCAAATGGGGCTCTTCGACCTTCTGGGCGAGGAGAAGGAGGAGCAGGTGCGCTTCCGCGTGCCGCCCATGCCCGAGCTGGACAAGCAGGAGCGGATGCAGATGGAGAAGGAGACGATCGGCCTGTATCTCTCCGGCCACCCGATGGACGAATACCGCAAGCAGCTCCGCGGCACGCGGGTCGTGCCGATCGGCAGTGTGCTGGCGTCCTTTGAGCAGGGCGACGGGCGCTTCCGCGATGAGCAGGTCGTGCAGCTTGCGGGCATCATCGAGCAGATCAAGATGAAGACCACGCGCAGCAACTCCGTCATGGCCTATGTCACGCTGGAGGACGACACGGCCGACATCGAGCTGCTCCTGTTCTCGAACGTCATCGGCCGCAGCAGCGAGCTGCTGAAGGAGAACGTGCCGGTCGTGGCCGAGGGGCGGCTGTCCGTGCGCGACGAGAAGGCGCCGCAGATGGTCGTTAACCGTCTGCTCCCGCTGGCGCAGGCTGCGGGGCGCAGGACGGACGGCGACGCGCAGCGCGCGCAGCGGCTCTATCTCAAGCTCCCCTGCGAGGGCGGCGAGGCCGACCGCAAGACCCGCGCGATCTTGACCATGTTCCCCGGCGAGCAGCAGGCGGTGCTCTACTACGCCGACAGCGGCCGCCGCCGCGGCACGGTCTGCGCCCCGCGCGAGGACATGCTCGGCGAGCTGAGGCGCCTGCTCGGAAATGACGCCGTTGTGTTAAAATAGTGTTAAGGAACCTCTGAATCAATCGGCAGCGGCGCTCAGCGGGTCTTTTGCCCCAACTTGTCGGTTTGAAAATCTTGAAATACACAAAGTATTCCTGCGATTTCCAAACCTCAATTTGGAAACAAAATCCCTCGCTGACCGCTCTTGCGATTGAATCAGAGCTTCCTTAAA
>OIYX01000685.1_pt1 | contig 11402 bp, 5 predicted proteins | sample 1588431 | NCBI WGS metagenome assembly OIYX01 (sample SAMN03283241) | human gut metagenome | biome: human-associated habitat; material: feces | host: Homo sapiens | place: Peru | collected 2012
GGGTGTCCACGCCGATCTTGAGCCGGGCGCGTCCGGAGGTCTTCTCGGCCTTGCCCGTCTCGATCTCGCGCATGACGGCGGACAGCTCGTCGCCGAGGAAGATGGAGATGATCGCGGGCGGCGCCTCGCTCGCGCCGAGGCGGTGGTCGTTGCCCGCGCCGGCGGTTGCGGCGCGCAGGAGGTCGGCGTGCAGGTCGACCGCGCGGATGATGGCGGAGAGGACCGTCAGGAAGATCGCGTTCTCCTTCGGGTTCGAGCCGGGGTTGAGCAGGTTGCGCCCGCCGTAGGCGATGGACCAGTTGCAGTGCTTGCCGCTGCCGTTGACGCCCTCGAAGGGCTTTTCGTGGAGGAGGCAGACGAGGCCGTTGCGCTCGGCCGTCTGGCGCAGCGTCTCCATGACGAGCATGTTGTGGTCGACGGCGAGGTTGAGGTCCTCGAACGTCGGCGCAAGCTCGAACTGCGCGGGCGCGACCTCGTTGTGGCGCGTCTTCGCCGGGATGCCGAGCCGCCAGAGGCGGTCCTCCACCTCGTTCATGAACTTGAGGATGCGCGGGCGGATCGAGCCGAAGTAGTGGTCGTCGAGCTGCTGGTGCTTCGCCGAAGCGGCGCCGAAGACGGTGCGGCCGGTCTGGAGCAGGTCGGGGCGGAGCAGGTAGAAGTTCCGGTCGACGAGGAAATACTCCTGTTCCGCGCCGAGCGTGACGGAGACGTGCGCGTCGCCCGGCAGACCGAAATGCGCGAGGAGGCGCCGCGTCGCCTTCGTGAGGGCCTGCACGGAACGGAGGAGCGGCGTCTTGGAGTCCAGCGCCTCGCCCGTGTAGGAGCAGAACACCGTGGGGATGCAGAGCGTCGCGCCGTTCGCATGGCGCTTGATGAAGGCGGGGCTCGTGGGGTCCCAGCTCGTGTAGCCGCGCGCCTCGAAGGTGGAGCGGAGGCCGCCGGACGGGAAACTGGAGGCGTCCGTCTCGCCGCCGATAAGGTTCCTGCCGCTGAAACGCTGGACGGCCTGCGCCGGACCGGTCGGCTCCAGGAAGGCGTCGTGCTTCTCGGCCGTCCCCCCCGTGAGGGGCTGGAACCAGTGGGTGAAGTGCGTCGCCCCCTTCGAAAGCGCCCAGTCCTTCATCGCGTGCGCCACGTCGTCGGCGATGGAGGGGTCGAGCGGCTTGCCGTCGTTGACGGTCGCGAGCAGCTTGGCGGCGGTCGCCTTGGGCAGGTACGCCCGGATTTCCTTCTCGCCGAAGACGTCCTCTCCGTAGGTCTCCAGGGACGTGTCGGGCGGCAGGGACGCCACGGGCGCAGCCGGGACGTTGGCGGCAATCGCGTCGATTGCGTGGATGCGGTTATTCGGATTCATGGGACTAGATAGTATACACGAAATTTCCGTTTTCCGGGCGATTCCGGGCGCGCCGGTCTCACCGCGCGAAGAGTCCCGTGCGCCACTCGCCGATCAGCTTCGAGGACACCTCGCGGAAGCCGCGCGCCGTGTAGGCCGCCCGAACCTCGGAATAGACCTCCTCCAGAATGCCGGAGAGGATGAGGCGCCCACCCGGCGCGACGAGCGGCGCGATCTCCGCCGCAAAGCGCACGAGGACGGGGCCGAGGACGTTCGCCGCCACCACGTCGAACGGGCGGTCGCCCGTCCGGTGGACGCCCGGCAACGTCGACTTGTTGCACAGATCCCCACGCACGAAGCGGATCTCCGCGCCCAGCCCGTTCTTCGCCGCGTTCTCGTTCGCGTTCTCGACGGCATCGGGGTCGATGTCGAACCCCGCCACGTCGCGGAACCCCTCCAGCTTCGCCGCGATCGCGAGGATGCCGGAACCGCAGCCGACGTCCAGGAAGGAACGGTCCGCATTTTCAACGGCCAGTTCATCGATGTATTCGAGGCAGGCGTGCGTCGTCGCGTGCTGGCCCGTGCCGAACGCCATACCGGGGTCAAGGATCAGCACCCGGGGAGCCGGGGAGCCCGCCGTCTTCGCCGCGAAGCCCGCCAGCTCCCATTCGGGGACGATCGCGAGACGGGGCGAGATCACTTCCGTCCTGAAGTGCTTGCGGTAGGAGAGTTTCCAGTCCTCGTCCGGAATCGAGCCCGTTTCGGGTTTCAGGTCCACACCGACGATCTTCCCCGCCGCCACGAGCGCCGCCACCGCGCGCGGCGCATCGGCGGAATCCGGGAAGAAGATCTGCATCGTCGTCCGCACATCCTCCACGTCACGGTACGAGGACAAAATGAAATCCCCTCCGTCGAAGACCTCGAAGAGGGGATTCACGTACCGTTCGTCGACCGAACAGGATACAACCGTCATGAAACGACCTATTCGGCCTTCGCCTCGGCCTTCTTGGCGAGCATCTTCTTGACCGTCGTCGGGCGCTGGACGAGCACGCGCACGTTCTCGTCGCTCATGAGCTTGACCTCTTCCTCGCCCAGACCGAACTTGACGAGGCGCTGGCGCTGCGCCTTGACACGACGCGCCTTGCCGGCCGGCGTCTTGCACGGACGAACGTGGGACTCTTTACGGAGTGTACGACCTGTACCCATTTTTGTGAACCTCTTCTTTCTTCAAAAAATTGAGATGATATTATGCCGTTTTCGGACTCGAAAATCAAGCCCGAAATCGATAAAAAATGAATGGCTCCCCTACTTCACCTCGTGGCACCAGCCGTGGCGGTCCGGCAGATCGCCGTACTGGATGCCCTGGATCGTGTCGTACAGCCTCTGCAGGGTCGGGTCGACCGTCTCCGGATCGGAGATCTTGATGACCTGGTCGCCGCGCGTAATCTCCCACACGGGCGTGATCACCACCGCCGTGCCGAGCGCCGCCACCGCCTTGAACTTCTTCAGTTCCGTGTAGGGCACCGGCCGGCATTCCACCTTGATGCCGAGGTCCTTCGCGCACTGCTTGAGGGACATGTTCGTCACGGACGGCAGCACCGAGCAACTGTCGGGCGTCACGTACACGCCGTCCTTCGTGATGCCCGCGAAGTTGGACGTCGCGAACTCCTCGATGTACTTGTGGCTCTTCGCGTCGAGGTAGAGTTCGACCGGCCACCCCTCCTTCTTCGCCTTCTCGTGCGCGAAGATGCCGGCCGCGTAGTTGCCGCCCACCTTCACGTCGCCCATGCCGTGCGGCGCCGCGCGGTCCCACTGGTCGAAGATCACCGCGCGCACCGGCTTCAGCCCGCCCTTGTAGTAGGCGCCCACCGGCATGACCATGATCATGAACGTGTACTCCTTCGCCGGGGCGACGCCGATCTGCGGCCCCGTCCCGATCAGAAGCGGACGCAGGTACATCGATCCACCCGTCCCGTACGGCGGCACGAACTCTGCGTTCTTCCTCACGACCTTCTCGCACGCATCGAGGAACATCTCCACCGGCACCGGCGCCATGCACGTGCGCTCCGCCGTGCGGTACATGCGCTTCGCGTTTTCGTCGGGACGGAAAATCGCGATTTTCCCGTCCTTCTGGCGGAAGCACTTGATCCCCTCGAAGCACTCCTGGCCGTAGTGGAGGCAACTCGCCCCGATGTGCATCGTGATGGCGGGTTCCTTCACGAAGCTGGGCTTCGACCACTTGCCGTTCTTCCACGTATAGCGGATGTGGCAGTTCACGTCGGAGAACCCGAACCCGAGTTTGCTCCAGTCAATATTCGGCGCCGCTTTCTTGGCCATGACAACATTTCTCCTTGCTGGGCGCATATTCTAGCCCTTTTCCGCGTCCCCCGCAATCAGAAAGTGGCGGGCGAGAGGACGAACGAGAAGACGGCTCCGCCTCCGTGGCCCGGCACGTCACGACCGTGAAGTCCACCACGTGCATCACGTGTTCGGCCCGCAGCCAGACGCTCCGGAAGAGGTCCGGGAGGCGGAAGTAGTCCTGGCGCTCCATGTAGCAGCCGCATCCTTCTCCTCCGCCCCGGTCTCCAGCGTGACCGGGCCGAGAAGCCCCGCCGCCTCGAAGGGGTACTTCGACGCATCGAGCGGCTTGTAGTCCTTCGAGACCATGTTGATGTCCGTGAAGATCTTCCACGCGACGCCGCGCCGGTCGAGGTCGCGCAGGCGGTTCGAGCCCGTGTTCGTCACCTCCACGTCGAGGACGTTCCCCTTCGCGCGCAGTGCGCCCGGCGGCACGGCGAACACGTAGGGCTTCATGAAGCGCGTGCCGAGGTCCCGTCCGTTGAGACACACCCGCGCCGCCTCGCGCACGTCCCCGAGGTCGAGCGTCCCGCCCGCCGCGCCGTCCGCCGCGTCGAACGTACAGCGGTAGCGCATCGTGCCGCAGAACGGATTCTCCGAGCCGTCCGCGTTCCGCGACCACGGGCCCGTCTTCGCCAGGGTGCGCGGCGCGGGCGTGCCGGGCCCGCCACAGACCGGCACGAGTTCCCACGGGCCGTCGAGCGACGTGCGGCGTACCGGCGGACGGGCCGGCGGCATAACATCCTCGGCCCGCGCGCCCGTCTGGAGGAAGCAGGCGTGCCCCGGCTCCAGTTGGATGGATCCCGCCACTGCCGCGATCTCCCCCGTGAGCGGGTCGAGTCGCCACAGCTGCGGGCGCGGCAACGTCACGGTCCGCGGCGCCTCGTTCGTGTTCACCGCAAACCACAGCGTCTCGCCCTTGCGGCGGAAGCGCACGAACCCCACGCCGGACGCCGCAAGCGCCGTCTCGCGCCGCGCCGTCTGCGGAAGTCCCCCCTCCCACACGACCTCCCAGCCGTTCCGCGCGAGATCCGCGAGCCGCCGCCGCGTCGCCTCCGGCATCTCGCGGCAGGGCGGCACGACGAGGGACCGGTACCGTCCCGGCTTCTCCGGCAGCGCGGCGATCATCTTGTCGGACACGTAGTCGAAGCACACGCCCGCCGCCGCGAGCCGCCGCGCCGTCGCGCCGATCGGCTGCGCGCCGAACCAGCGCGCCGCGTTGTGGACGCTCATCATCTCGGCGAGCCCCGGCCGTTCGGCCCAGAAGTCGCGCACCGGCCAGTAGACGAGCGTATCCTCCCCCGGCTCGCTCGCCTGGGCGAGCGCCTGCACGCGCGAGACGTAGCCGTTCAGGGACGGCATGATCCGCCAGAGCGGGCTGCGCGGGTTCATCTCCAGCGCGGCGTAGAAGCACCAGCCCGGCCAGGCCGCCTCCGGGGGCGAATAGCAGCAGCCTTGGTAGAAGACGTGGTTGACGCCCGCGAGGAAGAGCAGGTCCAGGAAACGCTTGATCTCCCCCGGACGCTCGCGGAAGTGCTCGCCGATCCACGTGCAGCTTTCGGCCGAGACGAGGCGCGTGCCCTTCACGTGCGCCGCCGAGGAGGCGAATTTCGAGACAAGGACGTCGCGGCAGTCGTCGAACATCTCCGTCTCCGGGATGTCGGCGAGCGCGTAGAGGTCGAGCCAGTTCGCGGGCGCGCCATGCGCCTCGTTGCGCGTGAGGATGCCGCGCGCACGGCACCAGTCCGCCCACACGCCGAACGTCTCCACGGCAAGCTCGGCGAGCGTCTCGCGGTAGTCGAGGCGCAGTTTCCGCAGCTCCGGCGCCTGCCCCGTCCCCGCAAGCTCCCGCCACCGGGGCGCGAGGTCGTAGCCGCGCCGGGCCTTGAACGCCTCGAAGAGGCACGGCGTCCAGGCCGCCCCGAAGTACTCCCAGGAATCGTGGTAGAACGCGCGGGGCTTTTCGTCCAGCACCTCGAACGCCTTCAGGTAATCGCGCATCGCCTGGGGCGAGTAGGGGTCGAGCATGAAGCCCCTGTCCTGTGCGGGCGCGCGCTTCACGAAGATGCGTCCCGGCTCCGGGCGTCCCTGCGCGTCCACGCGCCAGGCGCCGTTCGTGAGCGGCACGCCGCGCCCGCCGAAGCACCAGCCACAGCCCGTCGTGAGGTCGATGCCGAGTCCGTGCCGCGCCGCCGCGCGCTTCGCCGCCGCCCACTTTGCGCGCCATTCGGGAGAGAGGTAGCGCGGTTCGTTCGCCGCGTTGCCCTTCACGCCGTAGATCGGAATCACGTGGAAGCCGCCGAAGCCCCCTTCCGCAAGCGCCCGGGCCTGCGCCTCCAACCCCGCCTCCGTGACGGCGTTCCCCATCCACCAGTTGTAGACCCACGGGCGCGTCTGGGCCGATTCCGCCTCCCATGTCGGCTTCGCCGCCGCCGCGCCCAGTGCCATGCCTCCCGCCAGAACCGCGCACAGCAGCGCGCGTCCCACGCACCTCCGCATCCTCAAGCCCATCATGGCCCTCTCTTCCTGTTTCCTGTCCATAGGCCGTGATTATACAGGAAAACGGGTCTTCATGGCAAGAATCGGCGGCCCGGCGGGCAATCAACGGCCTGATGGACGGATCGGGCGGGATCGGTCGCACACCTAGCGGAGGAGGAGGACCGTGCCGCCGGGGACGAGCGTCCACGTGAAGGCGGCCGCGGACGCGCGGCGGCCGAAGGTCCAGCCGGCGGGCACCTCATCCACGCAGCGCGCGCGCTCGAACCGCGCGCGCGAGGCGTCGTCCGTCTCCGCGAACGTGAAGGCCGCGCCGCGCACGGGCCGGCCCTCGAAGCCCGTCGCGAGAAGCGGCTCGCCGACCAGCGCGAGACGCCCCGCCACGGCAAGCGACGCCGCCCACGCGCCGCCCTCGAACGACACGGTGCAGTCGCCCGCCGCCGACGCGCGCCCCGCAAGGACGCCGCCGCGCAGGACGATGTTCGTCACGCCCGCAAGGACGGCGTCGTCGAGCGCGAGCGTCCCCTCCTCGACGACGAGCGCGCCCTCAAGCGCGACGCGGCCGCCGAGCGCCTGCCGCGCCGCGCCCGCCTTCGCGAGCGTGCCCGCGCCGGAGACCTCGCCGTCGAAGCGCGCGTCTGCCCGCACGGCGAGGCGCACAAGGCCCCCGTGTTCGATGCGCAGCACGCCCGCGCCCGCGAGCGCGCCCACCGTCTCCTCCACGTGGACGACCCGGCAGGTCGCCGCCGCCGCGAGCTGCAGGTCGGAGGCGTCGGAAAGCGCGTCCGACGGGGTACACGGCGCGTCGAAGAGCGGGAAGCGCCAGGCGAGCGTCTGCGTCTGCGCCACGGTCTCGCGGTCGTTCTGCGCGTCGAAGAGCGTCCAGCACACGCCGTCCAGCGAGTACTCGAACGTCCAGGAGACGGGATTGCGCCGGTCCATCGAGTCGTTCGCCGTGTACCACTGGTAGCCCTCGAAATAGATCGGCGACGGGAGCTTGATGACGACGGGCGCCGTCGCGACGCCCCAGTAGCACTTCGTCCCCGTCAGGCCGTCCAGAAGCTGCGCCGCGCCTTCGTTCTTGAAGCTTGAGTCGCCCTCCGTCGTCGCCGTCGTCCCCTCCGGCCAGGGGAGGCGCGCGTCCGCGCAGACAAGCTGCAATTCCGAGAGCTGCATGTCGCTCTTCGTCTGTCCGCCCGAGCCCTTGATCGGCGTGAAGCGGAAGAAGGACGCCACCCGTCCGGCGCCCGCCTGCACCCAGGCGCCCGCACCCACCTGGGTCGGCCCCGTGTGCGTGCTGCCCGCGCCCGCGAGGAGAAGCCCCGTCCCCTGCGCGACCTCCAGCCCGAGCGGGGCGTTGCCGTCGGCAAAGGCGCCGAACGACATCCGCACGCGCCCGTCCGCGAAGACGAGCGCGCCGGGCACGCCGTCGTTGACGAGCGACGCCCCCGCCTGCACGGGCGTCACGCCCGGCAGGGCCGCCGTCGAAAAGGCGAGGCGCACGGGCTCGTCGCCCGCGACGTGCCCCGAAAACGTGCAGCCGTCCGCAAGCGTCAGGCGCGCGCCGTCTTCGGCGACGAGCGTCCCCTCGCCCGAAAGGGCGGTGAAGACGTCTTCGCACCAGCCGAACCGCGCCGTCGCGCCCGCCGCCACGTCGAGGCGGTAGCCGGCGGGCAGCGCCGCGCGGCGCAGCGTCCTGAGGACGGACTGCACGGGGATGTAGGCGTGGCGCGCCGTCGGCACGTCGTTCGAGACGTCCACCTTCGCGTCGAGCGTGACCCAGTTCGTGACGGCGCCGGCGACCTGCCCGACGTCGACCGTCCAGCTCACGGGGTCGCGCCCGGGCGCGTCGTTCGCCGTCGCGAACTGGTAGCCGTCGAACGTGACCGGCTCCGGGCAGGCGACGAGGAGCGGCGAGCGGTATGCCGCGACATACCACTTCGTCGCCATCTGGCCGTCCACCGCACAGGCGGGCCCCTCCTTCGCCGACACCGCGTTCCCGGAGGCGGCCGTCCCCTCCGGCCACGCCACGGGGCTGCCGCCGCGCGTGAGGCGGAACTCCGCGATCTGGACGCCCGAGTTGCCAAACGCCGGGACGCCCTGCGGGGCCGGACGCGAGGCGGTGGGGGTGAAGCGCACGAGGCTCGCCGTCACCTGCTCGGACGCCGCGAAGCGCACCGTGCCGCACTGCGCCTGGACGCCGCTGTTTTGGAGCGTCGCGCCGGAGAGGTCGCACGTCGCCGTGCCCGCGTAGGCGAGGAAGAGGCGCCCCGCGCCGTCGGCCAGCGTCCCCGCGACGTCCGTGTCGTCGGGGGAGAGAAGCGTCAGCGTCGCGTCGCCGGGCGCGTTGTTGACGACGACGCAGCCGGGCGCGACGCACGCCAGGCGCTGGACCGAGAGGGCGTGTCCGTTCATGTCGAGCGTGCCGCCGCCCAGCTCCACCCGCCCGCCGTCCCAGATGGCGCCGTCCGCCTCCAGCCGCACGCACGCCCCGGTCTCGCAGCCGATCACGGTGCCCGCCGCCCGGGGCTTCGCGAGGACGAGCGTGCCGCCGCGCACATGGATGGCCATGTCGTTCTCCTCTTCGCCCGCGATTCGCAACGTGCCCGCGCCCCAGAGCGAAACGGGGTTGACGCCCGTCCACGTCCCCGTCAGCTTCAGGTCCGCGCCCGCGCCGAGCTCGATGCCGCCGCCCTCCGCCGTGAGGGGGTTCGCGAGCGTCCGCGTCGCCTCCGCCTCAAGGGCGAAGCGCCCCCCGTGCAGATGGATGCGCGCCGCGCCCAGCGCGCCGTCCGCGCGGAAGACCCCGTCCGCCACCTCAAGCGTCGCCGCCTCCGAAAGCTGCGCGCCGTCGCGGAAGAGGACGACGCCCGTCCCCGACTGGCGGACCGTGCCGTGGCCGCTCACCGCGCCGTTGAACGTCGTCGTGCCCGCGCCGTCGAACTCCAGCGTGCCGCCCTGGAGGACGACGTTGTTCTCGTAGACGCGCGTCTCCTCGGGGCCGTCGATGAACACACCGCCCGCCTCGCGCTGCGTGGAGAAGATGACGCGCCGCCCCTCCGGGACGACGATCGTGCCCGCGCCCAGGCCCTCGGTCGCGACGCGCAGGTCGGTTGCGTCGAGCGTGACGTCCGCCGCCAGCGCGCCCGCCCAGTCCCGCGTCAGCGTCGCGCCCGCCGCGACGCGCACCGTCTCCGCAAGGGGCGTCTTGAGCCACACGTAGTTCGTCGCGACGAGGCCCGCCGAGGCGTGCGCGTGCGGCCCGCCGAAGACGAACGGTGCGCCCGAGTCCGTCTCGAACGTCAGCGTGGAGGGCGCGGCGGCGTCCGTCGTCAGCCGCCCCGCGAAGACGAAAGGCTCGGCCGCCGCCGCGACGTGCAGCGCGCCGTCCGTCCGCAGGTCGAGGACGCCGGCGAACGTCGAGGGGACGCCCGCCGCAAGCAGGCCGGGGCCGCCGTCGTCCGTGAAGACGCGCGCCCGCCCGCGCTCCTCGTCCGTCGCGAAGGCGCCGTTGAGCGGGTCGTAGACGATTCCGCTCATGAAGGCCCCGCGCCCGAGGTTCGACTCGTCCGTCCGCCCGAAGCGCAGCTCAAGGTCATGCCACCCGGCCTCGAGCGCGACGTCCCGCCGCACGGCCATCCCCTCGGCGGCGGACGCGGAGAGGATCTCCTCGCCGTCGAGCGTGAGCGACGCCGCGCCGCGATAGGACTTCGCGAAGCTGTACGTCCTCGCCTCCGGCACGTGCCACCGCGCGCGGTAGAGGGCGGTACCGCCGTTGGCGGGCAGAAGGCGGCTGTCGCCCGCGTAGTGGTCCGGGTAGAGGCTGCGCCGCGCGACGGCCCGCGCGCCCGACGCGGCCACTTCCGCGAAGACGCCGCGCAACGGCACGACGCGCGCCGCGCCGCCCGCGAGCGCGAGGCGTCCGCTCGCCGCGAAGCACGCCGCCGCGACCTCCACCGTGCCCGAACAGGCGGCGAGCGTCCCCTGGACGCTGCTCGAACCCGATGCGCAGACGAACGTGCCGGCGCCTGCATGCTCCAGCGTCGCGCCCGCGTCGAGGGTGCCGCGAAAGTCCATGTCCTCGTCCGCACACGTCCGCAGCACGCCGCCGGGCGTCGTGCTCTTCACAATGCCGCCGCAGGTCGCCGAGACGGCGTTCACCGTCTCGGCGTGCCCGTCCAGGTCGAGGCGGGCGTAGAGGACGCCGAGCGCGCTGTTCGTGCCCGTCACGTAGGGCGCGAGCAGAAGGCGGCCCTTCCCCGGCCCGTGCGGCAACACCTCGTCCGCGCCGAGCACGAGCGCGAACTCGGAGCTGGCGTAGTCGGTACACTGGAAGGTTCCCACGCGCGTGTCGCCCGCCCAGTCGTTCGCCGGGTTCGAGAGGACGACGGGGCGGGTCTCGTAGGCGATGTCGAGGCCGCCCGGGCCCGTCACGGGCCCGTTGACGACGAGCCGGGACGGGGCCAGATAGCCCGCCGCGAGGGCGCCGCCGCGCGCCGTCACCGTCACGCCGCGCGTCGGTGCGAGGACCGTCTCGCCGAGCGCGTTCTGAAGGATGCCGCCGTCCAGTATGATCGCGTCCGGCACAAGGGCCTCCGGCGCCGCGCCGAAGACGCCGTCTCTCTTGACGCGCGCCCAGCCGCCGGCCGCGAGGGTCAGGCCGCCCGTCAGGCACTGGGGGTCGTGAAGGGCGACGCGCCCGTCCGTCCCCGAAAGCACAAGCCGCCCCGCGCACGCGAGCGTGTTCGCGTGGAAGGCGAAGTTCGCGCGCGCGACGGTCATCGTCGCGGGGTCTGAGAAGACGAACGTCATGCCGCTGAAGACGGACTCGCTGTTGGCGCGCGGCAGAATCGCGCCGCGGATGTTCAGGGCCGTCAGCGGAATCTCGCCCGCGCCCGTCACCTCGATGCGGTTCGTCTGGCCCGTCCAGTTGAACGTCGCCGCGCCGCCGTCCGGCAGCACGCCGCCGACCCAGTTCGCGGGATCGGCCCACGAACCGCCGTCCGTCGCGCTCGCCCATGTGCCGTCCGTCGCGCCGTGCCCGGCAAGGGCCGCGAGCGACCACGCACCCAGCGCGGCCACCCGGCACGCGCGCAGTCCAACCGTCTGCTTCTTGTCCATGTCGTTGCCCTCTTGCTCGACGTTTTCAAAATGTGAACAGCGTGAACGAAAAATAGAAGTACGACCAAAAGGAAGTGTAGCGGATTTTCGCGCG
>OIYX01000687.1_pt1 | contig 11348 bp, 7 predicted proteins | sample 1588431 | NCBI WGS metagenome assembly OIYX01 (sample SAMN03283241) | human gut metagenome | biome: human-associated habitat; material: feces | host: Homo sapiens | place: Peru | collected 2012
ATACCCGCAAGTTCTATCCTAACACCACCCAGCTGATAGAGGATATTGCCCAGGCCTATCGCACCTTCTTCCAGGAAATTTATGCAGCCGGTTGCCGCACCGTTCAGTTAGATGACTGTACCTGGGGAATGATTGTGGATAGTGATTACTGGAAGGCTAAGGTGGGTACAGGGTTTACCCTAGAGCAGGAAGCCCTGCAGTATCTGAAGGTGAACAACCTTGCCATCGAGGGCAAACCTGAGGGGTTGACCATCAACACCCACGTATGCCGTGGCAATTATCATTCCTGCTATGCTACCAAGGGTGCCTACGATGCCGTGGCTCCTTATCTTTTTGCTCATGAGGATGTGGATACCTTCTATCTGGAGTATGACGATGAGCGTTCGGGCGGTTTCGAGCCTTTGAAATATGTGGCAGATGGCAAGAAGGTGGTTCTGGGTTTGGTAACCTCAAAATCTCCGGTGTTGGAGGATAAGGCTACGGTTATCGCCAGAATCCACGAAGCTGCCAAGTATATTTCTCTCGATCGTCTCAGTCTCAGTCCTCAATGCGGCTTCGCCTCTTGCGAAATCGGTAATAAACTGACCGATGCTGAGCAATGGGCAAAGATAGATTTGGTTAGAGAGATTTCCGAGGAAGTTTGGAGCTCTTCTTTCGCCGATGCAGAATAATATAGCCAAAGCAAAACCAGCGTAATCAGCAAACCGGAGAGGAAGACGAAAAGGTCGGAAAGAGGACCTAATAATGGAGAATAGCATCTGCCCACGTGAAGCTCTAAAGCCACATTCCAAAGCGACATGGGGATGGCTGAAAGAACTTCAGGGGTAGAGGTTGCTTTCCCGAAACTCGCCCCTTTGCTATACCCTTTGGCAAGTTCTCAATAGAAGCGCAAGTATAAACTATAAGAAAGCGCTTTATTAAGGTCTAATGATGCGCTTCCTTAGGTGCTAATGATGCGCATCGTTAGGTGCTAATAAAGCGCATCGTTAGGTGCTAATAAAGCGCATCGTTAGGTCATGCAGATTCCACACAAGTTATATCATTGAAAATCAGCTAATTACATTCCATTTCAAGACGGCGATTTTCCGTCTGCAACATCAAAATTAACCCATATTGCCATGAGTTGTTACGTTAATACTGTGAGTCAACGTGTATTATTAATAAAGTTTAAAGTGGTCAACTATATTTTTTATAGTTTCTATCAGAATAATGCAATAGGCTTCAACTGCTTACGAAGCCGCTTTCATTGCTCTACGAAATAGGCTTCATTGACTATCGAAGCCTATTTCATATTTCAAGGCTTTTCTATTCAAAGTTTTCAATAGGGGTGCTGAGTAGTTACTAAAGGCTGCTGCAATGTGGGCTAAGAGAAAAAGGGAATGACATTACATCATTCCCTCAAGTTTTTCCTGTGCCTCGCGCATATCCTCCTCAAATCTGGTATGATCGAGCAAGAACTCTTTCCTACCGCCAGCAAGCAACTGATATAGCGCCGGATTCATCCCCTCCACATACTGAGCAATTGCGTATTCGATATCATCCCGCTGCGTAGGGTTGTTGGAAAATTCATATACACGAAGTTTCTGGTGAATAAAGCAATAAGCCGACTCGATACAGTCACGTCCGATCTCAGCCATTTCCTGCTTATCATCTATAAGAGTTTTATCCATATTATATTTACTTGACATTTTTCATCGAGAGTCCGATGCGCTTGCGCTTCAAATCCACCTCAGCCACACGAACCATCACATGCTCATGAAGTTTCACAACCTCTGAAGGATCGCTGATGTAACGGTTTGCCATCTGAGAAACATGAACCAGACCATCATTGTGAACACCTATATCCACAAAGGCACCAAACTTGGTGATGTTAGTCACGATGCCCGGCACCACCATGCCCTCCTGCAAATCCTCAATCGTCTTGATGGAAGCATCAAACTCAAATTTCTCCACCTCGCCACGAGGGTCCAGTCCAGGCTTGTCCAACTCAGCCATGATATCAGTCAAGGTAGGCATACCCACCTCCTTGCTCACATATTTCTTGATATCTATCTTCTTCTGCAGAGCCTTGTCCTCCACGAGTTGCTTTACCGTCACGCCCTGATCTTTCGCCATCGTCTCTACCAGCGCATAGCGTTCAGGATGCACGGCACTATTATCAAGCGGATTCTTGGCACCAGGAATACGCAAGAAACCAGCACACTGCTCGTAAGCCGAAGGACCCAGACGAGGCACCTTCTTCAACTGGGCACGGGAAGCGAAAGCACCATTCTCCCTGCGATACTCCACGATATTCTTGGCAAGCGTAGGACCCAGACCACTCACATAGGTCAACAGATGCTGTGAAGCCGTATTCAGATTGACACCCACAGAGTTCACGCAGCTCATCACCACCGTATCCAGACTTTTCTTCAACTGACTCTGATCCACATCGTGCTGATACTGTCCCACACCGATGCTCTTAGGATCAATCTTCACCAGCTCCGCCAGAGGGTCCATCAGGCGACGGCCGATAGAAACCGCACCACGCACCGTCACATCCTCATCTGGGAATTCATCACGGGCTATCTTGGAAGCCGAATAGATGGAAGCACCATCCTCGCTTACCACATAGATATCCACAGGATGATCGAAAGCGATTTCGTGCAGCCAGTCGCTCGTCTCACGGCTCGCCGTACCATTGCCCACAGCCATCGCCTCCACATGATACATCTTCACCATGCGCTGCAGAGCGGCAGTAGCCTCGCTGCGCTTGCTGCGAGGAGGATGAGGAAATACGATTTCATGATGGATGAGATTGCCCTGTGCATCCAGACAGGCCGTCTTGCAACCATTGGCGAAACCAGGATCCACTGCCATTACTCTCTTCTGTCCGAGCGGAGCTGCCAAGAGCAACTGACGCAGGTTTTCAGCGAATACCAGAATAGCCTCCTCGTCAGCCTTCAACTTGCTTGATGCAGCAAACTCCGTTTCGATACTCGGTTTCAGCAGACGCTTGAAAGCATCATCCACAGCCTCGCCTACCAAGGTCTGGCATTCGCCATAACCATGCACATAATGGCGCTTCAACTTATCCGTACACTGTTCGTCATCAGCAGAGATGCTGACACGCAGAATACCGGCAGCCTCTCCACGGCGCATAGCCAGCAGGCGATGAGAAGAACAGCGCTTCAGAGGTTCCGAGAAGTCGAAATAATCAGAGAATCGCTGAGCCTCTTCCTCATCCTTCTTCTTAGCCACCACCTTGGAAGTGATGATGGCGCCACGTCTGAACTCCCCACGGATGGCATTGCGGCTTTCCTCGCTCTCGTTCACCATTTCAGCGATGATGTCCTTGGCGCCCTGAATAGCAGCATCAGCATCAGCCACCTTGTCACCCACATATTTCTTAGCCACCTGCATGATATTACGTTCACGCTGGAAGAGCAGAGTTTGTGCCAAAGGTTCCAATCCCGCCTCACGAGCAATCTGTGCACGGGTTCTGCGCTTCGGTTTGAAAGGCAGATAAATGTCTTCCAGTTCCGTAGCGTCCCAGCATTCCTCGATACGCTTCTTGAGTGCATCCGTCAGTTTTCCCTGTTCATCGATCGTCTTGAGAATGGTTTCCTTACGTTTCGCCATCTCCTTGAGTTTATCGTTAGCCTGGGCGATGGCTTCAATGTTCACCTCGTCCATATTACCCGTCTTCTCCTTACGGTATCGGGAGATGAAAGGGATAGTACAGCCCTCTTCGAGCAGTTCCAATGTATTTTCGACAGCCTGCTCTCTCAGTTTGAGCTGCGCTGCGATAATCTTAGTAAATTGATTCATCATTATATTATTGTTAATAGAGATGCAAAGGTACATAAAAAAAATCGCAAAGACGAAACTCCTTGCGACTTTTAAGATTTATTTCTTGATAGTAAACTCAAATTTCAAACCACCCTCCGGCAAGTTATTCACCCGGATGGTTCCACCATGCAGCAGCACGGCATTCTTCACGATGGCAAGCCCCAGTCCCGTTCCACCCATTTTTCGGCTTCTTCCCTTATCCACACGGTAGAAGCGTTCGAAGAGGCGGGCGATATGCTCCTGCGGCACACCCTGACCATTATCTCTGAAGACAAAGTGCCACTTGTTGCCTATCTCCTTACCCTCCAGCGTGATGGTCGTTCCGTCACCGGCATAGGCAATGGCATTATCAGTAAGATTGCGGAACACACTATAGAGCAGACTGCGGTTTCCCTTCACCACGATGCGCTCAGGCAGCAGATTGTGGAACCCCATCTTGTGCTCCTCCCTTTCCAGCGCCGTTTCCCTCATGATATCTCTCACCATCTTCGTGATATCCACCGCCTCGAAGTCTATCATGTCCGAACCGTCGTCCAGTCTGTTCAGCGTCGAGATGTCTCTCAGCAGGGAGGTAAGCCGTTCGCTCTGCGCATAACATCTCTGCAGGAACTGCTCCTTCATCTCCTCGCTGATATGCGGATTGTCGAGTATCGTCTCCAGATAGCCCTGTATGCTCGCCACCGGAGTCTTCAGTTCATGGGCAATATTCTGCGTCAGTTGCCTTTTCAGGATATCCTGTTCCCTTCTGGTAGTCTGGATACGCTTATACATCTTGATGATGCGTTCAGCGATTTCACCCAGTTCATCATCCGGGAATTTAGCCAGATCCTCTATCTCCAAACTCTCGTTGTGGTCGGCCTTGTAGGCGAAGATGCGGAGCTTAGCCACATTCTTGCCCAACCGATGGGTGAATCGGTAGAGCACGATGGTCAGGATGATGATGGCGAAAACGGCAAACCAGATGTAATGCTGGTCAGCCTGCAGCGATTTAGAGAGATCATCATTATAAGGCAAGGCACTTCTGATGATGATAGAGTCGGCAGGGAAATAGGAAGCCACATAGAAGTAGTCCTGCTTCAGGGTCTTCGACTCTCGCTCCACGCTCGATCCCTGTCCATTCTTCAGCGCCTCTTGTATCTCCTTGCGGTTCAAGTGATTGGCAAAACGGTCATAGTGCTTGCTCATATTGTCGTACACCACCTTGCCGTCGGGCCTTATCAGGGTAACACGCAGATCCTTGCTTTCATGTTCACGGATGAAAGCATTCAGTTTGGTTTCCGCCACGACAAGTTTCGACCTACTCACGCTGGGCAACGTCTTCATACTATCACCGTTGCTCAAGATGATTCCCCTGTCATGAGCCAGCGAGAGATCCTCCTCCAAGAGGGCGTTGTAGTTTTCCAGTTTCATCGTGAGCGTACTGATCTTATACTGTTTCTCACGAGTCTGCTGGAACATGATAAAACTGACAGCGAACACAAGGAACACCGTCAGCACCATGAGATACAGTTTTCGCCCAACCTTAGATTTCGTTTTTTGTATTTTCAGCATAAATAAAATCCTTTCTTATCACGCATCAAAATAATATCCGAAGCCAAGTCGGGTGACGATGCACTTTGCGAACTTACCGATTTTCTTTCTCATACGGGTGATGTTGACATCCACCGTGCGGTCGAGCACGAGCACATCCTTAGGCCATACCCTGTCGATGAGTTCCTGGCGGGAGAACACTCTTCCCTTCTCTTCCAGGAGAAGTCGGAGCAATTCAAATTCAGTCTTGGTGAAAGGCACATCCTCTCCATCGATGCTCACCGTCTTCTTGTCGATATTGAGCACCAATCCCTGATAGTTGATGACGGTAGGTTCAGCATCCTTGCCCAATTTATCAGCAGTACGGCGGATGACAGCACGCACACGCACCATCACCTCACGGATAGAGAATGGTTTGGAGATATAGTCGTCAGCACCGAGATTGAAACCGGTAACGGTATCGTTCTCAGTATCGCGAGCCGTCAGGAATATAATAGGAATCTGAGCCGTAGCCACATTCTCCTTGAGTTTCTTCGCCAGCTGGAATCCGCTCATACCTCCCATCATCACATCGAGCAGCAAGAGGTCGTAGGAAGCAATGTCTTTCTCCAGAGCTTCCTCAGCCGAGTTGGCAGTTTCTACCAGATACCCCTCGGTTTCCAAGTTAAATTTCAGAATTTCACAGAGGTCCTGTTCATCATCCACCACAAGGATTTTATAGTTCTTTTCGTCCATCTTTATAATATATAATAATGTATATATAGCCTGAGGTCTTTCCTCGGGTGCAAAGATACGACAAAAAATCTGTAACACGCATTACATTCTATTACAATTTCATTTCAAAAGCAAGTAAAAAGTGTGACAGGAATCATAGTTGCCTGATTCCTTCAAATGATTTTGACCGGAAATGACTTTGACCAAATGACCGGATTGCCATCTTCCTTCCTTGATGGTCGGAATTTGCCGTCTATGACGACCGAGGTTGGTCGTAAATGAAGACCGGGCTTGGTCATCATAGACGACCGGCTTGGGTCGTAAGCGCACCACCCTTTTACAGACCATGCCAAAACACGAAAGCGGTCATTTGGTCAAAGTCATTTCCGGTCAAAATCGTCTGCACACTGCGGTGGACAAAACAGGGTGCTTGTCCTCATCGACAAACACCCTGACTTCATCACAAATATAAATGCAATCTATTAAATAAAAGTGTAAATGGTTTAAAACTCATCCCATGCTTCCCAGGCATTATAGCCTTTGGAACATAATCCTCCTTCAAAATCACCGTCACCTCCAGTTCCACTTCCACTGGTCTCCTGGTTACTAGAACCATCTGGTCCACCACCAACTGTAGCAGAACTTTTTCCGCTAAAATCACCACTCCCCGCAAGTATGTTAGCTACTTCAGCGTGAATAAGGAGGGTGACTGGTTTTAAATATATTTTTTTCATCTTTTTAGCTGTAAATTCATAAAATAATTTGTTCTTAGAAGATAGTTCATGGATTATTTCACCATGAACTTCTTACCATTCTTAATATAAATACCCTTCTGAAGGCTGTTTAAATTGCCATTGACAACCTGACCGTTCAAGTTGTAAACTATCTGAGTGTCATTTTCGTTACCTGCAATGATTTCTACATTTTCAATACCAGTGACCTCATCATCATTTCCAAAGAAAGACAATTCCTTTGCTCGAGCAGAACCATTACCACCGAAATAGGTATTAAAATCAGATTTACCACCATCTCTTGCTGTAGCCTGTACGACACACTTGTTGGCACCCCACAACATCTCTTTTCCTGTATAGAACCAGAACTGAGCTTTTGGTGTCTTCTTCTTCTTGGCATAGATGTAGCTATATTGAGGAACAAAGACATTCTTTATATCTCTTGGTACAGCTTCTTCTGAGCTATTACCCTGTTCAGAAGCTGCTACAGCTACCTCTGTTTGATAATTACCTACAAAACGATATTCCTTATTCCATTTTGCATCATCAGAAGCGCTTTGTTGAGCTCCACCAGTGAACTGTTCATTCGCCTTCACAAGAGTAGGAAGTGGAGAGCCAGTAACCAAAGTATAATCGCTGATGTTGTACATATTATTGGCATCATCATTGTTCTTTGTAGGATAGATCATATAGGATTCATGCGCATAAATCACAATATCATCATCTGCTACAGTAGTTCCGGTGCTTGTTGTATAATTACCATCCTTGTCCTTGGTACTCTTATGTACATACACATCGTTTGTAAAGTACAACTTGATGGATTTTTCTTTTTTCTCACTGTTTACCACACGTTCAACCTTGTTGAAACGACAAACATGAGTATCCTTGCCAAACACGTCGTCAACCTGCGCCTTGGTCATATCGAAAGGAACACAGATGGTCCACCACTGACCGCCCTTAATATTAATAGGATAGGTAGGTTCCTTCTCAGGTTCTGTGTCTACATTCACGTCTTCATTACCCAATGGGAACTGGCGTGTACCCATGTGGGCCATCATGCGCAGATCATCGAGTTTGTAGTAACCTGTTGCCTCATCAGCAGGATGATCCCCATCAGCTACCTTATAGCCAGCATAAGCCAAAACTTTCAAATCTTCTCTCGATAACGTTGGCAAATATTGATCTTTACCGTTCCAGTTATAGCCTAAAGAGTTGACAACATAAGAACGACGCCACGCATCCTGGCTTGGCCAAATATACTGACGTCCCAGATATGTATCCTGGAAACCGAGAGAAGTTCTCTTTGGGGCAGTATAGTTGCCGAACTTCAATTCTGTTTCTTCTTGACCTACTTCATGATATGAATAAGGATCCTCATACTTTCCATAATGAAACGCATGTCCCTCATCTACAGTCTTGTACACACGAGTTATATCAGTATATGCCGCACGTTGGTCATCTGTCAAATCTTTTGGGTAATGAAGCAGGCAGAAATAAACACCATGGTTTTTATAATTCTCTCGATTCGCATAACCAGTATTAGCATCATCACTAATTTCACCCTTTTTTGGATCAAAACCATTATTACCCATAAGAGTAACTTTGTCAAAGGCAGAGGCAGTTGCAGACCAATCCTCTATTGTACCAAAAGGCATCAAAGGAGCATTTTCACCGTAGAAAAACACATCTTGGTATTCACGGGCTCCAAAGGCTATAGCACCGATATATCTCATACTGGCAGGAATCTCCAACGTAGTTTCTGCTTTGTCATTATTACGAAGAGCGAAAGCACCTTTACCTATAAATTTTAATCCTGCATTAAATTTCAAACCATATACATAACAGTTTCTAAAAGCTTCATCATGGATAATTTGCAATGTAGAAGGAAAATGCAAAGCAGTAAGAGACGTACCCATAAAAGCCTTTTTACCAATATTCTCCAAACCTTCATTGAGTTTAATGGAAGCAATCTTTGTGCAATTTAAAAAAGCACTTTCTCCGATAAGAGTCAAAGAATTTGGGAAATTGATATTTGTTATTGACGAATTCGCAGACGAATTCGCAAATGCCTCATTACCCACGCGGTCATAACCCTCAGGGATAGTAACAGTAGTTGGAACTGGGTTCAATTTAGAGATAACCTGTGTAGGTACGACCATTTTGTCCACATTGGTTCCTGTTTTTTCACTCAGCACACTCGTCTTATTAGTGAGAGGCAATGTCAAGTTTGTAAGCGCAAGAGTTCCATTTACACCATCAGCTGCAAAAGTTTCATTAGAGAAATCTTTGCATGTAGCTGCACCCAAATCAAGGGTTGTCAAAACAGAATTAGCAGTAGCAGGATACAGAATAGCCTTTACAATATCCTTATCGATTGTCATGGCACCTGTACCATTGTTTACAAACCGAATCGTTTCAAAGGTGTTAGATTTTGTCAACTCATATTTCAGCATCTCAGCCAACCCTTCTATGGGATGCTCAAGATAACCCATGCGAATCATTTCATCCTGAGTAATGGCACCAAAATTTACTTTCATAACGTCATTAGAGGATTCATCCCAATAATAATAAGTCTCATTTTCATCATATACAGCATCTTCAGCCAACTTCACATATTTATTATCAGAAATGACATATAGATTATTCTTATTTTTAAAAGAGACACCCGAAAGTGTCTTGACTATATACTCACTCACGAAAGTGTCAAACAGGATGCGACCTTCATCACTTTGCGTGGTTGAATAATTAGAATACTTCTTATGATCTGCCCATGCACAATCCTCATCGGAATCATGAATAGCATCCGATGAATTAACTTTCATCCATTCCCATTGATTTGTTGTCGTATTCTGTCCATAATAATATAGATTTTCCAACTTGTCTTCATTCCAAGAAGTAGTAACAGACTTCGCATTAACATAGTCAGGATAAAGTGAAGCTATTTTCTTTGGATAATATGCATAATAAGATGTTGCTGCATTATAAACTGCAGAAGTTCCAACAGGGTTGTTATAATGTTGGTTGTTATTTGTACCAACCTTCTCAGCACCCGTCTCCGTAAACTTCAGTTCATCAGAAACATCCTTATACGTAGTTAAATCACCCTGACCAGAAATAGTCAAAGTCTTGCCACCATCTGAAACATTGAATGTAACAGAAGTCTTCTGTGCCTGTACGTTGCTACCCAATCCTAAGAGGACAGATACAACAAGACAAACTTTTTTTAATAGATTCTTTACCATCTTAAACTTATATTTTAAATTTATCCTCAAATCCGCAACCTATAGGGTTTAGTGGGATTTGAGATTCATAACTTTTACTTTATACAATATATTTTGTTTTGTAATGTCTTAGAAATCTTGTTTGCTTATGCGCTGTTAGAAAAGCCTATATAATAATGTATAGCTTTCTGTAGCCGCATCGCATAGTTCTTAGACTCATCATCTTTTTCTGGGTGCAAAATTATGAAATTTCAATTACGTACAACAAATGATTTGTACTTTTCTTATGTATAAAATGTAAACCGAAACATATTAGACACAAAAAAGACAGAAAATAGAGAAAAATGTGTCAGTAAGCAAACAAAATGAAACGAAAGGATTTCTTTTGTTTTCTGCATTTATACTTTTTTAATAGCGTGTCGTCACATTAGCTACCAAAAAATTCGTTAGTTTACAATCTTATTTCGTAATTTTGCATCCATATTGAATTTATTAGTATTTAAAGAAAATAAGAAAATGACAGATCAAACTAACAATTGCTCCTTGGTCATTGGGGAACGCATAAAACAGGAACTCAAAAGACAAGGAAAAACAACAGTATGGCTCGCAAAGCAACTTGGTTGCCACAGAACCAACATTTATAAGATTTATAGCAAATCTACCATCGACACAGGTATGCTCATGCATATCTGCAAGGTAATCGGCTATAATTTCTTTGACTTGTTGTCTGAGGAATACAAGAAGCAGAAAAACGGTTAATTAGTTTTCACAAAAAAAATAAAGGTGACAAAGGTTTCTATGCCTTTGTCACCTTTATTATATATATATAAATCATACTATGCTAATCTCTTCTCTAACCTCTCACGGATGGCTGCAATGAAACCGGCTGAGTTGACTGCCTTTGCCTCTACACCTTCCATCAGGTTGACGAGGTCCTTGGTAGCAATACCATCGTTCAGCGTATCGAAGCAAGCTGCCTCCAACTGGTCGCCGAAATTCTGCAATGCCTGAATGCCATCTAACTCGCCACGCTTTCTCAACGCACCGCTCCATGCAAAGATGGTAGCCATCGGGTTGGTAGATGTATCTTCACCCTTCAGGTAGCGATAGTAGTGACGGGTCACGGTACCGTGAGCTGCCTCATACTCATACTTGCCGTCAGGAGAAACCAATACGGAAGTCATCATCGCCAGAGAACCGAAGGCTGTACTGAGCATATCGCTCATCACATCGCCGTCATAGTTCTTGCAAGCCCAGATAAAGCCGCCCTTACTGCGGATAACACGAGCCACGGCATCATCAATCAATGTATAGAAGTACT
>OIYX01000693.1_pt1 | contig 11256 bp, 10 predicted proteins | sample 1588431 | NCBI WGS metagenome assembly OIYX01 (sample SAMN03283241) | human gut metagenome | biome: human-associated habitat; material: feces | host: Homo sapiens | place: Peru | collected 2012
TGTCTTCCAGCAAGGCAATGGAAATCTCCTTGGGCTTGACATCGATAATTACTTCACTTGTCATTTCTGATGGTGTTTTTCTCACTGTTGTCTCTCCGACAACATGTTCAACAAATAAAAAAAGGGGCAAGCCCTTAGGGCGAGCCCCTTTTGGAACTGTCTCTCGGGCTTACTTGCTCTTATGACGGTTCTTGCGCAGTCTCTTCTTGCGCTTATGAGTAGCCATCTTGTGGCCCTTTTTCTTCTTACCGTTTGGCATAGTTGTAAAATTAAAATGTTGTGATATGAAAAAATATTCTTGTTGTTTACTCGCCTTTCATCTCGTCAACGAAGACCTTGGCAGGCTTGAAAGCCGGAATGTCGTGAGCCGCGATGGTGATGTAAAGAGAAATCTTGTTTTTATCTTGAATCAGTTTGCTGACAAAATTTGGAATCCAAAGGAAAAACGGCAGGAAGTTTTCTTTGATAAAAATTTCAATTCGCTGATTGACTTGTATTCCTATGGACACGACATAGAAACTTCTTGGCTTGTGGACAGAACACTTGAAATTCTTGCTGATGACGAGCTTCGACAGAAAATTGCGCCAATCACAGAAATTATTCCGTACAGAATTCTAAAAACCGCCTACAAAGACAATTCTGTTCTGAACGAATGCGAGCGCGGAAAAAATAGCGAGATTCGAATTTGGTGGGTTCAGGCAGAATCCGTTGTCGGTTTTTTGAATGCATATCAAAAAACAAATGACAAAAAATTCCTTGATGCCGCCCAGTCAGTTTGGAGCTATATCAAGAATTATATAGTTGACAAGCGCGATGGCTCGGAATGGTTCTGGTGTGTTGATGCGGAGCGCAAGCCTTCAAGCCGCCAGCCTATAGTTGAGCCGTGGAAATGTCCTTACCACAACGGACGAATGTGCTTTGAAACAATTTCAAGAATCAAGAGGATAAAATGAACTTTGAAGAAAAAGTAAAAATTCAGACAGACAAATATGAGTCGCTTATTGCAATGAAAAATGAAAAGAGCGATTTTTACAATGGAATTTTTGACCGCTACAAGAATCCGGTTCTTACGAGAAATCATGTTCCGCTTTTCTGGAAGTATGACATGGATCCTGCGACAAATCCGTTTTTTATGGAGAGGCTCGGAGTAAATGCAGTAATGAATTCCGGCGCATTATATATAGATGGAAAATTCTATCTTGTTGCCCGTGTTGAAGGCGCGGACAGAAAATCATTTTTTGCCGTTGCAGAAAGCACTTCTGGTGTGGACGGATTCAGGTTCTGGGATTACCCTGTTCAGCTCCCTGACACTTGCGCAGAAGAAACAAACGTTTATGATATGCGGCTTACTCAGCATGAAGACGGATGGATTTACGGAATTTTCTGTTCGGAAAGCAAAGACACAAAGTCAAAGGACTTGAGCGCGGCAGTTGCTTGTGCAGGAATTGTGCGCACAAAAGATTTAAAGAAGTGGGAGCGTCTTCCGAACTTAAAGACATTGCGGTCTCCTCAGCAAAGAAACGTTGTTCTTCTTCCTGAATTTGTAAACGGAAAATATGCATTTTACACACGCCCGATGGATGACTTTATTGATACTGGAAGCGGCGGCGGAGTAGGCTTTGGTCTTTGCGATGACATAACAAATGCCGTAATTGATGAAGAAAAAATTTCAAGCAGAAGAAAATACCACACAATCACAGAAGTAAAAAACGGAGCTGGAGCAGTTCCAATAAAAACAGAACGCGGATGGATTCATATTGCGCATGGAGTACGCAACACGGCTGCTGGTCTTCGCTATGTTCTTTATTGTTTTGCTACTGATTTAAAAGATCCGTCAAAAGTAATCGCTGAACCTTCAGGGCTTTTTCTTGGACCTCTTGGAGAAGAACGTGTGGGAGACGTTTCTAATGTTGTGTTTACAAACGGAGCTGCGGTTACGCCGTCGGGCAATGTCTATATTTATTATGCCTCAAGCGACACAAGGCTTCATGTTGCAACAACAACACTTGAAAAACTTACCGACTATGTATTCAACACTCCGTCTGACCCGGGACGTTCTGCTGACTGCGTAAAACAAAGGTGCGATTTCATTGCAAAAAACCTTGAGTTCATAAACAAAAAATAAATTTCGGAGAATAAAAAAATGATTAAAATTAAAGGCGAATCAATTCCAAATATGCCGTGGGAAGACAGACCTGCCGGCTTTGACAAACCTGTCTGGCGCTATTCAAAAAATCCTGTTATCGGAAGAAATCCTATTCCTAATGTAACCCGCATATTCAACAGCGCAGTCGCATTATGGAAAGAAGGCGGTTTTGTCGGCGTGTTCCGTGCTGAAACTTGCAACGGAATTCCTTACCTTTACTATGGATTCAGCGATGATGCTCTCAATTGGAAATTCAGCGATGGCAAGATTAAAATCACTGACGAAAATGGAAACGATGTAAGCCCGAACTACGCTTATGATCCGCGCCTTGTAAAAATCGATGATGTCTATCATATAATCTGGTGCACGGACTTCCACGGAGCTTCAATCGGAATCGCGACAACAAAAGACTTCAAGACTTTCACTTCTAAAGGCAACGGTTTTCTTCCGTTCAACAGAAACGGTGTCTTGTTCCCAAGAAAATTCAACGGAAAATATTATATTATGACACGACCGTCAGACAGTGGACACACTCCGTTTGGCGACATTTTCCTTTCTGAAAGCGACGATCTTTTGCACTGGGGCAACCACAAATGGATTATGGGAAAATCAAGCGAGTGGTGGCAGTCTGTAAAAATCGGCGCGGGTTGTGCTCCAATTGAAACGGAAGAAGGCTGGCTTTTGTTCTACCATGGTGTTACAGGAACTTGCTCCGGCTTTGTTTATTCAATGGGCGCGGCTCTTTTGGATTTGAATGATCCTTCAAAAGTAATTCATCGCTGCGGAAACTTTCTTCTTACGCCTGAAGTTGAATATGAGGAGCGTGGTTTTGTTGCCAATGTTGTGTTCCCTTGCGCGGCTCTTGTTGACGCTGACACAAATAGAATTGCAATTTACTACGGCGCAGCGGATACAAATACAGCTTTGTGCTTTACAACTGTTGACGATGTTATTTCTTACATTAAAAAATATGACATTGTAAAGTGAGATGTAAAAATGCTAAAGCTTAATCCTATTCAGTGCGATAAAATCTGGGGATACGAAAGATGGATAGCTTCCACGCATCCCGATGGTTGCCAAAAAGAATTTTTGAATGCCATTGGAAAGGACTATCCTCTTATCGTGAAAGTAATTCAGGCAAACGAAACTCTTTCTGTTCAAGTTCATCCTGATGATGAAACTGCAAAAAAACTTGAAGGGGAAGGTGTGCGCGGAAAAACTGAATGCTGGTACGTTCTTGACGCAGAGCCTGATGCTAAACTTGCATACGGAATAAAAGAAGATTTTTCCAATGAGCAGATTGCTTCTTCTATACAGCAGGGAACTTTTCAAAATGAACTGAATTTTATCAGCGTAAAGAAAGGCGATTTTGTTTTTATTCCCTCTGGAACTGTCCACGCCATTGGAAAAGGAATCCGTGTTCTTGAAGTTCAGCAGTCAAGCAACATAACTTACAGAATGTATGACTGGGGACGTCCGCGCGAGCTTCATGTTCAAAAAAGCCTTGCATCTCTTAAGAACAATAAGTTGCTGAAGACAGGACCTTTTCCTGGAAAGTTTGAGTGCGAATATTTTTCACTTGAATTGTTTGAGGAAAAAAGTTTTGTTTCTAAGAAACTGACTTTGCTTTATTTGATTGATGGGCAGAATGTTGAGCTTTGCAGTTCTAATGGAACAAAAATTCAGATTTCGCAAGAAGATATTGTTGTGGTTTTCCCTGACGAAACAATTTCTATAAGCGGAACTTCAAAGTTTATGAAGATTTGCTAGTCTATTAGTTTTTTTTTTCAAAAATCACAGTGATTTTATTAAAAAATAAAAGTTTTCAGTAAAAATCGCTGTGATTTTCTTTTTAAACAAATATTTTTGATTAAAATCATAATAATTTTGATAGAAAATAAATAATTTAAATAAAAATCATAATGATTTTATACAAGAACAAATATTTTTAGTGAAAATCACAATGATTTTAGTAGATAATAAATGTTTTTAGTAAAAATCGTAATGATTTGACTCTTGCATCTTAGTTTTGTTATTTGAATTTTTAGTTTTAAGACATTTTTTTTAATGCTGCGCTTTGCTTTGTTTTTCTCTTGATAAATTCAGTCAAAATTTTATAATTAGAATTGTAATGAAGAGAATTTTTTTGCTTTTCGGTTTGATTTTCTCCTGCGGATTTTGCTTCGCTTTTCCATGTGTAACGCAGTTTGTTGAGGCTGGTACAGGTTACGTTGCGGCAAAAAATGTGGAGCGTGAATTCAATCCTTTTAACTTTACTTACGGAATTGCGGAAAAAAACGAAAGTTGCGTGAATTTCTCGCCGAATTTCAAGGCGTTTGCTTCCGTTCAGTTTTCCGACAAGATTTTTGACTTTACAACGCTCGGCAACTATTTTATTCCGCGGTTAGGGCAAGAGACTGATTCCCAAAAAATCGGCTTCGGTGCGGAGCTTGTCTATCATTTTCAGCGTTACTACGATTTGTATTCTGAGCACGACATTTATCTTGAGGGTGTTTTCCGCCTTGCGTTGAAGAATCGGCTTCTTTTTCTTGCGAATTTAGGCTCTGGCTTGAAGTTTGCGAGAATTGACGCTGTTGACCGCGATTTTCTTTGGGATTTTTCTTTGAGCGGCTCTGTCGCTTTGAATTACTATTTTGACTGTGGCGCGGAAATTTTTGGCTCGATTGTTTCGCATGGGGTTTACCGCTATCCGCTTGCGTTCACACCGCTTTATTCTCTTGGATTCGCCTGGAATTTTAGAAACGGACTTAGAGTCTCTTCTGATTTTGGCTTGCGTCTGCGCGACCAGTTTGTTGTGGCTCCTTACATCGACCGCTACGAATGGAATTTAAAAGCGAGGTTTTCATTTTGAGAAGATTTAGAAGACTTTTAACTTTGATTTCAATTTTGTTTTTGTTTGCTTTTTCTTCATGCGCGAACTACGGATTTTACCAGCTTTTGTTCGGCGAGGAAGACGTTGATGAGCGTTTCAGCGGATTTTCAGACTTGAGCGGTGAAACTGTTCTTTCTTCAAGTTTAGGCTTGAACGGAAAATACAGCTTTATCGTTGTTACCGACGTTCACATTGGCGCAAGCGACGTTCGTTCATCAAAAATGAATGATTTTCTGGACGAGATTTCCTCGCTTTTTGAAAGCATTGACAAGACTAAAATCCCGCGGTTCATAGTAAACCTTGGCGACACTGCCGACGGTGGACATTTGTCTGAATATAATGACTACAATTCCTATCTTGAAAAAATCAGAAAGCTTGCGGTTGAAAAAAATGTTGTAAGTTCTACGGAAGCTTTTAAAATTTACACGATTCTTGGAAATCACGACCTTTACAACAACGGCTGGACAGACTGGAAAAAAACGGTTTATCCGTATAAGTCAACGTATTATTTTTCGCTTTCTTCCGGTGCAGCCGATTATGATTCATTGCCGTTCAGCTTTTATTTTGTGGACACAGGAAACGGTGCGTTCGGAACTGACCAGCTTGACGCCTTTGAAAAACTTCTGAAATCTGACCCGAATCCGAAAATAATTTTCTCGCATTATCCTTTTTACAGCGACAATGTTCCTTTTATGGCTCTTGAAGACACAACCGAGCGCAACTATCTTCTTTCGCTTTTTGCAAAAAATAATGTGAAAGCTCTTTTCGGAGGCCACGTCCATACGGTTTTTGAACACGGATTCGGAAGCTTCTCGCAGATAAACACTTCCGCGCTTTTCAAGAACGAAGCGTTCCGCCTTGTAACCGTTGACGAAAGTACTTTGAGCGTCTCAACAAAGCTGATTGGGTTTTAGCTTGCGTTGTTTTTCCATATTAGACTAAAACTTAATATTCGGATTGATTAGAATTTAAATGCGCGCTGCTGTTTTAAAAGCGACTTGAGTTTTTTTGTTTTAAGGCGGTTTTCTTTTGAAGCTATGGTTGGCTTTGTTTTTATTCGCTTTTTGTTGATTTTTACAGCTGAAATGATTTTAGATTCGATGCGTTCCAATGCAATTTTTCTGTTTTGCTCTTGAAATCTTGAGGCTTCACAGTCAATGAAAATTTCAAAGTCCTTGTTGATTGAAGATTTCAGTTTGTTTGTTAAAAGCTCCAGTTCTTTTTCTGAAAGTCCTGAAAGTTTTGCAAGCGGAATTGAAATGTGGACTTTTGTATTTACTTTGTTTACATTCTGTCCTCCTTTTCCGCCGGAGCGTGCAAATGAAAAAACTGCGTTGTTGCAAATTGAATTATGAAGTTCTTGTTTATCCATTGAATTTTTCCATAAAAATATTTCAGCCTGAAAAAAAAGAGCCGCCTGTGTTCAGACAGCTCCATGTTTTTATTGAAAGTTTTTTCTACAGATTGTCAAAAAATCCCTTTGCCTTGAGCAGCTCCGCGTTCAGGATTCCGCCAAGTGCCGCTCCGCGCTTTGTGTTGTGGCTGAGCGAAACAAACTTGATGTCGAACACATTGCATGGGCGAAGCCGTCCGATTACGCAGGCCATTCCTTTTTCTGTCTCGCGGTCGCGGCGCGGCTGCGGACGGTTTTCCTCGTGGCGCACAACAATCGGATGTTCCGGCGCGCTCGGAAGATCCAGCTCCTGAGGAACAGACTTGTACGAAGTCCAGATTTTTTCAATTTCTTCAAGGCTTGGCTTTTTGTCCGCAAATTCAAGCGAAACGCAGGCTGTGTGTCCGTCGATTACAGGAACGCGTGTGCAAGTAGAAGAAACAACCGGATATTCAGCGTTTACGATTTTTCCGTCCTGGACTTTTCCAAGAATCTTAAGACATTCTTTTTCAGTCTTCTCTTCCTCGCCGCCGATGAACGGAACTATGTTGTCAATCATGTCAAAAGAAGGAACTCCCGGATAACCGGCTCCGCTAGTTGCCTGCAAAGTTGTTACAACCATTCTTTTAACCGGGTAGCCGGCCTGAATCAATGCGTGAATCGGCATCATGTAAGTCTGGAGCGAGCAGTTCGGCTTTACTGCGATAAATCCCTTGTCCCAGCCGTGGTGCTTTTTCTGCTCCGCAATCACATCAAGGTGAGAATAGTTGATTTCCGGCACAAGCATCGGAACATCTTCCGTCCAGCGGTTTGCCGAAGCGTTTGAAACAACCGGAATTCCTTCCGCGGCGTAAGCGGCTTCAAGCGCCTTTATTTCTTCCTTTCCCATTTCAAGGGCGGAAAAAACAAACTGGCATTTTCCAAGAGCCTTTTTTTCATCATTCGCATCTTCTACAGTCAAATCCGCGACACCGGCAGGAATATTCTCGCCGATGAGCCAACGGTTCTTCACCGCTTCCTTGTACGCTTTTCCCGCAGAACGCGGACTTGCCGCAACGTAAGTCACCTCAAACCACGGATGATTTTCCAAAAGCTTTATATAACGCTGGCCGACCATTCCTGTCGCGCCCAAGACACCAACTTTAATCTTTGCTGACATATTTTTTATTCCTCCAATGGAATTCAGCGATGAATCCCATTTTTATAATCTACAGATTGCATTCCTTTAATGCATTTTCAATAATCTTCTTAGCAGAATCCGTTACCTCAACAAGCGGAAGGCGGACGCAAGGCTTGCAAAAACCTTTGATGCTCATCGCATATTTTATGGAAGTCGGATTTCCATCCACAAAGGCGGCCTTAAAGAACGGAAGAAGCCTGTAATGAATTTCTCTTGCTTTGTCAAAGTTTCCTTTAAGTCCTTCAGTAACCATTTGTGTTACAAGTGCAGGTGCAAGATTTGAAACAACGGAAATAACTCCGTCTCCTCCAGTTGCCATGAGTGGAAGTGTAAGTCCATCGTCTCCAGAAAGAACTGCGAAATCCTGTTTCTTTGACTTTATTTTTGCAATCACATCCATCATCTGCGAAATGTTTCCGCTTGCTTCTTTTACGCCTGCAATGTTCGGAAGCTCCGCAATGCGCTCCATCAAGTCTGTAGGAATATTAAGTCCTGTTCGTCCCTGAATGTTGTAAACAACAATCGGAATTCCTACTTTTGAGACTGCTTCAAAGTGGCGGAAGATACCTTCTTTTGACGGCTTATTGTAATATGGAGTTACAACAAGCGCCGCGTCTGCTCCAACTTTTTTTGCTCGTTCGCAATAGAGAATTGCATCCTTTGTGTTGTTTGAACCAGCTCCAAGAATTACTGGAATTTTTTTATCAGAGGTTTTTTCAAATTTGCGGACTTCCTCGAATACAATTTCGATAATCTTGTCTTCTTCACTGCCGGTTTTTTCATCAAGAGTCGGAGTTTCTGCCGTCGTTCCCAGCGGAACCAGACCGTCTATGCCCTGCTCCAGCTGAAATTTTACATTTTTTCTGAAGCCCTCGTAATCTATTGAACCATCACTGTTCATTGGTGTAATCATTGCTGTAAAAGCACCGCGCAATTTAATCATAGGGACCTCCAAATATTTTTGTATAATTATTGCATTTTTATAGAAAAAAAGCAACGCAATGAAAATTCTGCCATTGCTTTTTTAATAAAAAAGACCGCCCTGAAAAACGAAGTGAATTGCACTTCAATCAGAACGGTCTTTGTTTTTCAATTTATATGTGAAAAACTATATATTTAATCTCTTCAACTTTATTGATTTGAATAATAGAGATGAGAAATATCGCTTCAAATACCATGCAAATGGTAGTTTTATACCTAAAATATGGTAAATTTTATTTGATTTTAGAATAACTTGGGTTATAATTCAGTTATGAAAAATAAAAAATATCTGCTTTTTTTATCTGTGTTTTTGGTATGCAATTTATTGCCTTTGTGTGCAAAAATAAAAAAATCAGCAGGAAAAGAAATTCCAATCCAAGTAAAGCAGTTCATTGATAAAACTGCGCAAAAAGACGTTAGTGAACTTGATGACAGTTTGTTTAAGGCTGTAAAGAATCCCATAAATCCGGGGTTTTATGATGGAAACTTGTGGATTGAAATAAAGCCTGAAATTTCAGAAATTCAGCATTGCGTTGTAAGCCTTGGAAATGAATATATAGATTCCGCGGAATTTTATGAAAAGCGTGGAGGAAAGTTTTTTTACATTGGAAAAATTGGACATAAAATTTCAACAGACGAAATAGAAGTTCCGGATAGTTTGCAGGCGTTTCCTGTTTTTAGAAATTCAGGATATGACGATGACACTCGCTTTAGGATAAAAATAAAAAATCACAATGGAAATTTTATATATATTAAGCTTGTTAATGAACTTGATTTTTTTAATTCACGAAGAACTTATTTCGCAAAACTTTACATTGTCCTGGGAATAAGCTTTTGTATTTTTTCTTTACTTTTTATATATGCGATTGCTGTCCGCCGGCCAATGCCGTTTTTTTTGTCAATGGCGGCTTTGTTTTACATTTTGCTTCATCTTCAGTTAAAAGGAATAGGATCTGTATTCTTGTGGAATTTTTTAAATACGTTTTCATTTTCAACAAGGCTTGCGTATTATTTTGAAACTTTTAGTCTGATGTTTTTAATTCTTTCCGCAGATACAGTTTTAAAAGGAAATTCAAAATTCGTTTATAAAAAAGTTTCTCCAGTTGAAATTCAGCTTATAGTTGTTATATTTGTTGTTCTTTTAACGGTGAAATCTGACCAGACAATGCTTTATTCTTATGCCGCGCTTTCTGTAACGACAAAAGTTTTTTTTATTGTTTCAATATTTATGTGTTTCAGGGCGATGCAAAAAAGCGCACAGATAATTCTTTTGCTTTGGATTCCGCAGATTTTATTTTCGATGCTGACTCAACTTGTAAGGATTTTAAGATTTAAAGACAACAATGTTTTTTTCGATTTTATTTGTTCTGATGAATTTTTAATTTCATTTTTGTTTTACTTGCTGATTACAATGCCTTCGCTTTTTTTTATAACTTATAAAATCCGTCAGGAATCTCGTAATTCAAAAGTTGAGCTTGAAAAAATCAAGGCTCAAAATTCTAATCTTCTTAAGCAAAAGAATGTGATTGAGCGTCTTTTGAAAAATATTTTAGTTGATTCGGCGCAGACTTTGAGTATGGCTGACATTCTTTCTGCTCAGGTTTTCACTCCGAAAAATACTTCTTACATAGAAAGAATTAAAATCAATTCTGCCAAAATCAGCGACACGATTGCGGCTCTTAGAATGTGCAATGATGAAACTGAAATTGAAAATCAGCCGATTCTTCTTGCGGATTTTTTTAAGAGCTGCATTCAGGCTTCCAAAATTTTTTGTTCGTCCAAGCCAAATTCGATTTCTTGTTCTATGGACATTCAACCTGAAACTGTGATTCTTGCGGACATGAGAGTTGTGGAGCTTTTCTTTATATCGTTTTTGAATTCTGTAATTGAAGTTTCTGTTCCGAATACAGAAGTTTCAGTTTCGTTGAAAGGCGATGAGGAAAATTTTGTTTTTTCAGTTTCGAATACAATGGATTCACAGACTATTGAAGAAGCTCTTTCTCGAATAGAGACTGAAAATGAAAGACGTAATTTTACATTTCTTATGCGCATTGCAAAATTTTACTTCGGAGATTTGTCTGTTTCAAAAAATGACAGCAAGTTTAAATTTTCAGTTGTGTTTGATTTTAAACGTGTTGAAAATTCAAAAGATTCCAGCGTGATAATAAATAAAACTAGATTTTCTCCGTCCAAGAAAAAAGAGCAGAAAAATTTGGAAAAGAAAAAGAAAGTTACTTTGATAAAAACTGGCGAAGAAAAATCAGAGGACTTTATGAAAAAATTATCTTCAAGGGAAAAGCAAATTGCTGAACTTATGATTTCTGGAAAAAGCGACAAGGATATTGCGGAGGAACTTTTTATAAGTCCTGGAACTGTTGCAAGCCACAACAAAAAGATTTTCAAAAAACTTGAAGTTCACAGCCGTGTTGAGTTGATGAATAAATTGCGTTAAAATCTTTTGAGAATTTTGTTATTTTCTTTTCAAGGAAAAATTATGTCAGGAAATATATTTGGAGAAATTTTTAAAGTTGCAACATTTGGAGAAAGCCACGGCGCAGGACTTGGCTGTATTATAGACGGATGTCCTGCCGGAATTTCAGTAGACGAAAAATTTCTTCAGCATGAAATGGAACGGAGAAAACCGGGTGCAAAAAGCGCGGCGG
>OIYX01000696.1_pt1 | contig 11248 bp, 15 predicted proteins | sample 1588431 | NCBI WGS metagenome assembly OIYX01 (sample SAMN03283241) | human gut metagenome | biome: human-associated habitat; material: feces | host: Homo sapiens | place: Peru | collected 2012
ATTTCCGTGTATTCTGTGTATTCCGTGGTTTGATTTGAGGCAAATGAAACAACCATTGTTTAGCTGCGTGATACCAGTTAAAGGCGAGAGGCCTTTCTTTGGCGAAGCTATAGACTCGCTCAAGGCGCAGGGGATGGGAGAGGAGTTGGAGATTATTATACAGGACGGAACCACGGAATACACAGAATACACGGAAAATATTCCGTGCGGGGTAAGGTGGTATAGAGAAGAGGATAGTGGACAGAGCGATGCGCTGAACAAGGGGTTTGCCAAGGCAAAGGGCGAGTGGCTGTTTTGGTTGAACGCTGATGATGTTCTGCTGCCGGGGGCGCTTAAGAAAGTCTTGGACAGGATTAACAGGATTGACAGGATTAATTGGATTGCGGGTGATACGGTGTATCTGGATGAGAAGGGGATTGTGAAGGATGTTAGGACGGACGCGAAGTGGCGGAGTTGGTTCGGCAAGAAGCTGAGCGTGTGGACTGGCGGACCGAGCGCGTTCTTTAGGCGTGAGCTGTGGGAGAATCGCGGCGGATTTGCCGCGGATCTGAAGTATGCGATGGACATCGATCTCTGGACGCGCTGGGCGAAGGCGGGTGAGAGATTTGTTGGGCTTGGCGATTATGTCTGGGGATTCAGGATGCACGACGAGTCCAAGACGGGCAGCGGCAGATTTACTGCGGAACAGGCGAAGGAACTCGCTGCAATCGATGCAAGGTATGGGGTGGCCACTATGGGCTTTTGGCGCGACCTGACACGCATGGCAAGTCTGCTGGACGGCACCTGGTCAAAGCGGCGGCGCGATTCAAAGAAGATGCGGGGGCGAGAGTCGGTGAGTTGTAAGTTGTGAAACGAATTGGCATATATGGTTTGATGTGGATCGCTCTCCTGGCATTGGTCATGCCGCTTTTGCCGTTTCAGGACGACTGGACATATTTGACCGCGCCGAATCTGGACTTTGCGTGGCGCGATCTTTTGCCGGGGGAGGCGTTCTGGCGTCCGTTCGACGCGCTGTGGGGCGGGATTCTCGGGCGCGCGCCCTGGCTGTTTCCGTGGGCGAACAGGATCGCCATTGTTCTGGGCCATGTCCTTTGCGTGTACTTGGTCGCTCGGATCGTAGGCGAGCTGTGCGGCGACAGGCGTGGCAGATTTGCCGCGGTCGGATTCTTTGCCTTGACATCGGGGATCGCGGCGGTGATTGTGAATACAGATTCCATCAATCTCGTGTGGAGCTGCGCATGGGGATGTGTCGGAACGCTTGCGTTGATTAGTGGGCGGTCTTTGCTTCTTGTGTTTGGGTGTTACGCGGTGTCCGTACTGTGCAAGGAAAGCGGGTTGTCGTGGCTGGTGGTCGGTCCGCTTCTTGTGTATGCCAAGGATTCCGATTGGCGGCGGCTAGTGAAGTTGGCGTGTATAGGTGCGTGTTTGTTCGTCCTCTATTTGTGCCTCCGGTTTGCACTGCAGGGAGGGGTGACGCTTGGTAACGGAGGCGACTATGCGCTGACGCTTTCGCCGAAGACGATTGGTGTGAACTTGTCCATCCTTGCGGGGTTGAGCTTGTCCGGAGTCGATGCGCTCGCATTTGTCTCGCACAGATATTTCCTCTTTGGTGCAACCGCTGTTCTCTCTGTCATTGCCTGGTCTGTGTTTGCGTCGTGTGCGGATTTAGGACGCGGAAAATCTGCCGCGCTGCGTCTCTTGGTCTGTGCGGCGGTGATTCTCGCTTTTGCTGCTCCGCATTGCCTGTTCAAGAATCATCATCCGGCGGAGATGCATTTCTATCCGGTTGTATTGGGCACGGCACTTGCGATTGCGATTATTCCGATGGACTATGCGAAGCGGATTCCGTTCATTGTCTCAGTCGTTTCCATGTGCGTTGTGTTTGCCATTGGATGGTTCGACAAGATGACTTCGATATACAAAAGCAGCGCAAGGGCAAAGGCGCTTCTTGCGGAGGTTCGGGACTCTGTTGTGGATTTCTCAATGGCGAACGAATACCGCGTGAAGAGCACGCCGGAAGTGGCGAGGTATTCCGTTTTTTCGCAGCCTGCGGTATGGTGCCTTGACAATGGTCGTGCATTTCGGTGTTTGAATGGCTGGCGTGAATCAAAGCTTGTGCTTGTCGAGGAGTGATTTGAAGGTTCTTCACATAGTCCCCGGTACGAATGATGTCGCCAACGGAATGGTTGTCGTTGCGAATCTGCTCGCGGAGGAACAGACCGAAGCAGAGGTTGTCGATCTGAGCAACGAAATACATGAAAGTGGCGTTGATGAGGTCTGGGTACACGGCATGTGGCTTCCAAAGGAATGGTTGGTGTGCTGGCGTGTGCTTAGAGCAGGGAAGCGGTTGGTGAGGATGACCCACGGCAGTTTGAGTCCGCTTTATCTTAGGCATCAGAGTCCATTCAAGAAGTGGCTGGTCGGGCCGATTGAGAGATGGTGTTTGAGGCGCTGCAACAAGATCGTCGCGACGTGCGAGGCGGAGAAGGGGTGGATCGAGAAGTATCTGGGAAAGAGGTGTCCGGTGGTTGAGGTGACGGATATCAAGCGGTTCTTTAATATAAACCACGGAATACGCAGAACACACGGAAATGAAGGACCATTGCATCTATTGTATCTTGGCCGACAACATCCGTTGAAGGGGCTTGAGTATCTTGAAGAAGCCATAAAATCGCTTCCTTCCGTGTCTTCCGTGTATTCCGTGGTTCAGAAACCTGAACTGCGGATCGTCTCCTCCGCCTTTGGTGAAGAGCTTGAGAAGGTCTGGGACTGGTGCGATGTATTGGTTCTTCCGACGCTCTCCGACAACTTCGGGCTCGTCGTCGCAGAGGCACTTGAGCGCGGCAAACGCGTCATCACTACCGATGGAGCGCCTGCTTGGGGTGGCGATAACAACTACGGCGGGCGTTTAATTTATATAAAGGGATTTGTTGAAGCGTCGGATAGCGTGAAGGTCGCCTTGCTCAAAGGGGCGATTGAAAGTCTGCATACAATAAATGCTAATTAATGTCTGCCCATTAAATCATAGATTGTCACAAATCCGCCAGTCCGCTTGATATATTCCGCTAAATATGCATACTATGTGCAAACAAAACCGATGGGGGGCCGATGCCCCCGCACATGGTGGAGCAAGACGCATGTACAAGACCGCAAAAGAGCAGCAGCTGACCTTCGACGGATTCAACCAGTCCTGCGGGATGAAGCTCAATCCGAAGGACGAGTATGTCATTCTCGCCGACATGATCGACTGGGCCGCCGTCGAGGCCGAGTACAGTGCGCTCTTCAAGTCCAAGCGAAGTGCCTCGCCCACGCGAAGTCGAGGAAGCGCACGGCGAAGCAGACGAGATCCATCATCCGGGTCATGCTGTGCGCGGTGAAGCGCAACATGGCCTTCGTCGACGGGTTCCTTGAGAAAGGCGGATTCCCCGAAGACCGGGACATGGAGCTTCTTGCGACGATCCGCAAGCTCTACGCCCAGCAGAAGGAGACGTTCGACGAGAAGAAGCACCGCGTCGCGGAGCGGATCGCCAGCGTCACCCAGCCATAGGTCCGCCCGATCGTCCGAGGCAAGGTCAAGGATCCGGTCGAATTCGGGGCGAAGTACGACGTCAGCGTCGCGCTCTCAGTCCTCGTGGCGAACCTGTTCGGAGTCCAGCTCCCGCGTCTTTTCTTGTGGCTGTTCGGGGAAATGTGGCACGACCTCTGGCGGCATGAGGTCAGGGTGGCTTCGCAAGGTGGCATGACGCGCCTTCTCTTCCGGTCAGCCGCGTAGACGACCCATTCACAAGGCCGTTCACAACTCTCGCAACTCGAGACGACTTGCAACCAGGGTTGCGAACGGGTTGCCTACGCTTGCCGCGCCGCTGGACTCAGCAATCGGAGTCGCGTGGCTTCAGGTTCGGCAGGTCGAAGATCTTCAGGCGGAAGTACTTGAAGTCGCGGTAGCCGTAGGCCTGCTTGATGAGCCACCTGATCTTGTTGTTGAGCCCCTCGGTCTTGGCGTTCGACGCGCCTCGGAACTCCCAGAATCCAAGCACGCCCTCGAGGTGTCCCTCTATGGTCTTCGCCATCTTCTCGACGTCAAGCTCGCGGATGCACCGCCGCACGTCGGCCGAGATCCTCGCCATCGCCTTGCGCCTGATGCTGTTGATGTGGTCGTTCATCGCCTTGATGACGTGGAAGTGGTCGTGGATGACGGGCACGCCGGGAAGGTTCTCGCGCACCCACTTGCCGTAGGCGTTGGACATGTCCATGCAAACGCATTCGATGTGCGGTTTCTGCGCCTTCTCGATGATCAGGGCGACGGCAGCCAGCACGATGACGAGGGGAAGCCCCCGCAGGAAGGCGAGTTCGCCCCATTCGAGGACGCCGCTGCGGATGCGGCGGTGCGCATTCCGGATCTTGCGCTCCTTGCCGCCCCGGATCAGTTTCTGGCTCGTCACGCGATAACCGCTGATGCTTGTGGTAGAATATGCCCACGAACTATGCATAATCTTCTCCTTTGAGCTTTGGTAGGTCCAAAGGGAGATTATCGCATGGTTCGCCTTGTTTTATAAGGCTACGCCGCCATTATGCGGCATGCATCAGGCGACCAACCGTGCCACATTTCCCCGAAGAGGCGAAAGATGGGGGATTGGCGTGGACTTCACAGTCCAGCACAACGTTGAGCAACCTTGTCTTTTGACTTGATTCAACTGCTATCACCCTTGATTTCTGTCTGATATGATGTTATAACAACCTTGTTTTTTGGAATGGATGGCGACATATGTTACGAAAACTCGATAAGAAATTAGATTCTTGGGCGAAACGGCCGTGGCGGCATCCGCTGATTCTTCGCGGCGCGCGTCAGGTCGGCAAGACATACCTTGTTCGTGAACTGGGGAAACGGCTGTTTAAAAACTATCTGGAACTGAATTTCGAGCAAGATGCGACCCTTTCGTCTCTTTTTGAGTCAAAGACGCCAGACACGATTTGTGAACTTCTTTCCGTTAAGCCTATAAGGGGCAGTTGAAATCGTGTTTTGTCAATGTCACCCGCATGAACATTGGCTTTAGCCGCATATGATGACTTCACCCAATGGGTGAAGTCATCTGGTCTCGCGCAGCTCCACTAGGATTGACGTTTTCTGGATGCTCGGCGTTGATTGAATGTGGGCTTTTCTTTCGGGAGAATCAACGCCGACGGCAGACAAAAGCACCTTCACTGCCATTGCGACAGCGCTTCGCGCCACGCCATCCTGTCACAACTCAAAAAGGGAAGTCGTAAAAGCAGGACGTGGCACTTTCGATTTCGTATAATTTGATTCATCCAAACTCAAACTGCGAAAGGAAAGGCCGCATGATGAACGATAGCATGGCTCCGTTCGGAATCCAAGTGCCGAACTCTTGTGAACTTGCGAAGCTGACGGATTCATCCGTCGACCTGCCGACCTTCGGCGGACGGCTTGACGCCAGATGGGAGCCCGGCGCACGGATCACCTCCGTCGGCGGACTCGCCCACTTCGCAATGTCCCTCAAGAACACGGGGCTGTTCGACCGGCTTTGCGAAGATTTTCCGCTCTGCCACACGAGCGACAACGCATGCTCGAAGCGGGACATTCTCGGCACGGCCATCCTCGCCATCCTCTTCGGAAAGACCCGCTGCGCGCACATCAACGCCATCCGCTTCGACGTGGCCGCGAAGAAGCTGCCCGACCTCGACGAAACCGTCTCCGAGGACACCGTGCGCAGGGCTTTCCGCGGAGGCGACGAGAAGAGACTCGACAGCTGGCTCTTGAAGCACGGGAAGGAGGGAGGTGTTCGTCTCCCCGCTCTCCTATCGCTATGTCCTTGACGTCGACAATACGGCCAAGCCGACCTGCGGGCATCAGGAGGGGGCGGAGGTCGGATACGACCCCGTCAAGCCGGGGCGGCCGAGCCACAACTGCCACTCCTACTTCATTGGCAGTACACGCATTTCGCTCGGCGTAGACGTTCCGCCCGGCAAGCAGCACGCCGGCGGCTGCGGCATGCCGCGTCTCTGGGCGCTGATCGACTCGCTGCCGCAGCGGCTGTGGCCGACGCTCTTGCGCGGCGACGTGGGACATGGCAACGACGCCATCATGCGCGAGGCCGGATCGCGAGGCATCCGACATCTGTTCAAGACCAAGAGGTCCGGAAGGATGCAGGCACTTTTCAAGCGCCTCGCGGACAGCCGGAAGCGGTCGGGCTGCGGAAGCGGCTGGAAAAGCCACAAAATGGAACTCCGTCTGGACGGATGGGAACGGATGAGACGCGTACTCTTCATCAGGAGGCCGGCCGAGCGGAAGGCCGAAGCCGTCGAGCAGAGGCCACGAGGAAGGAAACCGGGGGTCCCGAAGACGTCCGCCGCGCCCGTTCCGGCGGTCCCCGCCGGGGTTCGCCAGACGGAATTTGAGTTCGCGAAGGACATGAAGGGGCGGGAGTGGGACTGCCGTATCCTCGTCACCAACGGGACCGGCCTCGATGCAACGGCAATCTCCCGACTGTACCGCGACCGTGGAGACTGCGAGAGCAACTTCGACGAATTCAAGAACCAGTGGGGCTGGGCGGGGTTCACGACGCGCAAAACGAAGTCATGTCGCGTGATGGCGCGGCTCATCGCCATCGTCGCGAACTGGCGGAACGTCTTCATGCGCCTTGCCGATCCGACGGCACACCGCGAGGCTGTCACGTCGCGCCCCGCGTACATGGGCATCATGGACGGATCGTGGAGAGTGCGCGAAGACGACTCGTCTGCCTGACGTCGACGCATGCCGAGGCCGCGCAGATCCGCCAGGCGCTCGACAAGGTTGCCGCTTTCTTCCGCTGGCTGAAGTCAAATGCGGAGCAGTTGACCTCGGAGCAGCGATGGATGCTAATTCTTCGCTACGCTTTTCGGAATTTGATTCTTCCCGAACAGCCTTCGACCGCGCTTATGCCGATTCGATAGACCGCTGGCAGGAAAACGAGCGGTTGAGATCAACCGGCGCGAACGCGTCGGGCGGCTTCAACTGCCCTTTTTAGGTTAAAGAAGGTGAAGAAAATGAAAGCAGAAAAAGTGATCCGAAAGGTAATGGCGATGGACATTGCACTCTTTCGGGCGGCATCATCAGGGGATGCGCACCCGCAATTCGACCTCGGACTGTGCCATGCGAATGGAGATGGCGTGTCGTAGTCGTGGTCGGAGGCCGTGGAGGAAACATGAAATTGTTGAAGTATCTGTGCATTCTGGGTTGGGGATGGCTTGTGCTGGAGGCGCTGTTGTCGATTGACCAGCCGGCCGATTGCCACTGCTGCGATTTCGACGCGTGCTGCGGATGGGAGCTGGCGACCTTTGCGCTGACGGCGCTCTACTTCTTCTGGTCGGGCATACGTGGCCGAAGCTTTGGCCGTTGGCTGTGCGGCGTTTGCTGGGGCCTCACGGCGCTGTCGCATGCGGCCTCCTGCGTCATGAAGTTCCGGGGAACATGGCCTGACAACAGGCTTGACTGCGGGACGGTGATGGCGTGGTCGCTTGTGTTGGCGTTTGTCGTCACGGGCCTGTGGGGTCTCGGACGCGCGGCGTGCGCGTCCGACCGGTGGCGCTGGGCCCGACGTCTGGCGCTCGGCGGCGGGACGTTCCTTTGGATGCTGGTGGCATTCTCGAACGGTCGATATCAGTTCTACGCATTTGGTTGGCTTTTCCCCAGTGACTGGGAAGTGTCCGAGGGGATCGCCATGATGATCCTGTTTGGCGTGGGCATCCTGTTGTCCGTGCCGTGGCGACGGCTTGTCACGGCGCTGTTCGCGTCTGTGCATTTTGTTTTGCGTGTCTGTCAGAAAAAGATTGGAGGTTGAGATGTCGAAGAAGAAGATCTGCCTGGTTGCTGGCATTGGCTATGGCGTGGTCTGGTCGATTGTGCGCGAGGATGATTCTGCACTGTCGGAGAGGATGCGAATGCAATGAACGTGGGGGTTGTCTGCATGACGGGTGTGCGATGTGATTGCTGCGGCGCGGGGAGCTGCTCGCTCCGAGCTTCTTCGGGCGTCCTCCGACAGGACTCCGCGAGGTGAATACGACCTCTGGCTTTCGCCTCCGCTTCTGCCACAGAAGACGCAGAAGCGGCGCGGGGGGAGGTTTGGAATTGTCGGATTTGCGCAGATGTCATCACTTGTGATATAATGATGACGTTTATGAAACAGATTCTGCAACGAAGAGGTGCCGTTTCGGCGCGGGAGATTCGCGAGGCGGGCGTAACTCGCTTCCGTCTGGCGCGGCTTGTCGCAGGTGGAGCAGTGGAACGTCTGACCCGGGGCATCTATCTGCCTGCGCGGGGCGTTGATCTGGCCCATCTTGAACTGGAAGTCCTTGCCCAAAAAGGGACGGACTTCGTCGTGACCTTGGAGAGCGCACTGCAAATGCATGGCTTTTCAAATGCAACACCCCATGCCGTTTGGATTGCCATGAAGCGAGGTGCGAGGCGTCCGGCGGTGGATTTCCCGCTTGAGGTTCTTCGCGTGCATGAAGACGCCCTGCGCTTCGGCGTGGAGGAACGTCATTTTGACGGGATGCGGGTCAATGTCTATTCGGCGGCGAAGACGGTCGCCGACCTCTTCAAGTTCCGTACGCGGGTTGGCCTGGATGTGGCGTTGGGGGCCTTGAAAGAGGGACTGCGGCGAAGATTGTTTTCCGTTGACGAGTTGATGTGCGCGGCGGATGTTGATCGTGTGAAGGCAGTTGTCTCGCCCTATGTGGAGGCGTATTTCGCATGAGGAATCGTCCGAACACTGCCGCCAGCGTATTGGCGCGCCTCAAGAATCTAGCGAAGAAGCATTCGCTTGTCTACAACGACATTCTCCAGCGGTATGCGGTCGAGCGCATCCTGAAACGCCTTGAACGGAGTCCTTTCGCCTCCAAATGCATTTTGAAGGGAGGATCCCTGTTTATTATTTGGAGCGATGGCTTTGCCTATCGTCCGACTATGGACATCGATCTTGAGTTCAGGGGACAGGGGTCGGTCGAGAATCTTTTGCAGGTTTTTCGTGGCCTTGCAGCAATTCCCGGAGAAGAGGAGGATGGGTTGCGCATTGACGCGGAATCGCTTGCCAGCGTTCCTATTCGCGAGGACGATTCCTATGGCGGCATACGAGTGACGATGAAGGCTTATATCGGGAATGTTCGCTTGCCAATCCAATTTGACATCGGCATTGGCGACGCCGTGACACCGACGCCGCGAAAGGCCCTGTTCCCCGTGCTTCTCGGTGGCGAACCGCCGCTTGTAAGGATTTATCCGAAAGAAACCGTTGTCTCCGAGAAGCTTGAGACGATTGTGAGGCGAGGCTTTGCCAACAGTCGCATGAAGGACTACTACGATTTGTTTGTGCTGTCGTTGGAAGGGGAACTGGACTCGACGCTTCTTCGGCGTGCAATTGAACGAACGTTTGCACGGAGGAGAACCCCTATCCCCATGGTTGTGCCGGATGGACTTCTGGACTCTTTTGCCACGGATTCCGTGAAGCAAGCGCAATGGGGTGCCTTTCTGCACAAGAATCATCTGAATCTCAAAGAGAAGACTTTTCTGGCTGTTGTGCGCGAGTTGAGGTCTTTCTTTGGTGAGATTTTGGATGGCTGGCGCATGAAACGGAATGAAGAGTGATGAATGAAAAATGTGGGGGGCATTGCTGCCGCACATGGAAGGTCTCTTTGTGTGAGTTGGTAGCGGGTAGATGGAGGGATTTACGATTGATCGATTTTCGATTTGTGATTTGATGCGTTACGCGTGGGATCGTGGCAGTGCGGAGCTGGTGTAGCGAAACATCCCCCGAACGAAGTGAGCCGCGTAGCGGTCGTTAGAGGGGTGCGTCGTCGCCACATCGGCTTCGCGGCTGGAGATTCCGCCACATCCGTTCCGAATGTTAACTCTCAGCTCATTCAATCGCAAATATGCTATACTATGCGGTATCCGTAAAAATCGGAAGTTGAACTTCGGATTTTACCAAGGACTATGACTACGTGAACCTTGAGGATCCTGATGTGCGCCGCATGGCGGAGACGGAAGGTGCGGACTTCATGCGCAGACATCCGGCACCGCTGATACTGGACGAGGTGCAGCGCGTGCCCGAACTCTTGAGTCGCATACAGGTTCTTGTTGACGCGAACCCGAAACGAAAGGCGGCATATGTCCTTACGGGATCGCATCAGCCTGCCCTCCGTGCAGGCATTTCCCAGACGCTCGCCGGACGCGTTGCGATGGCGCGACTTCTGCCGCTGACGCTTGGCGAACTCGCGACGCTTGGGACGTTTCCCTCCACATGAAGGCGGGCGTTTCGCGTTTGTGCAGAAAGAATTGCGCGTGGGTGCAATGACACGCGGGCGCAGTTTTGCTATACTTGCTGTCATCATGTTGCCTGTGCGGCGGTGCGGCGCCTTTTGCCGCGCGCGGTTGCGGGCGACTTAAGCAACAAACAGAGAAAACGCACGGAGAGAACGGACAATGGGCATTTGGCTGCTGGTCGCCGCGACGGCGACGCTGAACTGGACGCTGGGCGACGGGCGGGTCGTCGCGGAGACGGTCGATCTCGCGCCGTCGGCGGAGGGCGAGACGCTGACGGTGAGCCGCGAGAAGATCCGCGCGATGAAGGCGAAGCGGCTGGACGTCATTCCCGAGTTCGCGCGGGCGACGAAAGGCGAGGCGGGCTTCTGGTTCTCGCCGTACGGCGTGTACGGGGAGTACGACCGCGACGGCGGCACGTTCTTCGCCGGGTCCGAGCGCATGTCGATGCCGATGTTCGGCTGGTCGAATCCGCGCGGCGCGTGGCTGGCGGTCGTGACGTCGCTCAAGTACTTCGTCCGCGAGACGGTGCGGGCGGAGAAGGGCGCCTACACGGTCGCCGCGACGCTGGAGGAGGAGCTGTGCCGCCATCCCTACGAGGATCTCGTCATCGTCTACCACCGCCGGGCGCCGGGCGCCTCCTACGCCGAGCTTGCGAAGATCTACCGCGACTACCAGCTCGCACGAGGGGCGGTGACGCCGTTCCGGGAGCGCTTCAAGGCGAATCCGACGCTGCAGAAGGCGATGCTCTCGCCGGAGGTGCGCATCCGCCAGGCGTGGAAGCCGGTGCCGAGCCCCGTCCCGCACCAGGCGCCGGAGAACGAGCCCGAAGTGAAGGCGGTCGTGACGTTTGACCGCGTCGGCGACATCGTCGACGAGATGAAGCGCCAGGGGATCGCGTCGGCCGAGCTCTGCCTCGTGGGGTGGAACATCGGCGGG
>OIYX01000699.1_pt1 | contig 11237 bp, 10 predicted proteins | sample 1588431 | NCBI WGS metagenome assembly OIYX01 (sample SAMN03283241) | human gut metagenome | biome: human-associated habitat; material: feces | host: Homo sapiens | place: Peru | collected 2012
CCCGCGCGTCCGCCCACCCCTCTCTCGGCCGCGACAAGCGCGGCCCTCCCTGTATCTGCGTGAAACAAATCCTCGTATGTGCGCCCAGCCTTTGCGTGCGTCGCGGACCGTGGGCGCGCGTTTCTTTCTACAGAAACATTTTCCCGATTCCGTAACATTTGGTACGGAACGGCCAACGGCGGCCGTGCTATACTTCCTCCCGTCATGAACAAGAACCGTTTCAACAACCTCTGGTGGCGCAACCTCGCTCTCAAAGCGTGGTGATGCCGAGTTTTGCCTTTTCCCCAGACCCGAACGGCCCCGCTTTGAGAGAAGCGAGGCCGTTTTCGTTTTGTCCGGCCGGATGCGAAACCTCTTGACCACCTATCAACTTAACCACTTAACAACTTAATCCACTTGCCCCACCTATCAACTTAACCACTTAACGACTTAACAACTTAATCCACTTGCCCCACCTATCAACTTAACCACTTAACGACTTAACAACTTAATCCAATTGACCATCTATCAACTTAACCACTTAACGACTTAACAACTTAACCCAAAGCGGAGCGATCAAACCATGCTCAAGCATCTGACAGAAGAAGAATTCACGCGGCGCACGGCCTCGGGTGCGCGCACGCCCGTCTACCGCGAGTATCTGGCGGACCGCGAGACGCCGGTCTCGGTGCTTACGCGCGTCGCCGAGGACGACGCGGTGTTCCTGCTGGAGAGCGTTTCGGGCGGCGAGACGCGCGGGCGCTATTCGTTCCTCGGCATCGACCCCTACGAGACATTCATCGCGGACGGGGACGGGAACCCGCTCGCGCCCCTGCGCGCGAAGGTGCGGGCGTGTCTCTTCACGCCCGCGCCCGAACTGCCGTCCCTCCAGGGGGGGGCGATCGGCTACCTCGCCTACGACGCGGTGAAGACGTTCGTGCCGCGCGTGGGGCTCGCGCGGGAGGCGGGGACGCCCGTCGCGGCGTTTCTGCTGACGGACACGATTCTCGTCTTCGACAACGTGCGCCAGACGATCCTCGTCGTTCGGGTGACGGGCGTGGAGGCGGGCGAGACGGCCCCGGCGGCCTACGCGCGGGCGATGGACGCGATCGACGGCGTCTACCAGCGCCTCCTTACGGCGGACTCCATCGCGCGGTACATGGAGCGGCGCGGGGTGCGGACGGCGCACCACGTCGGCGCGTTCACGAGCGAGATGACGAAGGCGGAGTTCACCGAGATGGTCCTCGCCTGCAAGGACGCGATCCGCGCGGGCGAGGTCATCCAAATCGTGCCGTCGCAGAAGTTCACGGCCGAGACGGACATTCCCGCCCTCGCCCTCTACCGCGCGCTGCGGATGGTGAACCCCTCGCCCTACAACTTCTTCCTCAAGATCGGCTCGAAGACGCTCATCGGCTCGTCGCCGGAGGAACTTGTGAAGTTCAAGCGGGGCATCGCCTCCACGTGCCCGATCGCCGGGACGCGCCCGCGCGGACGGACCCCGGAGGAGGACCGTCGCCTGGAGGACGAGCTCGTCCACGACCCGAAGGAGCGCGCCGAGCATGTGATGCTCGTCGACCTCGGACGCAACGACCTCGGCCGCGTCTGCCGCATCGGGTCCGTGCGCGTGGAGGACTACGCGCACGTCGAGCGCTACTCCCACGTGATGCACCTCGTCTCGAACGTTTTCGGCGAGTTGGACACGGCGAAGGGGATGGACGCCTTCGACCTGCTGGAGGCGACGTTCCCGGCGGGCACGCTCTCCGGCGCGCCGAAGGTCCGGGCGATGGAACTCATCGCCCAGATCGAGAAGTCCCCGCGCGGCATCTACGGCGGCGCGGCGGGGTACTTCAGCTACACGGGCGACATGAACTTCGCGATCGTCATCCGCACGATGCTCCTCGAAAGGGGGCGGCTCACGATGCGCGCGGGCGCGGGCATCGTCGCGGACTCCGACCCGGAGAGGGAGTATCAGGAAACAATCAACAAGTCGCAGGCGATCTTCGCCGCCGCCCAGTTCGCCGCCACGCTATAAGCCCAACCCTGCTAAAACCTGAAACCTAAAACCTGAAACCTACTACTCCCAACCCTGCTAAAACCTACTACTCCCACCCTGCTAAAACCTAAAACCTGAAACCTAAAACCTATGATCCTGATGATCGACAACTACGATTCCTTCACCTACAACATCGTGCAGGAGTTCGGCATGCTCGGGGCCGACGTGCGCGTGGTGAAGAACGACGCGATCGACTGCGCGGGCATCGCCGCGCTGCGGCCTGCGGCGCTTGTCTTCTCGCCGGGTCCGGGGAATCCCGACACGGCGGGCGTCACGCTTGCGGCCGTGAAGGCGTTCGCGGGGAAGGTGCCGCTCCTCGGCATCTGCCTCGGCCACCAGTCCATCGCCCAGGCGTTCGGCGGGCGGATCGTGGGCGCGAAGCGGCTTATGCACGGCAAGACCTCGCAGCTGAAGCACGACGGGAGGGGCCTCTTCCGGGGCTTCCCGCAGGGCATGGAGGTGATGCGCTACCATTCGCTCGCCGTCGAGCGCGCGACGCTGCCGGACTGCTTCGAGATCTCGGCCGAGGCGGAGGACGGCGAGATCATGGGCCTCCGCCACCGGACGCTGCCCGTCGAGTCCGTCCAGTACCATCCCGAATCCATCGGCACGCCGGACGGCATCCGGCAGCTCCGGAACTTCCTCGACCTCGTGCAGGAGGCCGCGCGATGATTGCCGAGGCCCTCAAGAAGGCCGTGGGCGGGCAGCACCTGACGGCGGACGAGACGCACGGCGCGTTCCGCGAGATCATGGACGGCGCGGCGGACCCCGTTCTTGTCGCCGCCCTCCTGACGACGCTCCAGGTGAACGGTCCGACGGCGGAGGAGGTGACAGGCGCGGCGCGCGCGATGCGTGCGGCGGGCGTCCACCTCCACGCCCCGGCGGACGCCGTGGACATCGTGGGGACGGGCGGGGACGGCTTCGGCACGTTCAACGTCTCCACGACCGCCGCGTTCATCGCCGCCGGCGCGGGCGTGACGGTCGCGAAGCACGGCAACCGCGCCTCCACCTCGAAGTGCGGCGCGGCGGACTGCCTGGCGGCGCTCGGCTACAACCTCGACCTCGCGTCCGGGGACGTGGAGCGGTCCATCGCCGCGAATGGCATCGGCTTCTGCTTCGCGAACCTCTGCCACCCGGCGATGCGGTACGCGGCGCCCGTCCGGCGCGCCCTCCCGTTCCGCACGATCTTCAACCTGCTGGGTCCGCTCACGAACCCCGCCGGCGTCACGCGCCATGCGCTCGGCGTCTACGCGCCGGACGTCGTGCCGCTCTACGTCGACGCGCTTCGGGCGCTCGGCGCGCGCAAGGCGCTCGTCTTCTGCGGTCCGGACGGCCTCGACGAATTGGGGCTCGCGGGTCCCTCGCACGTCGCCGAGCTGGACGCCGACGGTTCGGTGCGGGCGTACGACTTCGACCCGGCGCGCGTCTTCGGGCGCTACTACCCCATCGAGGCGATTCGCGGCGGCGCGCCCGAGGAGAACGCGAAGCTGACGCGGGCCGTCCTCGCGGGCGAGGAGAAGGGCCCGTACCGCTTCGCGGCGGCGCTCAACGCGGCGGCGGCGATTGTCGCGGGCGGCAAGGCGGCGACGCTTGCGGACGGCCTCTCCCGCGCCTTCCTGTCGCTCGACGCGGGCGCGGCCTACCACAAACTCGCGGCGCTTGTCGCGGACTCCAACGAAGGGACGCATGGACATGGACATTCTTGAGGAACTGAGCGCCCGGCGCCGGGCCGACGCCGAGGCGGCCGCGCGGACGGTCCCCTATGCGGCGCTCCTGAAGCGGATCGAGGCGCTGCCCGCGCCGTGCGCCGTGCGCGCGGCCTTCGCGGGCCCCGGCCTCCACGTCATCGCCGAACTGAAGAAGGCGTCGCCCTCGGAGGGCCTGATCCGCGCCGACTTCGATCCCGTCGCGCTCGCGCGGGCGTACGCGGCGAACGGCGCGGCGACAATCTCCGTCCTCTGCGAGCCGCACCGCTTCCTCGGGGACGAGGCGTTTCTGCGGGCGGTGCGCCCGGTTGTCGAGGTGCCGCTTCTCTACAAGGACTTCCTCACGACCGAGTACCAGGTCGCCGCCGCGCGCGCGGCGGGGGCGGACGTCTGCCTCCTCATCGCGGCCGTGCTGGACGACGCCCGTCTGCGGCGCCTTCTCGATCTCGCCCACACGTTCGGCCTCACGGCGCTCGTCGAGACGCACACCGCCGAGGAGATCCGGCGGGCGGTCCAGGCGGGCGCGCGGATGATCGGGGTCAACTGCCGCGACCTCCGCACCTTCCGGACGGACCTCGTCGCGCAGATCCCCGCCGGCATCACGCGCATCGGCGAGAGCGGCATCAAGACGCACGCGGATCTCCTCGCAATCCGGGCGGCCGGCGCCGACGGCTTCCTCGTCGGAACGGCGCTCATGCGCGCGCCGGACCCCGGCGCCGCGCTGCGTGAACTTCTCAACCAGCCTAGTAGGTAATCAAACTCCGATCCGTATGGCTCTCGCTACCGCTCCGCAGAATGTCTATGTCAAAGGTCGTTCCATTCACACTTCACGGTCCAGAGCTGTCTTTACGGTCCAGAGCTGTGATTGTCCGTGGCGGACTTCTGCGAAGCAAGATGTTGCCTGCGAAGCGGGAATGCGCCGCAGAAGCTTGCTTCGGAGGGTAGCCGTAGGCCGCGCAAGAGCATCAATCATCGGAGTTAACGCTTTCGTTGTTGCAATTATTTGAAAGGAACTCACATGAAACCTCAAGGACATTTCGGCCCCTACGGGGGGCAATACGTGGCGGAAACCCTCATGGGGCCGCTCCATGAACTCGCGCGGGCCTACGACGACGCAAAGAAGGATCCCGCCTTCCAGCGTGAGCTCGACGCCCTCCTGCACGACTACGTGGGACGCGAATCGCCGATCACGGTGTGCCGCCGCCTCTCGGGCCACTTGGGCGGCGCGACCATTGTCCTCAAGCGCGAGGACCTCAACCACACGGGCGCGCACAAGGTGAACAACACGATCGGCCAGGCGCTGCTCGCGAAGCGGATGGGCAAGAAGCGACTCATCGCCGAAACGGGCGCGGGCATGCACGGCGTCGCCACGGCGACCGTCGCCGCGCTGCTCGGCATGCCGTGCGAGGTCTACATGGGCGCTCTCGACGTGAAACGCCAGGCGCCGAACGTGGAGCGCATGCAGATGCTCGGCGCGACCGTCCACGCGATCACGGAGGGTTCGGCGACGCTCAAGGACGCGATGAACGAGGCCCTGCGCGACTGGGTGACGAACTGCGACGACACGTTCTACGTGATCGGCACGTGCGCGGGCCCGTATCCGTATCCGGACATGGTGCGCGATTTCCAGAGCGTGATCGGCCGGGAGGCGCGCCGCCAGTGCCTCGCGAAGTTCGGGCGCCTCCCCGACCAGGCCCTCGCCTGCGTGGGCGGCGGCTCGAACGCGATCGGCCTCTTCGCCGGGTTCTTCGACGACCCGCAGGTGAAGCTCGTCGGTGTGGAGGCGGGCGGGAAGGGCCTTGCGACGGGCGAACACGCCGCGTCGATCAACGGCGGGCGCCTCGGCGTCCTCCACGGCGCGAAGACCCTGCTCCTCCAGACGGCCGACGGCAATATCGTCGACACCTACTCGGTCTCCGCCGGACTCGACTACCCCGGCGTCGGACCCGAACACTGCCTCCTCCACGACACGGGCCGCGCCGAGTACACGGCGATCAACGACGACGAGGCAATCGCCGCCTTCGACGCCCTCTGCCGCTTCGAGGGCATCATCCCCGCGCTCGAATCGAGCCACGCCGTCGCCGAGGCGATCAAGCGCGCCCCGCACCTGCCGAAGGAGACAATCCTGCTCGTCAACCTCTCCGGACGCGGCGACAAGGACATGGACAACATCCGGGCATACAAACAACAGCATGAAGCCAGTTAAAACAACATGAAGCCAGTTAAGTCGCCGCTGCGCGGCTTTAAGTGGTTAAATCGCCGCTCCGCGGCTTTAAGTTGTCCAAAGGGCCTTTAAAGAAACGACTTAACTACTTAACTACTTAAAGCCGCGAAGCGGCAACTTAACCCAATTGAAGCGGCAACTTAACCCAATTGAAGCGGCAACTTAATCCAATTGAAGCGGCAACTTAATCCAGTTGATGAATGATTCAATTTTGTAAAGGAAGTGTTGAAATGAGTGACAGAATCAAGCGGTGTTTCGCGCGGGCGAAGGCCGAGGGGCGTGGTGCCTTCGTGGCGTACCTGACAATGGGGTATCCGACCCTCGCGCAGAGCGAGGCGGCGGTGGACGATCTCGTCGCGGGCGGCGTGGACATCGTCGAACTCGGCGTGCCGTTCTCCGATCCGTTCGCGGACGGGGCGGTGATCCGTTCGGCGGCCTACGAGGCGCTGAAGCAGGGGGTGACGCTCGACGGCGTGCTCGCGGCCGCGAAGCGCATCCGCGCGCGGCATCCTGAAACGGGGCTTGTCGTCTTCACCTACTACAACCTCATCTTCTCGAAGGGGCTGGAGGCATTCGCGCAGACGGCCGCCGACGCGGGTATCGACGCCGTCCTCTCCGTGGACCTTCCCCTCGAAGAACGCGACGAGCTGCTGGACGTGCTGCGTCCCCACGGCCTCACGGTCGTGCCGCTCATCGCGCCCAACACGCCGCTCGAACGGGTGGTGGCGAGCGCGGCGGGGCTGGACGACACGTTCCTCTACGTCATCACGGTGAAGGGGACGACGGGGGTGCGCACGGAACTGCCGGCGGACCTCACGGCGCGCCTCGACGCAATCCGCGCGGCGGTGAAGATCCCGATCGCCGCCGGGTTCGGCATTTCCACGCGGGCGCAGGCGGAGGTCGTTTCGCGCCATGCGGACGGCTTCGTCGTCGGCTCCGCGCTCGTGAAGCGCCTCGGCGCGGAGGGTTCGCTGAAGGGGCCCCTGCTGCCGTGAAGCTGAAGGTCTGCGGCGTGAACGACGCGGCGTTCGCCGTCGAGGCCGCGCGTCTCGGGGCGGACTACCTCGGCTTCATCTTCGCGCCGTCCTCGCCGCGCGCCGTCACGCCGGAGACGGCGCGGCGGATCGTGCGGGCGGTGCGGGAGGCGGTTCCCGCCCCGCCCCGCCTGGTCGGCGTCTTCGTCGACCAGACGGTGGCGGAGATCCTGTCCGTCCTGCGGACGGTCGGGCTGGACATCGCGCAGCTCCACCGCCGCGCGACGGCGGCGGACGTCGCCGCGCTGCGGACGGCGGGGCGTGAGGTCTGGACGCTCGCGGGCGGTGCGCCAGGGGACGGCGTCCTCTTCGATTCGAGCCACGGCGACGGCGAGACGTCGTTCCGCCGGGGCGCGTACACGGCCATCCTCGCCGGGGGCGTCTCCACCGCGAACCTCGCGGCGGCGTGCGCGCGAGGTCCCGACATCCTCGACGTCTCGGGCTCGCTCGAATCGGCGCGGGGCGTCAAGTCGATTTCCCTCCTCCGTCCCTTCATCGCCGCCTGGTGGAAGCGGTAGCCGGACCCTGTGGGGGCTGTCCGCACCGGCTCTGTCCACGACGGCTCGGCACGCACTGTACCCGCGCCGCCCTCGCGCGTGGCGCTGTGGGGCGTAACACCCGGGAGGTCACACGCCGCTGAACACATAGAACGCACAGCAGTGTGTCGTCTGGTAGGGGCGGACGTCCTCGGCCGCCCGTCCGTCACCAAACGCACAGAAGCGTGTCGTCTGGTAGGGACGTCCTCGGCCGCCCGTCCGGTCGCGCAGGAGCGCGACCCTCCCGTGCGACGCTGGAACCTGAAACCTGGACGCAGCCGGAACCATCCCCTGCAACGGGAAAATGTGGTAAACTACCGACATGGCATTTTATCGGACATTCTGCGCACTTGCGCTTGTGCTGCTGCCGGGGCTGCTTGGGGCGGCGACGAACGCGGTGGAGGGCGCGTCCGCCGTGACGGAGGACGCAGACGCCGCTGAAAAGGACCGCTCGTCCACGGACGCCGGGTTTGAGCGTTACCGGACGATCATCGACCGCAAGCCGTTCGGCCCGGAACCGGCGAATTTCGACCCCGACGCGCCCGGTTCGCGGGGTGGAGCCTCCGGGGGCGGCGGGGCGGTCGATCCGGCGGCCCAGGAGGCGATGAAGGCGCAGGAGGAACAGAAGATCATCGCCTCGGTGCGCGTTTCGGCGCTGAACGTGACGCCGTCCGGGAAGATCGCCGTCGGGTTCACGGATGCGTCGAAGCAGCCGTCGGGGACGTACTACCTGAAGGTGGGCGAGACGCGCGACGGGTGGACGGTGAAGGCGGCCGACGCCCGCGCGATGAAGGTGACGCTGGAGAAGGACGGCGTGGAGGCGACGCTGGGACTGGGCGAAGGGTCGGCGGACGGCGGAAAGGACGGCGGCAAGGTGAAGACCGTGGCGGGGGCGGCGGTGCGTCCGCCCGTCGGAAGGCTCGCACGCGCGGGGCTGCTGCGCCCGGTCGCGCTCTCCGCATCTGCGCCGCCGGGAGCGTCCGCCGCGCCGGGCGGGTCGATCGCGAGCCTGCGTGCCCGCCGGGCCCAGAAGGAGGCCGAGGCGGAGGCGCGGCGGAAGGCCGCCGCCGAACAGGCCCAGGCCGAGCGCGAAAAGGCGGCGGCCGAGCGCGAGAAGGCGGCCGCCGAACGCGAGCAGCAGCTTCAGCAGCTCCAGCAGATCCAGGAGGAACTGCGCCGAAACCGCGAAGAACGTCAGCAGCGGGAGGCGGCACAGGCCGCCGAGGCGGAGGCGGAACAGCAGGAGGCCCAGCAGTAGACGCGCGGGGGAACGGGAATGGAACAGACGACGCTGGAGATGTTTCGCGGGGAGCTGCTGCGCACGGGGGCGTACGCGACGCCGCCCGGGCGGATGGCGCCGAAGCCGCGCGCGCCGGGCGCGCTCACCACGTTCGGCCTCTGCTGGAGCACGTTCAGCGTGTTCCCCCTGTGCGCGGTCTACGAGGCGCTGGGGCGGCTCACGACGGACAAGTGGGCGCACTTCTGCTTCCGCTCGGCGCGGAAGGCCGAGCGCTACGGCGTGCCGCTCATCGCGGAGGGATGGAACAACCGCCGGGACTACAAGGGCCCGGTCGTCTATCTTGCGAACCACATGAGCACGCTGGAGACGATCCTGCTGCCGTTCGTGCTGCTCGGGTACGGTCCGTTCAGCACCGTCGTCAAGGCGTCGCTCGCGCATCTGCCCTTCCTGGAGAAGGCGGCGGCGCACATGGGGCTCATCCCGATCGGGCGCACGAACCCGCGCGAGGATCTGATGACGATCTTCAACGTGGGCGGGGAGCGGATTGCGCAGGGCTCGTCGGTGCTCATCTTCGCGCAGGGGCGGCGCCAGCCGGTCTTCGCGCGCAAGGGCTGGAGTTCGATCGGCACGAAGCTCGCGGAGAAGGCGGGCGTGCCCGTCGTGCCGATCGCGGTGAAGACGGACGTGATGCCCACGCGGCCGAACGGGAAGGGGTGGCTCAAGGACTTCGGCACGGTCGATCCGACGAAGGAGATCCGCCTGGCCTGCGGCCCCGTCCTGAAGGGACCCTCCCGCGAGACGGTGCGTTCGAGCTTCGACTGGATCCAGGCGAAGCTCGACGCCTGGGGGCTGCCGACCGAGGGGTAGGCGGCGCGTCCGCGCGCCCGGTAGTTTCGGAAAAGGAAAAACAAACAAGAAGGAAACCCAGACATGGCGAAGACGTTCAAGATCGGCTATATGCCGCTTTCCAAGGTCAACTGGACGAACGACACGCTTGAGGCGGCGCGGGAGAACGCGCTCAAGTTCCTCAAGTCCCTGCCGGACGTCGAGGTGATCGGACCCGACCACATGCTCACGCTCGAAGGCGAGGCGATCGAGCTGTTGGAGCAGTTCGAGAAGGACCGCCCGGACCTGCTCATCACGCACTTCATGACCTTCTCGCTCGGCGTCGTGCCCCCGATGTTCGCCCAGCGCCTGAACGTGCCGGTCGTCCTGTGGAGCATGAAGGAACCCGACCCGAAGGGCGGTCGCCTCCAGAACAACAGCTTCTGCGCGGCGAACATGAACGCGCACCACATGTACCGCCTCCACATCCCCTACTTCCACGTCCACGCCGAACCGGGCACGTCGGACGCGGCGGAGAAGATCACGAAGGTGGTCAACACGGCGAAGGCGATGAAGGCCCTCCGCGAGATGCGCGTCGGCCTCATCGGCGGCCGCGTGCCGGGCTTCTACACGAGCTGCGTGAGCGAGATGCTGCTGCGCCGCTGCCTCGGCCCCGAAGTGAAGATCATCACCGAGCACGAACTCTTCACGTGTGCGCAGCACCTCACGCCCGAGGAGGTCGCCAAGGCGATGGCGATCATCGACGCGGACACGAAGACGCATCCGACGGACGGCCCGCGCGGCGACCAGAAGGAGAAGAGCGCCCGCCTCATCGCCGCCGTGATGAAGATGAAGGACAAGTTCTTCGTCGACACCTTCGCGATGCGCTGCTGGCCCGAGGTCATCCTCAACGAGTTCTACGGCATCGCCGTCTGCTCCACGCTCGGCCACCTCACGAACCACGGCTACCTCACCGCCTGCGAGGGCGACGTGTACGGCGCCGTGATGATGCGCATCGGCCAGATCCTCTCGAACGACCTGCCGTTCTTCTGCGACATGATCGTGATGGAGGGCGACTACGGCGTCGCGTGGCACTGCGGCGCGGCCCCCTGCGGACTCTGCAAGCCCGGCTACCAGCCCGAGCTCCACTGCTCGGCGACGGTCGAGGGCGGCGGCGTGAAGGGCTGCACGGGCGAGTTCCCGCTCAAGCCCGGCCGCGTGACGCTCGCGCGCCTCGGTGAGAAGCGCGACGGCGACGGCTTCCGCATGCTCGTGGCGACGGGCGAGGGCTTGGATACGGACATGTTCGTGCGCGGCACGCCGCTCAAGATCAAGTTCGACGCCGGCTGCGACGCCCTGCGCGAGGAGGTCATCACGAACGGCTGGGAACACCACTACGCGCTCATGTACGGCGATCACGTCGACGAGCTGAAGGACCTCTGCCGCAACCTCGACATCGAGTTGCACCTCGTGCGGTAGCCCCTCCCGTTTCCTGAATCGATGCGCCTGGCGCCGTCCCCCTTCCCGGGGCGGCGCCAGGCGCATTTTTTCTATAATCTGCATTTGACACGGATTACAAATGACTGATTTTTCGCGCAGGCAGGATGCCGGCGGCAGTGTGGCTGCGACGGGCCGGGATG
>OIYX01000703.1_pt1 | contig 11201 bp, 10 predicted proteins | sample 1588431 | NCBI WGS metagenome assembly OIYX01 (sample SAMN03283241) | human gut metagenome | biome: human-associated habitat; material: feces | host: Homo sapiens | place: Peru | collected 2012
TCGCGGCGTTCTGGGACGACGCGCGCGGCCTCGTCGCCGACACGCGCGCGAAGGATCGTTTCTCGGAACACGCGCAGTGCCTCGCGCTTCTCGCCGACGTCCTGCCGCCTGACCGCGCGGCGCGCGCGTTCGCGGGGCTGACCGAGGCGACGGATCTTGCGCCGACGACCGTCTACTTCTCGCACTATCTTTTCGAGACGTATTTCAAGTTCGGCCGCGCCGACCTCTTCTTCAAGCGGCTCGACCTCTGGCGCGGCTTCGTGCGGGACGGCCTTCGCACGCCGCCGGAGGCGCCGGGCCTGCGCGGCCGCAGCGACTGCCATGCGTGGGGGGCGCATCCGCTCTACCATCTGCAGACGGGCGTCGCGGGAATTCGCCCGGACGCGGACGGCTTCGCGCGCGTGCGCATCGCGCCGCAGCCCGGCCCGCTGAAGTTCGTCCGCGCGACCATGCCGTCGCCGAAGGGCGACATTTCCGTCGATCTCAAGTTTGCGGACGGCGCGGCCGTCGGCACGGTCATGTTGCCGGACGACCTGAACGGCACGTTCGTCTGGAAGGGCGTGGAGACGCCGCTCCGGTCGGGCGCGAACGCGATTCGCGCCCCCTGAGGCGGCAGGCGCCTACAGAAACAGCGCGCCCGCGACGAGGTAGGCGACGAGCGAGATGCCGCCCGCGACGAGGGCGTAGGGAATCTGCGTCATCACGTGGTTCATGTGCTTGCACTGCGCGCCGGTCGAGGAGAGGATCGTCGTGTCGGCGATCGGCGAGCAGTGGTCGCCCATGACGCTTCCGGCGAGCGTCGCCGCGAGCGTGAGGACGACGGCGGACGGCTCGACCGCCTGGCAGACGCTCATGCCGATCGGCACGAGGATGCCGATGGCGCCCCAGCTCGCGCCCGTCGCGAAGGCGAAGGCGGCCGCCGTCGCGAAGAGCGCCGCCGGGAGGAACGCGAGCGAGAGGTTGGCGCGGACGAGCAGCGAGGCGATGTACTTGCCCGTGCCGAGGAGGTCGTTGCAGACGGCGGAGATGCCCCAGGCGAGCACGAGCAGGACGAGCGCGGGGACCATCGTCTTGATGCCGAAGAGGGTCGCCGCCGCGAACTGGTGGTAGTCGATGACGCGGCGCGGCACGAGGAAGAGGAAGGAGAGGACGAGCGTGAGCAGGGCGGCGAGCGCGAGAGCGACGCCGGCCTCGTAGCGCGTGAGGAACCAGGTCGCGAAGCCGATGAGCGCGAGGATCGGGAAGACGAGGTCGATGACATGGCCGCGATCCGAGACGGGGATTGGCTCAAGGCCTTCGCGCATGACGACTTCCGCGCCGACGTCGTGGCGGACGTGGGCCGTGCGCTCCATGCGGCGCATGAGGCCGATGTCGAGCTTGTGCCCGAAGGCGAAGAGGACGACCATCGCGAGCGAGAGGATCGCGTAGAAGTTCAGCGGCGCGGCGGCGAGATAGAGCGCGAGGCCCTTTGCCTGCAGGCCCTCCGGGAGGCAGGTGATGACATAGGCCGCCCAGGATGAGATCGGCGAGAGGATGCAGACGGGCGCGGCCGTCGTGTCGATGAGATAGGCGAGCTTCGCGCGGGAGATCTTGAACTTGTCCGTGACGGGGCGCATGACCGTGCCGACCGTTAGGCAGTTGAAGTAGTCGTCGATGAAGATGATGAGGCCCATGACGATCGTCATGAGGTTCACGGCCGTTTCGCTCTTGAGGCGGCGGTAGGCCCACTCCCCGTAGGCGCGCGCGCCGCCCGCGCGCGTGACGACCGAGACGAGCGCGCCGAGGAGGCAGAGGAAGAGGACCATCGGCATGTTCTCCGCCGTCTTGCCGCCGAGGAGATCGACGATCGTCTTGAACGCGGCGATCGGGCCCGCGTGCGTCAGGGCTGCGTGGACTGCCGCGCCGGAGAAGATGGCGGCGAAGAGGGAAAGGACGATCTCGCGCGTCACGAGCGCAAGAACGATTGCCACGAGGGGCGGGACGAGCGACCACAAGCCGAAGGTGTCCATAAGTTGCCGCACATTATACTCTAAATCTCCGCCCCTGTGCGGATGTGCGGCCATTCTCCACCTCCGACTCCTACCTCCAACATGATACCACCAACTCAACGCACCGCCTCCCACCTCCAACTAATCTTTAGGCGTAGACGACTCGCGCGTAGGCGTCGCGCTGGACGCCGCGCGGGTACGTGACGGACGGAAGGCCGAAGAGCATGGCGCAAAACGGCGTCGTTCGGCGAAGCCCCGCCGCCTTCTCGAGGATTTCGGGAATCTCCTTCTGCGCGAGCTGGAGAAAGCCACACCAGCAGGTGGCGATGCCGTGTGCGTTCGCCAGCATCTCGAAATAGGTGCAGGCCGCCGCGAGGTCTTCGCGCGGCGTGGTGACGGCGCGGTCCGTCTCGTCGGACGAGATGATCAGCAGCCCCGGCGCGCCCCGGAAGAAGATGTCGGACTTCCCCTGGCGTAGCTTGATGGCTGGGACGGCCAGCCAGCGCGGCAGCAGCTTCGTGCCGTCGCGATGCGCCTCGACGGCGTGGATGAAGCGCGCGCGAAAGGCGTCCGTCGCCCGCCGCGTCGGGTAGCAGGTGAACGTGAGCGCGCGGGCGTTGCAGCCGGTCGGCACGTTGCCGAGGATGCGGAGGATGCGGTCGAGCGTCGCCGGATCGACGTCTGCCTCCCGGAAGCGGCGGACGGAGCGCCGCACCTGGAGCCAATTCTCGACGGCCGTTACCGACGGGAGCTCCAGCCCGTCCGTCGCGACCGAGTTGTCGGGGCGGTAGCCATCGAACGTGACGGCGCCCTTGGGGCAGACGGCGAGGCAATGCTGGCAGCGCATGCAGGCCTTTTCGTTCTTGAGGAAGGGGAAGCCGTCCGCATCTGCCTTTAGGGCGCCGAACGCGCAGTCGCGTACGCAGGCCCTGCAGCGAACGCATTTCGTCTTGTCGAGTTCAAACAGCATGTCAGGAGACTCCTTTTCAAACGTGGTGCAACGAAAGACGTCCGCTATTGTACTCAAATGGGAACAGGATTGTCAAGCGCGGAGGCATTGACTTCCTGGTCGTTCTCTGCTAATCCTTTCCCCAAGCCAACAAAAGGAAAGGAGCCAAAATGGCACGGGAAAAAGGAACGGGAAATCTTCAGATGGAGAAGTCGGGTCGCTGGACGATCCGCGTCGGGGTGAACGGGCGGCGGTTGAGCCGGTCGACGGGAACACGGGACCGGGGCAAGGCGGAGGCGTTCTTGAACCGCTTCCTCGCCCCGCTGGGGCTGGGCGCGACTCGGCTGCCGCTTGCGGAGGCGTGGCATCACTACGAGATGTCGCCCAACCGCCGGGACATCGCCAAATCGACCCTCGACTCGAAGCGCACGGTGTGGATGGCGTTCGCCCGCTGGATGGAGCGCAACCACATCGAAATCGGACATCTCGCCGAGGTGACGGAAACCGCCGTCGCCGAATACCTTGCCGAGTTCCGCTGCCACCACTCGGCGACGACGTACAACAACCATGTGTGCGTCTTGCGCGAGATCTTCCGGGTGCTGGCGGACAAGGCGGGCATTCTGCACGATCCGTGGACAGGCGTATGCCTTCGGGCAGATGATTCCGTGAGCCGCCGTGAACTCACGCTCGACGAGGTGGCGCGGCTTTACGCGGCCGCGGCGAAGGAGGGACTGCACTGGAAACTGCTTGTCATGACAGGCATCTACACGGGACTTCGCCTCGGTGACTGCTGTCGCCTTTCATGGGAAAGCGTCAACCTCGAGCGGCAGATCATGCAGGTGATTCCCGAGAAGACGAAGAAGCATGCGCACGGTCGCCCCGTCACCATCCCCATTCATCCCTCGCTGATGTCTGAATTGGTGAGAATGAGGAATGCGGGGGACCATTCCGCTCTCCCGCTCCAACTTGAAACGCCAACTTCTAGAACACCAACCGCCACAGGCTATGTCAACCCAACGGTGGCCGAACTGTACCTCAATCGGAAGTGGATGGTCTCTGACGGGCTGCGGCGCCTATTCAAGGCGGCAAACATCTCGATGAGCATGAGGCTTGAAGGGCGGTCGCGGAAATCCGTCATTGCCTCGTTCCATTCGCTTCGGCACACGTTTGTGTCGCTCTCGGCCAACGCCGGGGTGCCGTTGCCGGTCGTCCAGTCGATTGTCGGACATTGTTCAACGGCCATGACTCGTCACTACTACCATGCGAACGAGGACGTCTTGCGGCAGGCGGTCGAGGCGATCCCCGCAATTGGCGTCGCTTGGGGAAGGGGGAATGAGACGGGTGTGCTTCAAAAGGACTCGTCCCTCGTCGCCCAGCCCACCTCTCTTGCCAGCCGCAACGCGGCCAAGGGCGTCCCAGCACGATTGAAAAGGCTTGAGCGGTATCGGGCGCAAGGGCTTGTCACTTCGGAAGAATACGTCGCGACTCGGACCAAGATCCTGTCCGAGATCTAGCCGTTGCGGCGCGGGAAACCAGCTCGGGCACTTCACCCTGCCGCACAAAAATGGTAAAATACCAGTTTGCACGGTCGGGAAGGCATTTCGTGAAGTTCATTTACGCATACACCACAAGGCAGAACGAGCGGCGCGAAGGTCTGGCGATCTTTGCGCCGAATCGTGATGCCGCCTACTCGGAACTAAATCGGCAGGGCATACGCCCCTGCAAACTCTATCCGGCTCCAGGGCTGTGGAATAGGCTCTCGGCCATCGGATGGCGGGGGCTGGTAATCATCGCCCTCGTGGCGGCGCTTCTGTCCGCGCTCGCAGTTGCACTTTTCCAGCACAAGGACATCGTCCAGCTTGAAAGGGACGAGGACGTCCGCGAGATTGTCACAGGTGCGATAACCTCCAAGGTTCGGCGGCAGATAATCGGCGATCAGGGCGTGATCGAGAAGGGCATCCGAACGGGCTGGAGCGATGTCTTCGACCATGAGGGGGAGCGGTTCCTCGCCTCGTTTGCCATTCCCGGCATCCCCGCGACCGTCAGGACGACCAACGTCAGAGCCCTCGAAGAGGCGCTTAAGCGAAAGATCGATGCCGTGGAGGGCGACGGGATGGAGGCCCGCCAGATCAAGGCGATGGTCGAGGGCCTGAAGGACGAACTGCGCCGATTCGTCGAAGCGGGCGGCACGATTGAACAGTATGGGCGTCGGCTTGTCGCACGGCAGGACAGCGAGATTGCGATCTTCACGCGGACGAGCAACGAGATTGAGCAGGCGGTCAAGCGCGAACTCGGCAAGGACGAGATCGCAGAATTGGTCGATCATCGCAACGACGAACTTCGGCGCATGGGCATCAAGCCTGTTCCCATGCCCGAAAGCGCGGACTGACGCTGCCCATCGCCGTGGCGTGGGGACAGGCCCCTGCGAGGCGGCACGAGGGGCGTCAGCGGACGATGAACAGGAGGCTCGGCCCCTTGCCGCAGACGCGGACGCGGAAGTCGCGGAAGCCGAGCGGCGCCTCGCGTCCCGAGTCGTTCGCTTTGCGGCAGTAGATGCGCGTCTCGACGGTCGCCCCGCACGGCGCGCGGAAGTTGACGGCTTCCGAAATCTCCTGTTGGGTGACGGCGAGGTCGGGCGGGGCGTTCGTCGCGGTGTAGGTTGACGTGTAGGCGGCGAGCGTCTGCCAGTCGGTCGCCGCGCCGCGTAGTCGCCCGTCTGGATGGGCAGCCGCAGCTCGGCGTCCCGGATGTCGGCGTTGTTCTTTGGCGAAGACGGCACGAGGACGGCCCAGTCGCGTGTGAAGACGTTCGTGCAGACGTAGACGCCGGTGGAAAGCTGCTTCGTCGCGTCGCGGTTCCTCAGCTCGCCGACCTCTTCGCCCTGCAGGAGAAAGCGGATCCGACCAGGAGCTTTCCCGTCCGTCCGCGTCCTGCGCGCACAGGGAGACGAAGTGGGGGTGCTCGCCCGGCGGCGTCCAGTCGATCGCGACGCTGGCCACGCACGAGGTGGCGCCGCCGACGAGGGTGTAGACGGGCAGGATGCCGGCCTTCGTCTCGTGCTTGGCTGCGCGGAGGACGAGCGTGCTGCCTTCGGGGACGTCCACGCCAAGCGGCGTCGCCCTCCTCCGCAGAACCACTGCGGCGCAGAGCAGCGAGTGCCCCATCGCCACGACGCCGCGCGAGGCGTCGTAGCCCATCTCCATGCCCTCCATCCCGCGCCCGCCGAACTCCTTGGAGACGTCCCCGGAGTCCGCCGCGGCGGCAGTTCGCCCCTGAAGCGCCGACGGCCGGCCGTGCTGTGGCGCTTCCAACGCGTTCCCGAATAAGTCCCCTCTGCATCCGACGACTATGGTATAATGCGCGGGAAAGAGGAGGACATCATGAACGACTATTCGAAGACGGTGGCCGCGCTGAAGCGGCGCGGATACGAGGCGACGGCGGTCTCAACGAAGGAAGAAGCCGCCGCGCTCGTCCTGCAGGAGGCCGAAGCGGCGCAGTCCGTCGGCTGGGGCGGCTCGGAGAGCGTCAAGGCGCTCGGTGTGCGGGATGCGCTCGCGGCGGCGGGCAAGGAGATCCGCGACCACCAGACGACGATGGATCTCTTCCTCCTCTCGGCGAACGCGCTCACCGAGGACGGCGTCATCGTCAACATCGACGGCACGGGCAACCGCGTCGCCGCCTCCATCTACGGGCCGAAGCGCGTCGTCTACGTCATCGGACGGAACAAGCTCGTCGCGGGCGGCGTCTGGGAGGCGGTCAACCGCGCGAAGCGGTGCGCCTGCGGGCCGAACTGCCGCCGCCTCGGCAAGCGGACGCCCTGCGCCGAAGCGAACCTCTGCGCCGACTGCGACTCGCCCGACCGCATCTGCAAGGTGACGGCGATCTTCGACCGCAGCCCCTCGCGCACGCCGACGCGCGTCATCCTCGTGGACGAGCCGCTCGGCTACTGACCCCGAAAGCGCAAGGCCGATGATTTCGCCGGAGACGATCGAGAAGATCAAGGCCCTGATGGACGAGGCATCCGTCTTCGAGGAAGACCTTGAGGAGAGCTTCATCCTCGGCGGCGGGCCGGGTGGGCAGAAGACGAACAAGACGTCGAACGTCGTCCGCCTCGCGCACGAGCCGAGCGGCCTTTCCGTCCGCTGCGGCGAGACGCGTAGCCGCGAGACGAACCGCTGGCTCGCGCGGCGGCTCCTGGCGGAGACGATCCTTGACCGTGAGCACAAGCGCAAGAGCGAGGCGCGGCAGAAGCGCGAGAAGGTCCGCCGCCAGAAGCGCCGTCGCTCGCGCCGCCAGAAGCAGAAGATGCTCGACGACAAGCATGCCCACGCGGCGGTCAAGGCCCTGCGGCGGAAGGTGACCGATTCCGATTTGGTATAATGCGCGTCACGTGAAGGGCGACGTGGAGACCCTTCGGGGAAGACTATGAAGAAGATCTCTGCCAAGAACGGACTGTTCGAGACGAAGGGCGAGCTGATCGTGACGGCGCTCGTCGTGTCGGCGCTTGTGCATCTGGGCGTCATGCTCTACGCGAAGCCGAAGGTGATGACGCACGTCGCCGCGCCGCGCGCGCGCCGATGCGCGTGACGAAGGCCACCGCGCGGCCCGAGCCCGTGAAGATCGAGGCGTTTGACGACCAGGCCGCGTCCCGCGAGGCGCCGCGCGCGGAAACGCCGGCGGCCCTGGCGCCGCAGGCGTCCGAGATGCCCGACGTGACGCCCGCCGCCGTGGCGGCGGCCACCGCGTCCGAGCCGCCCGCGCCGAAGGTCGAGGTCGCCGCGCCGGTCTTCGACGCCGACCCCGTGCCGCTCGAGTCCGTCGTCTCGGCGAAGATTCCGCAGGCGCGCATCGAGGCGCCGGCGGCGTCCGCCCTGCCGGCGTTCGCGGCCCCGCCGCCGCCGACGGCCGAGACGGTGACGTCGCCGCTTCTCCGGCTTGCGCCGTCCGTGGGGACAGACCCCGATTCGGCGTTCCTGCCGACGCAGCTGGCGCGGGACGTGCCGCCGACGGAGACGCCGCCGCGCGCGTTCGAGCCGGCCGAGGAAGTCTACGAGAAGGTCGACGAGCAGGTCGTCGCGGCGGAGAAGGCGGCCGTCAAGGCGCTGGTCGAGTCCGAGCAGGCCGTAGACCTGCCGAAGTTCGTCCATACGGCGCTGACGCGGCAGACGGACGGCGACTGGACGTATTTCAAGGTGATGGTGTCGCCGCGCACGTCGCTCGCGGTCGTGCCGAAGGATCTCGTCGTCCTTTTGGACGCCTCGGGGTCGATCGGCTCCGACCGGATCGTCTCGATCCGCAAGGCCGCCAAGCGCATTCTCCGGCAGGCGACGAACACGGGCGACCGCTTCAACCTCGTCGCGTTCCGCGACCGCTTCGCCTATGCGTTCCGTGCGTGGCAGGACTGCTCGCAGACGTCGTTCGACCGCGCAGACCGCTGGCTCAACAACTTGGCTGCGCACGGGCGGACGGACGTGTTCGCGACGATTTCCTCCGTCCTCACCCTGCCGCGCGACCCGGCGCGTCCGCTCATCGCGCTCGTCGTCACGGACGGCGACGCGAATGCCGGCGTCCGCGCGAACGCGGAGATCCTCTCGAAGTTCACGGCCCTCAACGACGGGCTGGTCTCCGTCTACATGTACGGCGTGAAGGCGTCGGCGAACCGGGCGCTCCTCGACGCCCTCACGCGCGGCAACCGGGGCGAGAGCTTCGTGTTCGACGGCTGGCGCTGGCGGGCGGGCGAGGGAATCGACGGACTGTCCGAGCGCTTCCGCGATCCAGTCCTCTCCGACTTGCGCGTCATCTTCGCGGCGGACTCGCGGGCCGAGGCGTATCCGCGCGTCCTGCGGAACCTCTATCGCGGCGGCACGGTCGAGATTGTCGGGCGCGTCCCCGCCGGAACGAAGAAGGTCTCCTTTGCGCTGCGGGGCCTCAACGGGGCGCAGGCCTACGAGGGCTTCTTCGCGCACGCGCTCGACACGGCGGCCGCCGACGCGACGCTCGCCGCCGCCTGGCGCGCCGAGCGGGCGATTGACGAGACGCTCCGCGAATGAGTTTTGGTATAATACGCCGCATGAATCTCGATACTCTTCTGGCGGTCAGTCCGATTGACGGACGCTATGCGAACAAGTGCGCGGAACTTCAGGAGGTCTTCTCCGAATTCGGCCTCATCCGGCGGCGCGTGCTCGTCGAGTGCGTCTGGCTTGAGGCGCTCTGCGACGATGCGCGCATCCGCGAATGCAAGGCCCTCTCCGCGAAGGAGCGCGCGGCGCTCCGCCGGATCGCGGCGGACTTCTCGCTCGACGACGCGCGCCGGGTCAAGGAGATCGAGCGGACGACGAACCACGACGTCAAGGCGGTCGAGTATTTCCTGAAGGAGAAGGTCGCGGCGACCTCGCTCAAGTCGCGGTCGGAGTTCATCCACTTCGGCTGCACGTCGGAAGACATCAACAACATGTCCCACGCGCTCATGCTGCGCGACGGCCAGCGGATTCTCCGCGCGGCGATGGACGAGGTGACGGCGACGGTCGCCGCGATGGCGAAGGCGACGGCGAAGGTCCCGATGCTCGCGCACACGCACGGCCAGCCCGCGTCGCCGACGACGGTCGGCAAGGAGCTCGCGGTCTTCTCGGCGCGCCTGAAGCGCCAGGCGGCGGAGATCGACCGGCTTGTCATGCCCGCGAAGATGAACGGTGCGGTCGGCAACTTCAACGCGCACCTCTCGGCCTATCCCGCCGTCGACTGGGAGAAGCTCGCCGCGAAGGTGATCCGTTCGCTCGGCCTCCGGCAGAACCGCCTCACGACGCAGATCGAGTCACACGACGGCATCGCCGAGCTCTTTGACGCGATCCAGCGCTGGAACGCGGTTCTCCTCGACCTCGACCGCGACGTCTGGCTCTACGTCTCGATGGGCTACTTCAAGCAGCGCACGGTGAAGGGCGAGGTCGGCTCGTCGACGATGCCGCACAAGGTGAACCCGATCGACTTCGAGAACTCCGAGGGCAACCTCGGCCTCGCGAACGCCGTCCTCGGCTTCATGGCGCGCAAGCTTGCGGTCTCGCGCCTCCAGCGCGACCTCACCGACTCGACGACGCTGCGCAACATGGGCGTCGGCTTCGGCTACACGCTCATCGCGATCCGCTCGACGCAGAAGGGCCTCGGCAAGCTCGAGCTCAACGAGGCGCGTCTTGCGGAAGACCTCGACCACAACTGGGAAGTCCTCGCCGAGCCGATCCAGACCGTCATGCGCAAGGTCGGCATGGATCGTCCCTACGAGCGGCTGAAGGAGCTGACGCGCGGCCGCCGCGTGACGGCCGAGATCCTGCGCGACTTCGTGAAGGCCCTGCCGCTCCCGAAGGCGGACAGGGATCGTCTCCTCAAGCTGACGCCCGCGAACTACGTCGGCCTCGCCGCGAAGCTCGCCAAGCTGGCGTAAGCGGGCGTGCGCGACGGAGTGGCCGTTTCGGAAGGCGTTCCATGAGCCTGGTGCGCGAAGCCTACCTCCTCGCGGGGCCGACGGCGAGCGGCAAGAGCGCGATCGCCGCGACGCTCGCGCGCGAGATGGGCGCGTGGATTCTTTCGGCCGACTCGATGAACGTCTATCGCGGAATGGACGTCGGCACGGCGAAGCCGTCCGCCGCCGATCGGGCCGAGTTTCACATGGGCGGCGTCGATGTCGTCACGCCGGCCGAGGAGTTCTCGGCGGGCGCGTGGCTGCGGGCGGCGGCGGACTGGGCGCGCGGCGTCCCCGCCGGCACGCCCCTCGTCATCGTCGGCGGCACGGGGCTCTACTTCTCGGCGCTTCTGCGCGGGCTGGACCGCGCGTGGGAGAAGCCGCCGCCGGCATACCCCGTCATCCGCATCGACCGCGCCGTCGTCCGCGCGCGCATCGCCGCGCGCCTCGACGACATGTTCCTGCACGGACTGGAGGAGGAGAAGCGGCGCCTCCGGGCGGCGTATCCCGTCTGGTCGAAGACGGCGGCGCTCGCGATCGGCTACCGCGACGGCGACGACCGGGAGAAGATTCGGGTGCGCACGTGCCAGCTCGCGAAGCGGCAGGACACGTGGTTCCGGCATCAGGCGACGCCGCTCTACGTCGAGCCGACGGTCGAGGCCGTCCGCGCCTGCTGGCGCGCACACGGGCCGTGGCCCGTGCGCTTCGCGGATGGCGAAATCAGGTGAAGGTGTGGCTGTGAGATTGCAGCTGCCAAATGTAATGGGTTAGTGGGCTGCGCGGCGTCGCCGCTCGCCCACCAACCGAATTGAGG